>Ga0315542_1000033_pt1 | contig 59939 bp, 60 predicted proteins | sample SalMarSW160120MG_FD_202541 | JGI IMG/M metagenome (GOLD analysis project Ga0315542, IMG submission 202541) | Salt marsh sediment microbial communities from the Plum Island Ecosystem LTER, Massachusetts, United States - Salt Marsh Sediment SW1601-20 ...
ATATTCGATCCTGAAAAGGTGTATAAAAGATGAGAATATTGAAATTGGGGATCCCGAAAGGAAGTCTACAAAAGGCCACCATTGGACTTTTTGAAAAGTCAGGATGGAAAATTAATGTTAATTCAAGGAGTTATTTCCCCGACATAAACGACAAGGAAATCGAATGCAGCATATGTCGAGCTCAGGAAATGTCGAGGTATGTGGAAAACGGAACCCTCGACGTCGGGCTCACGGGCAAAGACTGGGTTGAGGAGAACGAATCAAATGTCGTGGTGGTCGATGACCTCATTTACTCCAAAGTGAGCCAGAGTCCGGCACGCTGGGTGGTAGCCGTGCCGGCCGATTCCCACATCAGGGGCTTGGAGGAATTACGGGGAAAAAAGATTGCGACCGAGCTCGTCAACTTCACCACCCGCTATTTCCAGGAAAGGGGCATCGATGTTCAGGTTGAATTCTCATGGGGCGCCACGGAGGCAAAAGTGGTTTCAGGTCTGGCTGACGCCATCGTGGAGGTGACCGAAACAGGGAGTACCATCAGAGCCCATGGTCTCAGGATTATCCACGAACTCATGCAGACCAATACTCAGGTGATTGCCAATCAGGAATCATACCAGGACCCCTGGAAAAAGGGAAAAATAGAGGAAATTGTTCTCCTTCTCAAGGGAGCATTGCGAGCCGAAAACATGGTGGGACTCAAGATGAATGTTCCCACCGGGAAAATGGAGGAAATCATTGCTCTTCTGCCCTCCTTAAATGCGCCGACGATCGCGGGGCTCTACAATTCCTCATGGGTTTCCGTGGAAGTAGTGGTGGATTCCAGCATGGTGAGAGACCTTATCCCGCAACTCATAAAGGAGGGAGCACAAGGGATCATAGAATATCCCCTGAACAAACTCATATGAACGAACGTAATGAAATGAGGATACCATGCCTACAATAATAACCAAGAAAGCGCTCACGATTCCTCCGTTTATCGTGATGGAAGTCATGGAACGGGCACATGAGCTGGAAAAACAGGGACAGCAGGTCATCCATCTGGAAATAGGGGAACCGGATTTCAAAACTCCTTCCTGCATTTGCAACGCTGCAAATGAAGCCATGTGTCAGGGCCAGACACACTATACCCACAGTCTGGGAATCCTGTCTCTGAGAGAGGCCATTTGTGCCCATTACCAGGAAAAATATGGCGTCCATGTATCGCCTGATCAAGTCATCGTCACGTCGGGGACATCCCCTGCACTTCTCCTGCTCTTCTGTGCCCTGCTGGATCCCGGCGATGAAATCATTCTTTCGGATCCTCACTATCCCTGCTATCCCAATTACGCCACATTTCTCGGCGGCAAACCTGTTTTTGTGAAGGGAGAAGAAAAGGAGGGCTTTCAGTTGGATCCCGAGCAAATCAAGAAAAAAATCGGCGGGAGAACGAGGGCAGTCCTCATCAATTCGCCGGCGAATCCAACAGGCAATCTTCTCTCTCCCGAACGAATGGAGGCAATTGCCCACCTGGAACTCCCCGTTATCTCCGATGAAATATACCATGGACTGGTGTATGGCCGGAAAGAACACACGGTCCTGGAATATACCGAGAACGCCTTTGTCCTCAACGGATTTTCAAAACTCTATGCCATGACCGGCTGGAGGCTGGGGTATGTTATTGCGCCACCCAGCTTCGTGAGACCGCTCCAGAAGCTGCAGCAGAATTTTTTCATATCAGCCGGAAGTATTTCCCAATGGGGAGGGCTGGCTGCGCTCACGTGCGCTGAACAAGATGTGATGAACATGAAAGAAATCTATGACGTGAGGAGGCGGTATATGATCCGGAGAATTCGTGAACTCGGCTTCGGTCTTCCGGTGGAACCTGCGGGGGCCTTTTATATCTTTGCCAACGCAAAAGAGTTCGGGGAGAGTTCTTATGACCTCGCGTTTGAAATCCTGGAAAAGGCAGGAGTCGGTGTCAGCCCCGGAATCGACTTCGGGAAAAACGCGGAGGGTTTTCTCAGGTTCTCTTATGCCAGTTCCCTGGATAATATTAAGGCGGGACTTGACAGAATTGAAGATTTCCTGTCGCATCGGTGAATGGACGCACGATTCGTAACAAGCGCTTTCCAGCAGAAGCAGTACCCGCCTGCCGACAGGCCGGAGATCGCCATTGCCGGACGGTCCAATGTCGGCAAGTCATCCCTCATTAACACCCTTGTGCAACACAGAAACCTTGCAAAGACAAGCGGCCGTCCGGGAAGAACGCAGTCCATCAATTTTTTTCTTGTGAACGCAGCGATGTATCTGGTGGATCTGCCCGGCTATGGGTATGCCAGGGTCCCGATCAAGGTCAAGGCTTCCTGGAAGCAGATGGTGGAAGCATATTTAACAACGAGACCGAATCTGAAAGGGGTGGTTGTCATCCTGGACATCAGGCGGGAACTGTCGCCCGGCGACAATGATCTGCTTGCATGGCTCAAACATCACAAGGTCACTGTTATTCTGGCGCTTACAAAGGCAGACAAAATCAGCAGGCAGCAAGCGAAGACACAGGCAGGCAGGATTTTTCAGGCATGCAGCTCGTATTCGCCCCTGGGGCCGGTCCTGTTTTCTTCAAAAACGCGGGCGGGTAGAGGTGAACTTTGGGAGCACATAGGCAGGGCCGCGGGAGTTACGATCGCTGGGCTTCCAGCCCATAGGTCTTGATCTTCTTGTGAAGATTGCTTCTCTCGATGCCGATGGCTTCAGCCGTCTGGGAAATATTCCAGTCGTATTCCCTGAGCTTTGTCTCCAGAAAGGCTTTTTCAAACTGGTTTTTTGCCTCTTTGAGGGTATCGGAGAGAATACGGGGCTCAAATGCGGATCCCTGTCCCTGGACCTGATTGAAGGGGGAAGGGATATCATTTGCCTCAATGACGTTCCCCGGACTCATGATCATCAGCCGCTCCACGAGGTTTTTCAACTCACGCACATTCCCGGGCCACGAGTATTTCTTCAATAGCTCCATGGCACTGCCGCTCATCCGTTTGGAATCGATGTTCGTGCTCACCGAAAACTCTTTCAGGAATTCCTCCACGAGTTCGGGAATGTCTTCCACCCGCTCCCGGAGAGGAGGGACCTGTATTGGAATAACATTCAGACGAAAATAGAGATCCTCCCGAAAGCTCCCTTTCTCTATTTCAGACTCCAAATCTTTATTGGTCGCAGCGATGACCCGCACGTCCACCTCAATGGTCCTTGCCCCTCCGACCCGCTCGAACTTCTGTTCCTGCAGGATACGCAGGGTCTTTGACTGAGCCTTCAGACTCATGTCCCCTATCTCATCAAGGAAAATGGTCCCCTCGTGGGCCAAATCGAACTTTCCCTTTCTCATGGTGGCGGCACCCGTGAATGCGCCTTTCTCGTGACCGAACAATTCACTCTCGATGAGGTCTTCAGGAATTGCGGCACAGTTTACCTCCACCATGGGTTTGTGACTCCGCTGACTCAATCGGTGGATATAATGGGCCACAAGCTCCTTCCCGGTCCCATTTTCTCCAGAAATCAGCACCCAGGCGTTGGTGGGCGCCACAATGCGTATCTGTTCCTTGAGGCGGCGAATGGGATCGCTGTGTCCGGTGAGTTTCGATTTCTCCCTGTGTTTTTGCTTCAAAAGGCTGATTTCTTCTTCCAGCCGGTAGTAATCCAGGGCCTTTCTCACTGAATGGAGCAGCTTTTCCATTGAAAGCGGCTTCTCAATGAAATCATAGGCGCCAAGCTTGGTTGCCTTGACTGCCGTCTCAATGGTTCCGTGTCCGGACATAATAACCACTTGGAGATACGGATATGACTCCTTTATCTTCATGAGTGTTTCTATACCGTCCATTCCCGGCATCCATATGTCCAGAAGCACCAGATCGGGGATAAGTTGATCTATTTTTTCAAGGGCCTCTGTGCCGCTTTCAGCATTCACCACCTCAAATCCTTCATCTGAGAGGATGCCTTCAACCGACCGGAGAATATTTGTTTCGTCATCCACCACCAATATGGTTCTCGCCATTTTTCCTACCTCATCATTTCCAAGGCAATCGCGGCGGTTCTTGCTGATGCGCCTCTCTCACCCAAGAGTCTGCTCACGGTCTCAAAATCCCGTATCATTCGCGTCCGCGCGTTGCTGTCACGCAAAAGCCGCTCTGCCTCAAGGGCTATCTTTTCAGGAACAGCCTCGTCCTGGATTAATTCGGTCACCACTTTCTTCCCGGCAACAAGATTTACGAGGCTGATGTGGGGGACTTTGACCATTCTCTTGGCGACTTCAAAAGACAATCTTGAGAGCCGATACACCACGACCATGGGAATTCGCATCAGGGCCAGCTCCAGTGTCACGGTTCCCGAGGTCGCCATAGCAGCATCACATGCCTTGAGCGTATCATACATGCCTTCCCTGGACAAAACAACGGGAACAGAACTGCGGGCAAGGAGCCGCCTCACCATTTCTTCATCAACTGTCTGGGCGAGGGGAAGCACGCATTGCAGATCAGGGTACCTTTTTTTCAGTTCCCCGACAGCCGAAATCATCGGGGGCAGAAGGGAGCGCACCTCTTCACCCCGGCTTCCGGGGACCAGCCCCAGGACTGGAAAAGGCGAAAGACGTTGTGAAGCAGTATGGCGCGCATACGACGCTCCCGGCCACATATCCAGAATCGGATGGCCCACATACTCCACTCTGACGCCATACTTCCGGTAAAAAGATTCCTCAAAGGGAAGAATAACCGCCATCCGGTCCACCCGCTTCTTTATTTTCCCGACCCGGCCCTTTCTCCATGCCCAGATCTGGGGACTGATATAGTAAAGAACCGGGACATGATGACGCGCTGCAGTCCGGGCCAGATGGATGTTAAAATCAGGGTAATCCAGAAGAATGAGAAGATCAGGTCGCTTTTGTTTCAGGATACGTTGAAGACGTCTGGCAGCAGTAAAAATCTTCGCAATCCGGGAAATCACTTCGGTAAGCCCGACAACGGCCATCTCGGCTGATGTGAACAGGATTCTCACACCGCAGCCGGCCATTTTTTCTCCTCCGATGCCCCAGAAGTCAACATCCGGGTTCCGCAGAAGGATCTCCTTGACGAGTCTGGCTCCATACTGGTCTGCTGAAGCCTCCCCGGCAACCATGAGTACGAATTTCATAGTATCCCTTGCCAACGAATCTCCTCTCGCAGAGCGGGAGGCGTCATGAATCTCCCCGAGCACCATCACCTTCCAGACCCCGGATCGGTAAAACCTATTCGGGGTCTCCACCCGAGGTGGAGGGTTTGATCAACAGAAACTCTGAAAATTTTTGCACCCCTCCTCAATCTGATCGATGATCGCCAGGGCAATTTTCAGTGCTGCGCGTCCATCTTCCCCGGTCACAACCGGCTCACAACCGGTACGTACTGTGCGCACAAAGGCGCTCAGCTGATCAAAGAGAGGGTCGGCATCAGGATATTTCATCTTATTTGATACGATCTGGGGAAATGATTCGGTACGCGAGGTGTCGTTCAGACGGGTTACAGTGATTTCTTTCTTATAGCAGTTCACCGAAATATATGCGTCAGGCTGAAAAATACGAATCTTTCGAAGAGGTTGATTGGAAACGCGGCTGGCGGTCAGGTTTGCTACCGTTCCGTTTTCAAAAATGATTCTCACATTGGCGATATCTGTCTTTTCCGTTATCACGGACATCCCCACGGCGTGCACTTCCCGGACATCCGATCGGGCCATGTGCAGAATGATGTCCAGGTCATGAATCATAAGATCGAGAACCACATCAACGTCCGTCCCCCGCACAGTGAAAAGATTCATCCGGTGAGATTCGACGAATATGGGCTGGTTCAGGAGGGATTCCATCTTCACTACTGCCGGGTTGAACCGCTCCACATGCCCCACCTGCAATACCAGCCTCCTCTCCCGCGCCATACGGATGAGCCTGTCTGCGTCATGTACGTCATAGGTTATTGGCTTTTCGATCAGCAGATGAACCCCGCGCGATAGGATCTCCTCTGCAACCGCAAAATGGCTCACGGTGGGGACCGCGAGGCTCACTGCGTCCACCTGCTCCAGTATTTCCTCCTGCGATCCGTAAACCCGGGTATCATACCGTTGTGCGATTTCCGCAGCCCGATCAGTATCGATATCAAGGACACCAACCAGTTCAACGCCTTTCAGAGCACGATATTTCTGCACATGGTACTCCCCCAGGTGCCCCACGCCTATGACGCCGATCCGTATATCATTGTCCATCAATGTTCCTCTTCCTTTGGATAGTGCCATAACACAGGGATCCGGGAACGGGCAGTCTTTCGGGCCGGTTTCAGAGTATCTAATGAAGCGGTATCTCTTCTTCCGAGAGTGAGACGATCGCAATCCTTTCCCTGTCTGCCAGGGCTATCGCTTCATCCCTGTCAAACACGAGTGTCTTTCCGGCTTCCACGGCAAGAACGCTCGCCTTTGCTTCCATCATGGATAGTATGGTTCCAACGCCGATGGTCGGAACATCAAAGCGGAGATCCTGCTTCGGCTTGCTCACCTTGACAACAACCGCTTTTTCTCTGGCGAGTCTGCCTCCTCGCAAAATAGTCTCGTCAGTCCCCTCTATGGCCTCCAGGGCCAGGACGGTCTTCCGGCGCACCACCACACATTGCCCCACATCAAGGCGGCCCAGTTCCTTGGCGATTCGCCACCCGAAGGCCATATCCTCTTTCTCGTTCTTTGACGGCTTCCTCATGGTAAGTATCCCGGGAGGTGCAACCAGTTCGGGAACGTGTGTTGTAGAACTGACGATCTCGATCCCTTCCTTCTCCAGTTCCCGGGCAACTGCCCGCAGGATGTCATCATCGTGGAAAATGGCCAGCCTGGACAGAAGACTGAGCCCTTTCAGGTCGGGCAGGACATTCTCAAACATTCGCTCTTTTTTTATTCCCCCGGCCATCACGGCTTGTTGAACCCCCTGCTTCTTGAGGCTCCTGATGAGTTTTCCCAACTGCCCGAGCCGGATCCAGGCAATGCTGTCGGTCTCATTCTCCAGGACGGGGTCTGTTTCCCCTGCGTGGGCAACGGCAACAACACGGAATCCCGCCTTTTTGGCAGACCGGGCCACCAGCAGAGGAAATTTTCCACTGCCCGCGATAATCCCTAAGACAGGTTTTTGCGCGCATGCAGACATGGAATTCATGCCGACCGAAGAATGCCTCGTTTCGAACCTTCCAAGAAACTCAGAAGCATTTCCAGTTCCGGGAATGGAGGTATTTCATTCTTCACCTGGCGGACACCCTCGCTAAAGCGGTGATTCTCTCGCCAGATGATTCGATAGGCCTTTTTAAGACCGTCTATGACCTCCCGCGGGAACCCCATTCTCCGTAACCCTTTCCGGTTGACGCCGTAAAGCCTGGCCCGGGGGCCTGCTGTCATCATGAATGGAGGGACATCCCGGTCAATGCCTGATTTTGCTCCCAGGAATGCGTATGAACCGATACGCACAAACTGATGTACTGCAACCAGCCCTCCCAGGATGGCATAATCACCGATGGAAATATGCCCGCCAAGGGTCGCAACATTCGACATGATCACGCGATTTCCCAGATAGCAATCATGGGCCACATGTGCGTACGCCATGATATAATTCTGGTTTCCGATCACCGTCTCCCATTCCTGTTTCGCCGTGGCGCGGTTGATAGTCACATACTCCCTGATGACGTTGTCGTCCCCGATGATAAGCCTGGTATCTTCACCACGGTATCCGATATCCTGGGGAGCAGTCCCGATCGAAGTATATGGAAAAATTTTATTTCTCCTGCCGATACGGGTGTGCCCCTCAATGACCACATGCGCTCCTATTTCCGTGTCTGCATCTATGATCACATGATCCCCGATGGTGCTGTACGGGCCTACCCCAACTCGCTCACCGAGCTCAGCGCTGGGACTGACCACGGCCGAAGGATGAATCTCCATGCGTTTGCCTCATTCTCATATCTCATTATCCGATCGATGCCACCAGTTCCGCCTCAGCAACGATCTCCCCATCAACGGTGGCCTTCCCACGCATCTTCCAAACCCGGGATCCGGTCCTCAGGGGATCCAATTCAAAGATTATCTGGTCACCCGGTACAACCGGTCTGCGGAACTTCACCTTATCCATGGCCATAAAAAAAATGGCATCCTCTTTCCCTTTCTCGAGGGTAGCAGGGACGGACAGGCGTGCCAACACGCCCCCTACCTGGGCCATGGCCTCAATAATCAGAACTCCCGGCATAACGGGCCGCCCGGGAAAGTGTCCCTCGAAAAAGGGTTCGTTTGCAGTTACGTTTTTCAGTCCTACCACTCGCTTTTTCGGCTCCAGTTCAGTAATTTTGTCCACCAGCAGGAAGGGGTAGCGATGTGGGAGCACGCGCGTTATGTCTTCATAAGAAAGGGGTAATTCCATTTCTCACTCCTTACCGCGCTCAGCATTCATCTTTTCCAGGCGCTTTTCCAGTTCTCTGATCCGTGTACTGAACTCCGGCAGGCGCGCGAAAAGCTTCGAGGCCCGCAACCAGAGCCGATGGGGCATGGTGGGAGTTCCGGATACTATCTCGCCGGGAGGAATGGACTTGGCAACACCCGACTGGGATGCAATCATGACCTTGTCCCCTATTTCAAGGTGGTCAGCAACGCCCACCTGTCCGCCAATCATCACCTGCTGTCCGATCTTGACACTCCCTGAAATGCCTGCCTGCGCAACGATGATAGTGTCCTCTCCGATTATAACATTGTGGGCGATCTGCACAAGGTTGTCGGTTTTTACGCCTCGCTGGATCCAGGTCTTTCCAAATGACGCCCGATCAATGCAGTTGTTCGCTCCTATTTCGACTCCGTCATCAATCTGTACAATTCCTATCTGAGGGATCTTCATGGAATGTCCCTTGTCCTGGACAAAACCGAAACCGTCGCTTCCAATGACGGTACCGGCATGAATAATCACTTCATTGCCGATTCGGCAGTCATCCAGCACAGTCACATTCGGATACACGATGGTCTTTCTGCCGATGTGGACTCCATTTCCAACATAGACACCGGGAAACAGGATAGTCTCATCACCAATGACCGCATCCTCACCAACAAAAACATTCGGATAAATAGAAACCCCTTTCCCCAGTACGCAAGCGGCATGACACCTGGCCTGTTCGCTGATGCCGGGGAACCTGGGGACCTCGGAGGCAAAGAGCCCTGCAACCCTTGGGTAGGCTGTCTTCGGATTATCAACAATGACCTGCGCTCCATCATAAAGGACACTCTTTTCCCGAAGAATCACTGCCGAGGCCGTAGTTTGTTGAAGCAGGCCTTCAAAATGCGCACTTGTGAGAAAAGAGATTTCGCCGGGCCGGGCAGCGTCAAGGGAGTTTATCCCTCTGATTTTCATCTGTTCGTCACCAACGACCTCTCCATGGACAATCCGGCCGATCTCTTTAAGCGATATTTCCAGGGTTTTTCCCCTTCTATTGAGCTGATTCATCGTATGCCTTTACCACCTTGTCAGTGATATCAAGGGCATCGCTGTAATAGATAAGGCCGGGAGCCTGCCGCTCGAAAATCAATACATAGTCGCCCTTTTGCCCCATATTCCCGACGAGCTTTTCCACTTCTTTTCCCACTCTTTTCCGCGCATCAAGCTCAGCGTCCTTCATTTCCTGGGTATATTCAGTATAGAGGTATTTATAATATCGTCGTTTCCTTTCCATCTCTTTCTGCTTGTCTTCTTTGGCATCAAGGCTCAACATCATACTCTGCTTTTTGAAATCTTCCTCGATTTTCGCTAGTTCAACCTTTTCTTTATCCAGCTTTTTCTGAAGGGTTTCAAATTTTTTCTTCAGGTCAGCCCGGATTTTCTGAAATCTTTTGGACTCCTCCTGGAACCTCTGCATGTCAATGATGCCCACCTTCATACTCGTCTTTGCCAGTACCGAGCATGGCAGGCTCAGAAGCAAAATGGAAAGAAAAATAATCTTGCATTTCTTCATGTTGCTACCTCCTATCTATGTTCTGTTCGATTATCCATCAGAAGCTTCCGCCTATGGTAAATTCCCAGTTGCCGGCAGATTCATCTTCACGGCGGTCGAGATTGAATCCATATTCGACCCGCAGAGGCCCAACGGGGGAATACCACCTGATTCCTCCTCCTACCGAACGACGAATCCCGCTGAATGTCCAGTCCTCTTCCTTTGTGAAAACATTTCCCGCATCAAAAAAAAGCACTCCCACAACTCCCTGCTCTTTCTGCAACGGGAACCGGTATTCAAAATTATAGACCATCATCTTTTCCCCGCCGATTTTGTCTCCTGTTGCAGGATCCCGCGGAGAAATTGAGCCATAATCAAAGCCCCTCACCGTGTTAATGCCGCCAAGGGTGAACTTTTCAAAGACCGGCAACTTGCCTCCCGACCGTTTGACCACATAGCCCCATCTCCCCTGCAGCAGAAAAACCGTATCCCACGGAAAGGGAAAGTACCAGGCGGACCTTGCCTGATACTTATTAAAATACAGATCACCGCCGAAAACACCCCCTCCATACTCAAAACTCATACTGTTGATTGAGCCTTTATGGGTATCCCAGAGGCGGTCCCTGCTGTCCCGTTTCAATCCCAGGATCACGCTGCTGGTCACATTCTTGCCGATCATGTCTCTCACGACTACCGCAGCAGTATCAGCCACATCAGTGATGTTGGCATCATCGTATTTATAGGTAATAGATCCAATAGTATACTCATCAAAACCCACAGGAAACCCGAGGGTCACGTCTCCTCCCCAGCTGTCCTTGGTATACTCGTCATACTCTCTCTCCCATTTATAAATGTCCACTCCCAGAGAAAGTTCTCTTCCCAGGAACCACGGTTCGGTAAATCGGATGTCATATTCGCTTGACACAGCCCCGAGCTTGGCGGCGGCACTTAAACTTTGTCCATGCCCGAACAGGTTGTTCTGGGCTATCTGAAAAGAAAGCATGGTCTTATCCACCGAACCATATCCGACACCGGCGCTGAAATAACCGGTGGGCCGCTCTTTTACATGAATATCCAGGATCATGGAATCCTTCTGATCTCCCCTCCTTGTATCCACCGATACATTCTCAAAGAATCCCAGCCGGTTCAAATTCTCCATGCTTTTCCTGAGGGATTTGCCGCTGAAATATCCCCCTTCCACTACCTTGAGTTCTCTTCGAATCACGTTATCGCGCGTCACGGTATTCCCTGCGATATCGATCCGTTCAAAATGTACCTTCGGCCCCTTGGAAATCCGGTAAACAATATTTACCGTCCGATTCTTCACATCTTCTGTCGTTGACGGAACAACCTCGGCGTAGGCATACCCTTCGTCTGCGTATACGTTCCGCAAGGCGAGCATATCTTTCCGGACAGTCTCGCGATTGAACTCCTTCTCCTTTCCAATCCGCACCTTTTTCAACAACTCTTCCGGCGGCTCTATCAGGTCCCCCGCAACGGAAATGGTGCCTACCTTGTACTGCTCCCCTTCTTCCACTTCGATGGTGATTTTCAGTCCCTTGTCCTTCTCATAGGTCACTTTCGGTTCGCCGACTTTTGCGTTGATATAGCCGTGGTTGTGATAAAAAGCGGCGATTTTCTGAGCATCAAATTCGAGCTTTTTCCTGTCCAGGTACCCGGAATCCGTGATAAATGAAAAAAAACCTTTCTCGCTTGTCTGCATGAGGTCTTTCAGTTCGTCATTGTCAAAAGCCTTATTTCCAAGAAACTGAATTTTGTAGATATAGACTTTCTTATGCTCGTGAATAGTATATTTCAGTAAGACCTCATTGTTCGGAAGCGGTTCCGTCCGTTCCTGAATCTCGGCGTTATAATACCCTTTTTTTCGATAAAAGCTCTTCAGCCGCTCGATACTCTGTTTCACCTGATTTTCGTCCAGAATCGAGTACAGCTTGATGCCGAGTTCCTTCTTCAGGTCATCAGCCTTGATTTTCTTATTCCCCTCAAAAACAATCTTTCCAATGGACGGTTTTTCTGTGACGAGGAAAATGACCTTCTTGCCCTTGGCGCCCGGCTCTGTTTCTATCCTCACATCCTTAAAATAGCCCATTTTGTAAACGTCCCGAAGGTCCTGGTCAAGTTTCCCGTAATCAAGAGATTGCCCCTTTTTCGTTCGGACCACGGCCAGAATGGCATCTTTTTCAACCCGCTTATTGCCTTCCACGAGAACAGAATCCACCAGGGGGACACCGAGGATTTTATTATAGATGCTATCAACAATGTGATCTACTGCAGAGGGAAGCGCATCCACATTCTCGGCAACTCCATAGAGAAAAAAGGGAGTTTTTCCGGATCTCAAATCAAACAGCCGTACATCCAAACTGAATTTCTTCCCTATCAGGGTGAGGCTTCCGTCAAGAATGAATGCCGACGATAGCGCCTTTCCCAATTGCAGAGCGGTTGTCCGGGTTATGGACGAGAAAGCGAGAGGGTCTGCGTTGGTCTTCTCTGCGCTCGTAACGTCGAGCCCTCTTTTTTGCATTCGAACCGCAAACATATCCTGCAGTCCTTTGGCCAGATATTCGAATCGTGCCGGAGCGTAGATTTTGAAAGGCAGTACTGTTACCGAAGGTTCCTCAGCCAGACAACTCACGGGTGATGCACAGGAAAAAAGGACCATCACCAGAAAGGACACGAAACAGGCTGTAATACCTGAAAGATGTTTGTTCCTGATTCCGGAATGGGATATGCCACCATCAAATAAGTCTTCCACCGACAATCTCCATTTGGGCTGACATCCTGGAAGCCAGACGTTGATTATGAGTGGCTACCACCATCGACATCCCAATTTCCCTGTTTAATGTTACCAGGAGATCAGCCACTTCTTCTCCTGTTTTCCAATCCAGATTCCCAGTGGGTTCATCCGCCAGGATCAGCCGGGGCTTCATAACCAGCGCTCTCGCAATAGCCACTCTCTGCTGTTCTCCCCCGGACATTTCGCCAATCCTGTGGGCCAATCGCTTTTCCAGTCCCACCTGATGCAGAACGTGCTCAGCAAGACCCGCCGCCTTCTTTACCGGGTAACGGGCGATCAAGGCGGGCATCATTGTATTTTCCAGCGCGTTGAATTCGGGGAGCAGGTGATGAAACTGAAAAACAAAGCCTATTTCCTGGTTTCGGAATCGATTGAGCGCCTGTTCATTCATATCACCCACAACCTGATCGGCAAAGAGGATTCTACCTTCCGTTGGAGGCTCAAGACTTCCCATGATATGCAGGAGCGTTGATTTCCCAACCCCGGAAGCCCCCATGATTGCCAGGCTTTCTCCAAACGCAATGTTCAGATTAATTCCCTTTAAGACTTCAATGGATTCTCCGAGGTGCGCATACGTCTTATGAATATTCTGGAGCACCAGCATAATCGCCCTCAACTACTCATATCTCAGAGCCTCAACCGGGTTGAGCCTTGAAGCATACCAGGATGGATACAGGGTGGCCAGGAACGAAATCGCCACAGCCGCCAGTGATACGAGAACCACATCCGGTGTTTCCACACGCACCGGGAGCGTGGATATATAGTAAACATCTGATGGAAGCGAGATGAATTTGTACTTGGACAACAGATGACAGAGCCCCAGACCAAACCCCAGTCCGATCATGGTTCCCAGGAAGCCGACGAATAACCCCTGGAGCATGAAAATAGACATGACACTTCTTGCCGAGGCGCCCATGGTGCGCAGGATGGCGATATCCTTGCTCTTCTCCATAACGACCATGACCAGTGTGCTGATAATATTGAGCGCTCCCACAAGGACAATCATCGTCAGTATGACAAACATGGTAACCTTTTCCAGCTTGAGTGCGGCGAAAAGGCTACGGTTCATCATTTTCCAGTCCTTTGTCCAGTAGGGATATCCAAGGCTCTTCTGGATGTCTCGTGCTATCTGATCAGATCGCTCTATGTCATCAACCTGCACCTCTATCCCGGTCACTTTTCCTCCCATCCCCAAAAACGCTTCGGCCTCTTTGATAGATACATACACCATCGATGCATCATATTCATACATCCCTGAATCAAACAGCCCGGCTATACGATACTTCCGGGTGTTCGGCACCCTGCCAAGGGGAGTGAGCCTCCCTTCTGGGGATATCAGCGTCAAGATATCGCCTGGATGAACCGCGATCTGTTTCGCGAGTTCTTTTCCCACGATCACTGTGGGCAGACCACCCTCATCATGATCGAGAGATACCACCTTCCCTCCTTTGACCATTTGATTTATCTTCAAGACATTGCCCACTGTCTCGGGATCAATGCCTCTCAGGATGGCGCCCGAGGTATTTCCCATGGAACTGACCATGATCTGACCATAGATAAACGGTGTGGCTCCAACCACGCCACCCACTTTTTCAACCCGGTGCATGACAGCGGTGTACCGGTCAAAGGCTCCCCCATAACTCAACACCAGGACAGGGGAGTTGACTCCCAGTATTTTTGACAGGAGATCGGCCCGGTACCCATTCATTACCGACAGGACAACGATCAAGGCCATGACGCCCACCATGACCCCAAGGATCGATATAATCGAGATGATGGAGATGAAGGTTTGCTTCCGCTTGGCTCGTAAGTATCGCAGTCCCAGGAAGAATTCAAGAAACATGTGGTGATCAGTCCTGTCTTGTTTTCATGAGAGGGAAAAGGATGACGTCTCTGATGGAAGGCGAATCCGTCATCAACATGATAACCCTGTCAATGCCGATGCCTTCCCCGGCTGTCGGCGGCATACCATACTCAAGGGCCCTGACATAGTCTTCATCCATGAACTGGGCCTCTTCATCCCCTTTTTCCCGGAGCGACACCTGGTATTCAAACCTTCTTTTCTGATCTACGGGATCATTCAGTTCCGTGAATCCGTTGGCAATTTCCCAGCCTCCGATAAAAAGCTCAAACCGGTCGGTCAAATCGGGGTTCTGATCATTTCGCCGGGAAAGCGGTGAGACTTCCGTCGGATACCCCACAACAAAGGTGGGATTCGTCAATTGAGGTTCAACCAAAACATCAAAAAGTTTCGTTAACAATTTTCCATAACTATCTTTTCCTGAAACATCAATCCCATGCGCCCGGGCCGATTCAGCAGCGCATTCCCGATTACTGAACGCCTTTTCTTCCATGCCTCCTATCCGGCGGAGGGAGTCTTTGAGCGAAATTTTTTTCCATGGCCGGGTGAAATCGATTTGTTTGCCCTGATAAGAAATGCAATTTCCGCCGTGAAACTGATTGACGAGGCCGGTAAACAATTCTTCGGTTATCTCCATGAGGTCTTCATATACCGCATACGCCATGTAAAATTCTATCATGGTGAATTCCGGATTGTGCTTTATGGAAATGCCTTCGTTCCTGAAATTTCTGTTGATTTCAAAAACCCGTTCCAGACCGCCGACCACCAGTCTCTTCAAATACAGCTCGGGTGCCACCCGCAAATAAAGCGGCATGGCAAGGGCGTTATGATATGTCTTGAATGGTCTCGCCGTAGCCCCACCGGGGATTGACTGCATCATCGGGGTCTCAACTTCGATAAAATCCCTCTCAATAAAGAAATCCCGGATTGCGTGAATGATGCTGGCCCTCCGCACAAAAACATCTTTCACCTCTTCATTGACGATGAGATCAAGATACCGCTGCCGGTACCGTGTTTCCACATCCGTCAAACCGTGCCATTTTTCCGGAAGCGGGCGAAGAGATTTTGAAAGAAGCGTCACCTCCTCCGCCAGTATGGTCAATTCTCCCGTCCTGGTACGGAAAAAAGGACCTCGCACCTGAATAAAATCTCCAATATCCATGAGTTTGAACAGGTCAAAGTTTTTTTCACCCACCTTGTCCTTGCGGATATAGCTCTGAATGCGCCCGCTCCGATCCTTGAGATGAATAAAAGAGGCCTTCCCGAAGTCCCGCCGGGCCACAATTCTCCCGGCAAACGCATATGCATGTTCTTCCTTTTTCAGTTCATCTTCTCCAAGGTCACCGAAGCGTTCCAATGCTTCAGAGATACTCATGTCAATATCGGCGCCGGAAGGGTACAGATCACATCCCATTTCAACAAGTTTCCGGCCTTTGTTCATTCTCTCAGCCAATATGGAGCTTTGTTTTTGCATCCGCATGTTCCCTTCAATTGGAGCGGCAGGAAAATCCGGGGCCTTTTCATGTCCCCTGGTGAACCTGCACAAATTAAACAGAAATTTTTAATCTACTTGGCCTCTGTAGTCAAGATAAAACGCCTTTCCCGTCCTGTTCGGCGCTCTCCCGGTATCGGCAGTTTCTGCATGAGCGGAAAAGATGCGCTTGTGAAACAGTACCAAGAATCACCTTGCAAAAGGAGAAACAATGAGTTACCATTTTACTCAACGTGCGTTACCCTCGAGCATAATTGCGGGGCATGGCCCTGCATTATATGAGTTGGCGGGTGTTCATCATAAACATTCAACAAAAGGGGGTAGTCATGAAAAGGACTCTCATTTTAGCAACGGTTTTGATGTTTTTTGCGGCGCTTGTTCCGGGGGTGTATGCACAACCACTCAAGGTGGGGACGCTTATGGCCATGACCGGTCCGCTCAAGGAATACGGACCCAATATTCTCAACGGGGCCAAGCTTGCCGCGAAACAGATGACCGATGCAGGATTTACCATTGATGTCATAAACCAGGATACGCAGACATCAGCAATCCCCGGCGTCAACGCGGCAAAAAAACTTGTGCAGATTGACAAAGTCCCGGCAATTATCGGGGCCATCGGCAGTGGAGTTACAGTCCCTGTCGCCGAGTCCGTCACCATACCGAACGGCGTCGTGCAGATTTCGCCGTCTGCCACATCACCATTAATCAGCTTTCTCCCTGCAGATCAGGGGAAGGATTTTCTCTTCAGAACCTGCCCGTCTGACGCACTTCAGGGCGTTGTCCTGGGACAGCTTGCAGCCTCATTCAACAAGACCGCCTCGGTTATTTACGTGAACAACCCGTACGGGCAGGGGCTCGCCGAGCAGTTCAAGAAATCCTTTGAATACCGGCACGGGAAAGTCCTGGCCATGATTCCAATCGATGAAAAGCCGGCATCATCCTACACCGCGGAGTTGAAGAAGGCCCTGGCGGGAAAACCGGACAGGCTCTGTGCCTTCACCTATCCCCAGCATGCACAGATCTATCTCAAGGAAGCGATTGAGTTCTTCCATTACAAGCACTTCCTCTTCTGTGACGGCACCAAATCACAGGATATCATCAAGGCATTGGGTGCGAAAAACCTTGAAGGTGACTTGGGCACGGCGGCTGGTTCTCCAACCGGCCCGGCATTGGAGCTCTTCAACGCCGATTTCAAGGCCGCATATGGAAAGCTTCCGCCTCTTCCCTATATCACCAACGCATATGATGCTATGGCGGTGATCGGGCTGGCTGCCTATGCCGCCCAGGTCAAGGGGCTCCCCATGACTGCCAAGAACATCAGAGACAACCTGCGTGTTGTGGCAGATCCCCCGGGTGAAACTATCCTGCCTGGTCAGTTCCAAAAGGCCTTTGATCTCTTGAAACAGGGGAAGCAGATCAACTATGACGGCGCCGGAGGCACCGTGGACTTCGACAAGAACGGCGATGTGCAAACCCCTATCGATATCTGGAAATATTCCAACGGCAAGATCGTAACCGTGCGGTCGATATGGCCTGTTCCGAAAATATAACAACCCCCCTTCAGCAAGAGGAGGACAGGAACCCTGACCCTCCTCTTGCCAATCTTGAGCCCTCCACGAGAAAAGAATCACGAGCTGAGCCCGGCTGTCAGGGACCTATTTTTCCCATTTTCCGGGTATCCGTAACCGGAAAAAAATCCATTAATCACCCTGCTTTTTCGTCTTTTCCAGTGCCCTAGCGGCTCTTTCTTCAGCTTCCGAACCGTACGCGCAGAGAACGGCATCTCTTGCTTCCTCCTCAAGAGTCTGCTCAAGATTTCGATAAACACCCTGGTTCAGGGCAGCCTTGGAAAGCCTGAGAGCCAGAACTGAATTTCCGGAAATCTTCTCAGCCAGTTCCAGAGCTGCATCGTTCAATGCTTCCAAGGGGACCACCTTGTTGACCAGCCCCCACTGGGCGGCCTGTTCGGCATCGATCAATTCGTTGGCAAAAACGAGTTCCTTGGCCCTCCCCAGCCCGACCAGTTGCGGGAGCAGCTTGGTCCCGGCATTAGTTATCGTGGTACCCACGGAGGTTTCTGGGAACCCGAATTTTGTGCCTTCTGCCGCAATCCTTATATCGCAGTTCATGGCCCATTCGCAACCGGCGCCTAAGGCGTAACCGTGGACGGCTGCGATCACGGGCTTGCCCATTCCAAGGATGATCCGCGTTGTATCTTGGAGCATTTCCACCAAAGCGAGAGCTTCCTCCACTGTTTCGGCCGCCGTATTCTCCGAGAGATCGTGTCCTGAGCAAAAGGCCCTGCCCTCCCCCCTGACGATCACTACCTTGACGCCATTATCGGCCTCGGCCTCTTTCAAAGCCGCAAGAAAATCCCTCGTCATCTGCGCGTTTTCCGCATTGAGGACTGTGGGCCTGTTAAGGCAGATAATTGCAACGGTGCCCTTTTTTTCGCAGATTACGGTCTTCAGATGCATGTTTGCTTCTCCCCACACCCAGTGGTGATCTCCTGAGCCGGCTCCCTCTCAGGAGGAAGACAGCTTCAATATCCTCAGGGCGTTCTTGTACAGCAGGTTCTCTTTTACCGTGTCCTTCAGGGGCAAAAGATCCACCTCCTTGATAACCCGGGCATGGGGCACGATGGAATCTGTGGCAAAAAGAATCTGGTCCTTAAGCACGGAATTTCCATAGGTCAGAAATGATTCCCAGCCGGTTCCGGGCATAACCATGTACTTGGGTGAAACCCCGCCAATCTCCATGTATACATTGGGGTGTTTCCAGGCGACGGCCACCATTTCGTTGACCCAGGGCCACCCAGCGTGGTTCGCAACGATTGTCAGCCTCGGGAAATCGCAGGCCACCTCGTCCAGGTAGAGCGGGTGACTGTAGTCGATCTTCTTGGTCACGGAAAAGTTGATGGAGGCATGGATAGTCACAGGAATGCCTTCTTGCTGGCAGTAGGAATAGAGGGGATAGAGTCTTTTGTCATGGCAATACATACCCTGAACCCAAGGCTGAAGATTCAACCCCTTCATATCCCACTCTTTGACATACCGGTCAAGGTCGGCCACGGGATCATCCGTTGCCAGTGGATCGATTCCCGCAAAGCCGACGAGGGTCTCAGGGTGTCGTTTCACGGTCTCCGCGACCCGCTGGTTCAGGAGGTTGATATCCCCGTAACTGTACTCCGCTTGGAGTACAGCCAAAGACACACCGCTTTTCCTCATCTGATCCACGAATTCATCCACAGGAAGGGTGCACAGCCGCTTGAAATCATACAGCTGTTTGTAACGGTCCATGAAAGAAGGCATGGCTTCGTACCCTCCCACGAAAAAGTCCTTCCCTGTTCCAATGATACGAAAATCCACAACCTTCATTCTTTTCTCCTCTCCAAAAAAGCTGGCTTAGTACGTTGGTTCATAAATACGGTAACGTATGTCAACTCTGTCCAGAATCGGCCTTTGAGGAAAAGCAGGGGAACGGGATGTTCCCGAGGCGGCGTCATGTCGGCCCTGGAGCAGGACAGCGGAAGGGCCGACATCCGCAGTGAGCGGAGCCAGGGACGGCGAAGCGAACGTAGCAGAGGGAATATGCCGGCTCACTGCGAACAAGGCATCAATATGTTAACGTATTTACGAATCAATGGGCTTAGTGACTTGACATACGGTCATAACAGCCTCCCGCAAGGTCTGTTTTCTCTTCAATAAGCTTTCTCTTCTGCACCCTCTCAGAGGGAGTTTTCGGCAGGCTGTCCCTGAATTCGTAGTATCGGGGGACCTTGAATGCGCCGAGGTTCTCCTCGCAATATTTGGCTATCTCTTCATAGGTGGCCGTCTCACCCTTTTTAAGTATCACATATGCCTTTATCTCTTCTCCTCTAATGTTGTCGGGGACCGGGATCACGGCGGCATCCATCACTTTGGGATGATTGACAATCACATGTTCTACTGCGGCGGCTGATACATTCTCTCCTCCTCGTCGGATGATGTCTTTTTTTCTCCCTACGAAATGGTAGTCACCGTCAGCGTCCTTGTAAGCGAGGTCCCCGGAATGGAACCATCCTCCCCTGAAAGCCTTTTCCGTGGACTCAGGATCCTTGTAATACCCTTGCATCATGCCTCTGCCGCGCTTCACGAGAATCTCGCCCACACTGCCTTTCCTCACTTCAATGCCGTTTTCGTCGACGATCTTGATCTCTCTGTACCAGAGGGGTCGACCGATGCATTTCGTGCCCACCTTGCGATCCATGTTCAGCCGGACCGCGATATCTGCAGTAGTCTCGGTGGAGGCATATATTTCATAGACGGGCACGTTGAATCTTTTTTCCCACTTCTCGTGAATGTGTGGGGAGATACCGGAGGTTTGCACCATTCTCAGGTTGTGTCTCTTGTCCAGATCCGAAGGAGGCATATTATAAAGGAAGGATGTCATGGATCCGATGCAGTAGAAGCAGCTGATGTCATAGCGCCTGATATCATCCCAAAATGTACTTGTGCTGAATTTTTCCACCAGAACCAACGTCGCATTGCGTGTCATTACCATGAGGGTGTTCCATTGAGGGTCCATGTAGTAGAAGGGTTGACTGGTCAGAACGCGATCCTTCTGCGACAGTTGAAATAAATCCGCCTGAACTTCCGCTAGATTGACGAAATAATCATGGGACGCCATGCATCCTTTTGGGTTTCCTGTTGTGCCGGAGGTGTAAAGGATCACGGCTAAATCCTCTCCACGAATATCCGTCCCTTTCAACTCAGCCGTGTTATCAAGAAGCATCGAATAGGGGAGAGCGTTGTTCTCGTTATTTTCATCAATAGTGAAAATCATTTCCAACTGCGCAAGATCCTTTCGGATACCCTCTATATCTTCCAGGTGCCGCTCCGCCGTCACCAGCGCCCGAGCCTCGGAATGGTTTAGAATATACTTGATCTCTTCGGCCACAAAACGGGTATTTACCGGCACCATGACGGCTCCGATCATATTTGCCGCCAACCAAGAATAAGGAAACTCAAGACAATTTGGAAGTAATATTGCTATCTTATCTCCTTTTCGTATGCCCAGTGATAGAAATCCGTTTGCTACGCGATTCACGGTCGTAAGAAAATCCTTGTAAGCCTTCCCCCTATCCTTGAGGATGAAAAAAACCTTGTCTGGGTTCCTGCTCACCGACTTTTCAAATAGTTCTCGTATAGTTGGCATCTACATCATCCTTCATCCGAACGAGTTAATGCATCGCTTGAATATATCTATCAATGATATTTTGTCAACGAGTTCTTATCACCCAAAATCCGCCACTAGTTACACTCCATCCTGTGAAGGCACCAAGCCAGGGGATATCATCAAAGCAGTGGGGATAAAAATCAAGAATGCGTATATCATGGCATGGCGGTGATCGGGCTCGCTGCCTATGCTGCACATCTCAAGGGACTCCCCATGACGTCCAAGAACATCAGAGACAACCTGCGTGTTGTGGCAGATCCTCCGGATGAAACTATCCTGCCCGGTCAGTTCAAGAAGGCCTTTGATCTCTTGAAACAAGGCAAGCAGATCAACTATGACGGCGCCGGAGGCACCGTGGACTTCGGCAAGAATGGCGATGTGCAAACACCTATCGATATCTGGAAATATTCCAACGGCAAGATCATAACCGTGCGGTCGATATGGCCTGTTCCGAAAATATAACAACCCCAAACAGGCAAAAGGGGGGCAAAAAAGCCCCCCTTTTGCCATCACCCGGTCTCTCGCCGATAGGAATACTGTCAATGCTCAAGTCCCGCCATGAAGGACCCTATCTTTTCCATCTTCTGCTCATCCGTCACCGGAAAAAGATCCATTAATCGGCCTCTGAACATGACCCCAATCCGATCGCAAAGGGCCACGGCTTCTCTCAAGTCCCCTGTTATGAGCAGGACCCCCGCCCTCTCCCGTGCTTTGAGGAGAACCTTCCAAACATCCTCTGTTGCGCCGATATCCAGGCCTTGGGAGGGCTGCTCCGCCACAATGAGTCGCGGTCTCCGGAAAAACTCCCTCGCCAGGACCATTTTTTGAAGGTTTCCACCGGAAAGCTGCCTGCCCTTTATTCCGGTATCCGGCGTTTTGATGTTGAAGTTATCTATGAGTTCTTTCAATTTACGTGCCGCCCTGGCTCTCCTGAGCCATGGTCCGGAGGAAAATCCTTCGCGGGTGGTCAGCAGGAAATTGTCTACCAGATCCAGACCCATGCATGAGGCAAGGCCGATTCTGTCCTCGGGAATGTAACTCAGGCTGGCATCCCAACGCCTTTTTGAAAAAAAACGCGCCCAGTTCTCTCCCAGTATCCTGATTTCCCCCTTCAGAGGAACCTGAAGCCCGCAGACGATTTCCACAAGGCGTTTCTGCCCGTTTCCCGCAACGCCCATTATTCCGAGAATTTCGCCCTGGCGCAGGTCAAAGCTGATATCGTCCAATACGGCATCCTGCAAACCCCGGACCCGAAGAACCACCTGCCTCGGTTCCAGGGGCTCCCGATCCACCTTGAATAAGACATCGCGCCCCACCATGCGCTTTGCAAGCTCCGTCTTGGATGACACTGCATCTGTCTCCATTTCGTCCACTATGCTTCCTTTCCTCAGGATCGCAATTTCATCTGCGATTTCCATAACCTCTTCCAGCTTATGGCTGATGAAGACGATAGCTTTCCCTTGCCGGGCCATGGCCCGCATTGCGTCAAACAACTGCGAAATTTCCTGCGGAGTGAGTACTGCGGTGGGCTCATCAAGAATGAGAATGCGGCTCTGCCTATGCAGGAGCTTCAGGATTTCAACCCGTTGCCGCTCCCCCATCGACAGGTTCGAAATCCGCGAGAGAGGATCAATTTTGAGACCGTACGTCGTGATGAGGTCATCGACCTCCGCTGCCATATTTCTTCGTTTGAGCCAGAAATATTCTTTCCGTCCCAGAAATATGTTTTCCGTAACCGTCATGGCGTCTACCAGCATGAAATGCTGATAGACCATTCCGATGCCAGCATCAATAGCCCGTTTTGTGGAATAACTTTTTTGGGAGACACCATCTATGATGATCCGGCCAGCGTCAGGCTTCAGGCGACCGGCAAGAACGCTCATCAACGTGCTTTTTCCGGCCCCGTTTTCCCCCAGGAGCGCCTTTATGCGCCCTGCTTTGATATCGAGATTAATGTCCCTGTTGGCCTTTACGCGGCCGAAGCTTTTGTATATGCCTGCAAGCCGTACTAAGGGGACGGGGGCTGCTTTCATCTATCGTCTCTCGCCCGGCCGATAATGGGTTTCACGAACCGGGACTCGGAATCCCAGGGGAAGAGAATCCAGGTATCCTGGCTCACCTCGGTAATAAACGTGTCCACAAGCGGCCTCCCCGCGGGCTTGGCGTATACGGTCGCAAAGTGGGCCTTTGGAAGCATATTTCGCACTGTTCTGGCTGTCCTGCCGGTATCCACAAGGTCATCAATGATCAACCATCCCTCGCCGTCCCCCTCAACCCGCTTGAGAATCTCGATTTCCCCGGTCTGGTCCTGCCAGTCATAACTGGACACGCATACCGTGTCCACCAAATGAATGTCCAGTTCGCGGGCAATAACAGCAGCCGGCACCAGCCCTCCCCGGGTCACCGCGATAATGCCCTTGAAAAAATCCCCATCCAGGAGCCTCCATGCAAGCGCCTTTGAATCCCGGTGCAGTTGCTCCCAGGAAATGGGATACGTTTTCGTATACTGAGTCTGATTATCACCCATGTGCCTCCCCCTTTGAACGCCGTCTTCGGCATATTCTTCAACAAACCGGTTTCCTGGATGAACGCATGCAGCGCTCACTGCCAGTTCTTGATATGACCTGTTGAATTGCTATTCCGACGGCTCGAAATTGACCCCGAGGACCGCCGGAGCATCCCCTCCTTTTGCCTTCCATGAAGAAAGCACCAGGACCACCACGGTCAATGCATACGGCAGCATCAGGAGCAGCGATGAAGGCAGGTTTGTCCCCGTTGCCTGGAGCCGCAATTGGAACGCCATCACTCCCCCGAAAAGATATGCACCAAGGACGGCTCGGCCGGGTCTCCAGAAGGCAAAAATAACCAGGGCCACCGCTATCCAACCCCGTCCCGCGGTTAAACCGTTCGTCCAGAGGTGTGTATAGGCCAGGGAAAGGTACGCCCCGCCGAGGCCTCCCAGGAATCCTCCCGCGAGAACGCCTGCCCACCGGTGCGCCATGACCCCCAGCCCGGCGGCGGATCCTGCTTCCGGGTTTTCTCCCACGGCTCGCAGGCCGAGTCCCCACCGGGTATACCGCAGGAATATCCACACGAGGAGCGGTATGAAATAAGAGACATAGACAAGCATATCGTGCATGAAGAAAACCCTTCCGAGTATCGGAATTTTGGACAGGTAGGGAACGGGGAGTAACCCAAATCCCGGTGCGGAATGGCCGACATGCGGGGTGCCGAGATAATTTGCCAGATTGCTCCCCAGGATGGTAAGCGCAAGGCCTGATACAACCTGATTCCCTTGAAATACCAGGCATACCAATCCGTGTATCCCGGCAATCAGGGCGCCGAAAAGCCCCCCGGCAACAAAACCCATCGTCGGGCTTCCCGTGTACATTGAAAAGAGGAAGCCGCCCAGGGCACCCATCATCATGATCCCTTCAACGCCCAGATTCAACACGCCCGCTTTCTCAGTGACGATCTCTCCAAGGGTCGCATATAAGATGGGCGTGCCCGACTGCACAGCGGCAGCCAACAAGGGGACCAGAATATCCGGGCTCACCCTTTCCTCCCGATTGCAATGTCATACTGTGTGAAGAATCCGCCCGCCAGGACGGTGAGCAAAATCAGTCCCTCCATGATTCCTCCAAAGGCCGCGGGGACCTGCAATTCCAGCTGTATGTTTTCCACGCCGACTTTAAGGCCGGCCAGCAGAAAAGAAGCAACGCCGATAAATAGAGGATTCAGCCTGGCAAGCCACGCGACCACAATAGCGGTATAGCCATATCCAACAATAATACTCGGCTGCAGGCGATTCAGATTTGCCGACACTTCCAGGAACCCCGCACATCCGGCGAGAGCTCCGCTGAAAATCATGACGGAAAGAACGAGCCGATCGTAGGGAAGCCCTGCGTAGCGTGCCGCCTTCACATTTTCACCGCTGGCTTTGAGTTCATAGCCGACACGGGAGTATCGAAGCATGATCCATACAAACAGCCCAAACGCGAGACAAAGAACAATACCCCAGTTAATCTTGGTATCTCCAATGGTTCCCACGATCGCACCCGCTGAAAATTGGGTGGTCATGGGAAAACCAAAACTCACGGGATCTTTCCACGGCCCATACACCAGGTACTCCAGAAAGAGAATTCCTATGTAATTCAACATGAGCGTTACAATAATCTCATTCGCCCGAAGCCTGATCTTGAGCACTGCGGGGATGAATCCCCAAACGCCTCCGGCGGCAAGCGAGATCAGAAACATGAGAGGAAGAAGCAGAAAGGCGGGCAAATCAGGATAGAGAAGCGCAAGCCATGTTGCCCCTACCGCTCCAAGGGCAAACTGTCCTTCGGCGCCAATGTTCCAGATCTGGAGGCGGAAAGTCGTGGCAACCCCGAGGGAACAAAGGAAAATGGGAATGGCCTTGACCAGGCTCTCCTCCATGGCCCACGGGGAGCCGAATGCTCCCTTGAACAGCAAGCCGACACCCTCCAGGGGAGACTTCCCATGCATCATGAGCAATACTGCGCTGATGCCGAGGGAAACGGCAAGAGCAGCAAGAAACAAGAAACAGGAGTTCCATATGGAGAACTCCTGTTTCTTCGTAATCTTTATAGCGAGCATCGGGTATATGGAATCCCTTCGCTATTCGGTTGTCCCGACAACCCCCTTCACAAACCAGGTCATGCCAAGCAGTTCCTTGTCCGAAGCAGCCGCACCTTTGGCAATACGTACCGTGCCCTTCTGATCCTTGATCGGACCGGCGAAGACCTTCATCTTACCGGCTATGATACTATTTTTCGCTACACTCACTCTGTTTCGAACCTCCTGCGGAACCACGGCGCCGAACGGGGAAAGGCCGACGATTCCCTCGGCCAGTCCCGGCCACAGGGACTGGCTTTTCCACGTCCCCTGCCGCACCTCTTCCACCAATTTCTTGTAAAGCGGAGCCCAGTTCCAGATGGGATCGGTGAGATGACCCTTGGGCGCAAATCTGGACATATCGGAGTCGTATCCAATTGAGTAAGCGCCCCTTTCTTCTGCGGCCTCCTGAGCGGCCGGGGAATCCTGGTGCTGGGTAATAACGTCGGCTCCCACATCCAGCAGGCTCTTTGCCGCCTCTTTCTCAGTGGCTGGATCATACCAGGTCTTTGTCCACACCACCCGCACCTGTACAGCGGGATTCACCGATTGGGCGCCCAGGGTAAAGGCGTTGATTCCCCGGATCACTTCAGGAATCGGGAATGCCGCCACGTATCCGAGAATATTTGATTTCGTCATGGATCCGGCCACGATCCCCGAGAGATATCGTGCCTGGTATATCCTCCCGAAATAGGTCCCCATGTTCTTGGCTCGCTTGAACCCGGAGCAGTGCATGAACACCGTCTTGGGAAACTGCTTGGCCACCTTCAACATGGGATCCATATATCCATAGCTCGTGGCGAAAATAAGATCATATCCTTTTCGGGCCATGTTCAGCATCACCCGTTCTGAGTCAGGGCCTTCCTTTACCGCCTCAACATAGGTGGTCTTGACTCCGGGCATTGCCGCCACGGCAAGACGTGCCTGCTCATGGGCATAAGACCACCCGGCATCGCCGACGGGCGAGACATAGATAAAGCCAACTTTCATCTCCTTTTCCGCAGCGCCTGCACCTCCAACCAGAAATACCAGCAAAAACAAAAGAAAAAACATAAACTTCCGCATAACCGCTTTCCTCCTTCAATAAATATTATGTGATCCAACATCATCAGCTATTCTTCAACTGCTGTTCCCTTCAGTCCAATGGCTTCCGCCACCTCCCTCATCCCCATAATGGTATCGGTAATCATTTCCGTCAACTCCATCCCCAGCATCTCAGCGCCTTTCTCAATAATGGATCTATCCACTCCCGCTGCAAAGCGTTTGTCTTTCCATTTCTTCTTCACTGATTTTGCCTTGAGGTCCATGACGCTTCGGGACGGCCGGACCAGAGCGGTCGTCACCACGAGACCGGTGAGTTCGTCGATGGCATAAAGGGATTTTTCCAGGTCGGTTTTCGGTTCCACATCGGAGCAGAGCCCCCATCCATGACTGACAACGGCGCGGATATACTCCTCCGGCCATCCGTGCTCCCGCAGTATTTTTTCGCTCATTTTGCAGTGCTGATCCGGGTATTGCTCATAGTCAAGGTCGTGCACGAGCCCGATGACCCCCCATTTTTCTTCATCCTCCCCACGCTTCCGCGCAAGATACCGCATCACGCCTTCAACTGCCAGGGCGTGCTTAATCAGGCTCTCATTCTTGTTGTATTCGCTGAGCAGTTGGTATGCCTCGTCGCGAGTCGGGTTTCCGTCAGTCATTTTCTCCCTCCCTTCTCCCCTGTTCCCAAACAGGATCCCGCTTTTCAAAAAACGCCGACATCCCTTCTATGGCATCGGGCATCACGGCGTTTCCAGAAATAACCTCTTTCGCATAGTGGTAGGCATCCGCATCACTCATTTCAATCTGCCGGTAAAATGCCTGCTTGCCAATCCCGAGGGTCACGAGGCTGTATCGGGCAATGTTCCTGGCGAACCGGAGGGTTGCCTCTTCCAGATCCGGATCAGGCACCACCAGATTGACCAGCCCACGCGCCATGGCTTCTTCGGCGGAAATAAACTCTCCCGTGAGAAGCATTTCCAGTGCCTTTTTCCGCCCCACGGCTCGGCTCAACGGGACCATGGGCGTGGTGCAGAAGAGTCCTATCTTGACCCCCGGCGTCGCAAAACGCGAACTCTCCGCTGCCACAGCAAGGTCACAGGCCGCCACCAGCTGGCAGCCTGCAGCAGTCGCGATACCATGCACCTGCGCAATGACCGGCTGCGGTATCTTGTGGATAAGGAGCATCAATTCTGCGCAGGTATCGAACAGGTGCCGAATATGATTGAGCTCTTCACCAAGTATCTGCTGCATATCATGTCCCGCGGAAAACGCTTCTCCGGCCCCTTTGACGATCAGGACCTTCAAATCCTGTCTCTTTCCAGCAAACTCTAAACAGGCAGAGAGTTCTTCAAGCAATTCCAGGGAGAGGGCGTTTCTCTTTTCAGGACGATTCAGGATGATGACACCAATCCGGTCTTGCTCTTCATAGACAATCGTCTCATACCGCATCCGTCGTCTCCTTTAACTGCTTCACCTGGTCTCAACCGCGTGGCAGGTGTTCACAAGTCTGCCGATCGCATCAATCTCCACGGCGACTTCGTCGCCGTCTTTGAGATAGACGGGGGGCTCACGAAACGCCCCGACCCCGGCAGGGGTTCCGCTCAGGATAATGTCTCCCGGAAAAAGGGTAAAGTGTTGTGACAGCAGGCTGATAAGCCTTGGTACGGAGAATATCATCTTCGCCGTCCGGCTGTCCTGCATGAGTTCGCCGTTCACCCGGCATCGAATGGCAAGATCCAGCGGGTCCGGGATTTCATCCCGGGTTACAAGCCACGGGCCAAGGGGACAAAAGGTATCAAGCGATTTTCCCCGGACCCACTGGCCGTCCCCGAACTGGAGATCGCGGGCACTCACATCATTCGCACACGTGTAACCGAATACCGCATGCAACGCTTCAGTTTCAGGACAGTTCCGCACCTTTTTCCCGATCACAACGGCCAGTTCCGCCTCGAAATCCACCTTCCGGGTAATCCGCTGGTCCCAGGTGATTTCGTCCTTGTGGCCGGCAAGGCTGCTGGGGAACTTGGCAAAGATAAGAGGAAAATCAGGAAGTTTTCCCTTGCTCTCTGCGGCATGGTCTCGATAATTCAGGCCTATGGCAATGATTTTTCCCGGTCTCTGCACCACCGGTGCCCACCGGATTTCTTCCAGATCAAGGGGGTCTTCTTTCCCCACCCGGGGTGTCCCGTTGGCCTCCATGATGGCTGACAGCGAATCATGACTTTCAAACGGCAGAAGCTTGTTCTCCTGGACCGCCCCCAGGATGCGACGATTTCCATGGAATACCTGCGCGATCTTCATTCAGTATTGCCTCCCTATCTCCGGCATGGTATAGATATTCTCCTGAATTTCAAACAGCCTCCGTTCACGGCCATTCACAAGGTCATGCATTTTATTGCACAGGAATCGCGCCGGGTCAAGCTCATTCACGCAGGTCTGACCACCCGGTGAAACCCATGAAGCGAAATCTGGGCAGTGTGGATTTGGCACAACAGAGGTGGAGAGAGGTATTGCCATGAGGGAACCACGTGCTCCCGCCCCCGAAGAAGGGGCCATTCTTGAAGACTTCTGTCACTATTGCCGGCACCTGTATGAACGCCGCCTCGTGACCGGAGTGGGAGGAAACCTTGCCCTGCGCGTGGGCAAAACCACGTATCTTTCCCCCTCCGGATATTCATTGGGAAACCTGAGACCCGAAAAGGTAATTCGCTTGAAGAACGGTCGGTATCTGCCCCGGGGTTTGAAAGTCACTCAGGATGCGAATATGCATCTGGCGATTCTTGATGCCAGGCCGGACGTTCAGGCCGTCTGTCACGTGCATGGCGCTTCCATAATCGCGGCATCCACCCTTCTCACTCCCGGTCCTGACAGTCTCCCGGCCCTTACCCCCGGATTTGCCTTTTTTGCCTATCCCCTGACCATGCTTCCGTTCCTGGCACCCGGGTCTGAAAAACTCGCACGTGCAGTGTGTGAGATCCTTTCGGTAGCAGCCTCCCGTGCGGTTCTGCTCAAGAATCACGGCCTTGTCACAGTAGGCGAAACTTTTCAGGAGGCACTTGATATCGCAGAGGAAATCGATGAGGCGGCAAAGATCTACGTCCTTACCAGTGGCAAAGCCCGCCCGATTCCGGCGGAAGACATCAAGAAGATCGGCTGATAGCTTTATTGTCCGGACCGTCCCGGCCCCGGTCGATTGACGCTTCAATGACGGCACACCACTGCCGCCGACTCGCTGTTTGCCTTTGCAAGTCGTTCAAGGAAACGGCTCCACCATCCCTTCTTCCCGGTTTTCGACTTTTTTCCACCCGCACCGGTGTCTTTGAACCCACGATTCATCTCTTGATCTCCAGGAAGGAATAGGAAATACGCTGATTTTATCAGGAACCCCTGAAAATCGGCGTACCCGTATCCTATAAGATAATTTATGAATGGATTTTTGCAAAGGAAAAATGTACCGAAGATTATCAGCATCACCCCCGACTTTGAACACAGCGTAAAGTAGTGAGTGCGAAACAATATTGAATTGACCTGACACACGGTTCCTGGTATAAAAAGAGTACCTGTTCAAAATCGTTTTTGTGCGGCGTGGAGATCGGTTTTGATCATTTCATGACACGAATCGGCAATAATGAAAGGGGAACGAAATGACTGCACAAAGCCCGCTGAAAGACAAGATTGTACTGGCTGTTGATGATGAGCCTGATGTACTTGAAACCATTGAGGAAGAATTGGATATGGTGCTGCTGCATAAGGCCACCGATTATGATACCGCAATTCAATATCTCCTCAGCTATACCTATGATGCGGTCATCCTGGACATCATGGGAGTAAACGGTTTTGAATTGTTGAAAACATCCGTATCCCGTGAATTTCCCACCGTCATGCTCACCGCCCATGCGCTTACTCCCGAGGCATTGAAAAAATCCATGAAACTTGGCGCCCTCTCCTTCCTTCCCAAGGAGAAGATATCAGAGCTGCGTTCTTTTCTTGAAGACATTGTCACCAACAAGGGCGCATCTCTGTGGAAAAAACTCTTCGACAGGCTGGGCGGATACTTCAATAAGCGGTTCGGTCCTGATTGGAGGGAAAAGGACCGCTTTTTCAAGGAATTCGAAGAGGAAATGGAAAAAAGCCTGTAGGAGTAGAGGGCCAATGGGCCATCTCATCGGTCTTGACGAATACCTCGAAGCGCATTACCATGAATCAGTTTTTGACCGAGCAATAATGGATGATCGCCCATGGGAGATCCATGCGCATCCCCATCGAATTCTTCAGGTCAGGATCTTGGAAACGGTCACATTCGATGTTACTGTGCACACCGGGCAGGCGGAAAAGGAAGTTCTGCCGAAAATCCAGATCAAGTTCCTTTATCCTCTTGAATATGCAGACTCCATAAAGCCTCTCGTGAAGAAAGACAGCAAAGTGGAAGCCCTTCACCTGGAGCCCCACTTCTCCCCACGTTACCGGCATCATGTAAAAAACAAGACTTTGTTTCCTCTCATGAAGGACAAGACAGTCCTCTTTTTTACCCTGCTGGAAGGGGAGGTCTTCAAGGGAATTGTGGCGGGTTTTACCCGGTACGAAGTCACCGTTCACATGAAAGGCGGACTGCCGGTCACTATTCTCAGGCACAGTATCCACGATATTCGAGACAAAAAGGGCTGCTGCTACCTCAAAACATCGCAGGAAAAACGCGAAGACTGGAAAAAAAGCGCCTTCTATGTGTCGGAAGGCACTGAAAAACAAGCCTAATCAGCCCGGGAGACTCGGAACGAACAAAAGGCTTCCTCCCCGAGCTTGCTCATAGGCCGTCATGATGCCTCCTGCTCTGCGGGAGGAGCAAGCGGCCGCTTGAAATCGCATTCTTTTTTACGGCAGGCCAGAACGGGGGCCGCGTTCTCGGGACGCCTGATACGGAGCACCTTGGTTCCGCACACCGGGCAGGTGCCGCTGTACGGCTCATCCCACATGACAAAACGGCATTCGGGATATCGGTCACACGCATAAAATACCCTCCCTTTTCTGGATACCTTTTCCACAAGCATTCCCTCGCATCCATCTTCCGGGCAGGAGACTCCGGTACTCAAAGGCTCAGTGTGAGTGCACTTCGGATACCGCTCGCAAGCCAAGAAACGTTGTCCCGACTTATTGCGCTTTACCACCATGTTCGCCCCGCAAAGGCTGCACTTTTTTGCAGAAAAGGCCCGGGGAAAATCTGATTCGTCCTTCCCTCCTATATTCCGGGTATTCCTGCAAACAGGGTATCCTGAACATGCCAGGAATTCACCGAATTTTCCCCGCTTCATCACCATCGGTCTTCCGCATATCTCACAGATCTCTTCACCTGCTTCGATTTCAGGGGGTTTTTCCACGATGATATTGCCTTTTTCATCCCGGGTAAAATTAGCGGTATTCCTGCACTCGGGATATCCCGTACACCCAAGGAAAAGTCCATTTTTTCCTGATTTGATTGCCATCGGCCTATTGCATTCGGGGCAAGAAATCGATGTAATGACTTCTCCTTTCATTTCCCGTCCGGCCTTTTCCAGATCTTTCCCGAAGGTCTGGTAAAAATCGTCAAGAACCCGGGTCCAGGCAATTTCTCCCCGCTCGATCTGGTCCAGTTTCTCTTCCATCTGCGCAGTAAAAGCCGGGTCCAGAATCGCAGCGAAGTTCATGAGCAAAAGATCTGTCACCAACAGACCGAGTTCCGTAGGCCGGAAACAGCGCTTCTCTTTGAACACGTAATCCCTGTTGCTGATATTACTGAGGATTGTGGCATACGTTGAAGGACGTCCGATCCCTCTCTCCTCCAGGGCCTTGATAAGCGTGGCCTCAGTAAATCGCGGGGGTGGTTGGGTGAAATGCTGGGCCGGGTCCAGTTTCAACAGGTCCAGCGTGCCGCCCTTCTTGAGCGGCGGAAGAATCATGTCCTGTCCGGTTTTTTCTTTCACAGTCCCGTTCACCCCTTCTTCGTAGAGAACCGTAAATCCGTCAAATACCTTCACGGAACCCGAGGCGCGAAAGAGCGCCTTTCCCACTTCAATGTCGGCTTGTGTTTGATCAAACACCGCCGGGGACATCTGGCAGGCTACAAACCGGTTCCAGATGAGCCGGTACAGTGCCGATTGATCCGGACTCAGAAACTTTGCAACCTCCTCGGGGGCCCTGTCCACGGAAGTCGGCCGTATGGCCTCATGGGCCTCCTGGGCCCCTTTCCTGCTCTTAAAGCGGTTCGGTCTTGACGGGATATACCTTTCTCCGAATCGTTCCCCGATGAATTCCCGTGCCCGGTTGACCGCTTCATCCGAGAGACGGAAGGAATCCGTTCTCATATAGGTTATGAGACCTATCTGGCCCTTCCTCCCAAGTTCCACTCCCTCGTAAAGGGTCTGGGCGACAGCCATGGTCTTTTTTGCCGGAAAACGAAGTTTTCTATACGCTTCCTGCTGGAGCGTGCTGGTAATGAAGGGGGGAAAAGGGTTTCGTTTTTTCTTTTTTTTCGTGACCCCTGTGATGGTGAAAACCTTGTGTGAAATCTCGGACATGATCTCTCGCGTCCGGGTTTCGTTTTTCAGCTCGATTTTCTCTCCATCGTAATCAGTCAGCCGTGCCTTGAACGGCGGCGGTTCGTCCGCTGCGAGGTGTGCGGTGAGCGACCAGTATTCCTGCGATTCAAATTTCTGAATTTCCCGCTCCCGGTCGCAGATCAATCGCAGCGCCACTGATTGCACACGACCGGCGCTCAAACCTCTTTTGACCCGGGACCAGAGGAGCGGAGAAATCTGGTATCCCACCAGACGGTCAAGGACGCGCCGGGCCTGCTGGGACTCGAATTTATCCCGGTTTATGGCTCCCGGAGAGGCAACAGCCTCTCGAATTGCTTTTTCTGTCAGTTCATTGAACAGGACGCGAAAGATCTGTTTGTTCCCGTTTCCCAGTTCCCGGGCAATGTGCCAGGCAATGGCCTCCCCTTCACGATCCGGGTCCGGAGCGAGATAAACAGCGTCCGCGCTTCTTCCTGCCTTCTTCAGGGCGCTGAGTATCTTGCTTTTCCCCTTGATTGTGACATATTCCGGGGCGAAACCCTTTTCTACGTTTACTCCGAGTTTATTGACCGGCAGGTCCTTCAAATGGCCGACCGACGCGAGGATCTCAAAACCTGGCCCCAGATACTTCTGAATGGTTTTCGCCTTGGCCGGCGATTCAACAATAAGGAGGTTATGCCGTGTTCTTTTCTGCAAATCATTCCTCTTTTCCGGGAACTGACGGGAGATTGCTGAATGCTTTGTACGCTATGTCTCTTGTGCCCGGATAAACATCATACCAGGCAGTTGAACCGCCAATCCCATCAATTCCAGTCTTGTGAGTATGCCCGATATTTCCCCCGGCGTGCATCCGGTAGACCGGATAATCTGGTCTATGTGCATGGGATACGGCCCGAGACAATGAAAAACCCTTTCTGCATCGGGCTCCAGTTGCACAGATGGTTCCGTCGCATCCAATCCCTTTCCCTGCTCATCCTGAAAATGGTAAAACCCCATCTCATTCAAAATATCTTCCGCGTGCTCAACAAGTTTTGCACCCTGCTTGATGAGAAAATGCGGGCCCCGGCTCTTAAATGAATCAATACTCCCCGGGACTGCGAACACGTCCCGACCCTGATCCAGGGCCAGGGCCGCTGTTATCAGGGAACCGCTCTTTCGGGTGGCCTCCACGATCACCACCCCCCTGCTGATCCCGCTTATTATTCTATTTCTCATGGGGAAATTTCTGGGTTCCGGTGCGGTTCCCACGGGAAATTCCGAGACAACGGCACCGTGCTCCAGGACCTGTTCAAAAAGCTTCCCGTTTGAACGGGGATAGCATATATCGATCCCGGTTCCCAGCACTGCGATGGGAAAACCCTGCCCTCTCACACATCCCCAATGTGCAGACGCATCGATCCCACGGGCAAGACCGCTGCTGATTCCTATGCCATTCTCGGTGAGCCCCTGAGCAATCCTCTGGGCGGTTCTCCGCCCGTATTCCGTGGCATTTCGCGACCCTACCACGGCGATAAAGTGCCGACGAGGTGGAATCGGTTTTCCACGAGTATAAAGGATACATGGTGGATCGTGAATTTCTCTCAGGAGGCTGGGATAGGAAGAATGGGAAAAAGGAATGAGCCGGGCGCCGAGATGCTCAACCCGCCTCATTTCCTTTTGCGGATCAACTGCAAATACCTTCTCTGTTATCCTGCGGGCCACACTTTCACGAATTTCTCCAGCCTGCATTACATCCGAAAGGGAAGCCTTGAATACCTCTTCCGGACTCCCGAAATGTGTGATTAGTTTCCGGTAGGCCATATTTCCAACACCCGGGACAAGGTACAGGCAAAGCCATGAAAAAATATCAACGGATGGGTTCTCAGTCATTTCAAAGCGAAAAGGGGACGAGACCGTCCCCATTATGTTCTTGTGAGTGAAAGAATCGGGGTGAAGGGACGGCGGTATATAACACAGAATGCCGGGAGTTAGTCAAGACTTTTCTGGTTCATCAGTTGTATAAGAAGGACTATTCTCCCCGGCATGGTGGAATCGAATAAAGGAACCTCGGAAGCTTCGTCCAAAAGAAAGTCTTCATGGGCGCCCCGTTCGGAATATCCTCTCTTGCAGACAGGACGACTCCGGTTGCCGTATCCTCTGTGGTTCTCAAAACCAGGCAATATCCTAACACTGCATCCGGGAGGATCACTGTCTCAGAGGGCTGACCCTCCTCTCCGGGGACCGCTACTTGCCTCTTCTTCAGTATCTCGAAAATCTGCCCTCTCTCCACTCCCTCTACTGATCCTTTTGGAAAATACACGATGGTGTATTGCCCCACCATGACTCTCTGATCTTCAACGGCAGCGATATACGTGTTCACCTCACGAGAGGCTTTGGCGAGCTCAACACAGTCAGACACAGGCACATACTTGAGGAGACGATCGCCCTTCCTGATGTTCCCGAACATCTTTTCAACCACAGCCTTAAAGAGTTGTCCTCTGACGTGTTGCAGGATACGGACCTTTCCCACATAGGAAACCAGATAGCCCAAGTCGTCACCGGTGACGGGATCTTTTAAAAGAGAGGAGGTTTTGCAAACCGTGAAACGGTCTCCAACGACAGGCAGATTTCCCTCTGTTTCAATGAAAAGCGTGTCACCGACTCCAAGCATGACCTTCGCACTCTCACCGGAAATGATGACTCCCTGGGTGACTACCTCCCCAGTGGAAAGGAAACCCACGCCGTCCGTACTTGCCAGGGAAGACAAATCATATCCATGGGGCGGCACGACGGCAGGCACAGGGGGCTTTGTAGATGGAGCTTTTTCCGCCACAGAAACCGGAGCTGATTTCAAGACCGGCACCCCTTTCAGAAGGGTAATAACATCACCGGGTTTCAAAAGATGCGGATTGGTGATAAAGGGGTTCATTTCCCACAACTTCGGCCAGAGATCGGCATCGCCGTACACCTTCTCGCAAATATCCCACAGGGTGTCGCCCTTCTGAATCGTATAGGTGAGCGATTGAGCACACACCGGACGAGTATCCATCTGCAAAACGCCGAGACAAACCATCAACACAAAAACATACAAAAACATCTTTCTTGTTCTGGTCACGACTCCGCCCCTTCTTGAAGGTTGCTTTTATCTTCAAAATTTTTGTAAAGTTATGCTGTTATCATATCGTTGTCAAGGGGTTTTGTTCCCCTCCCAACACCCTCACTCCTTCCTGCCGCCCCTCTTTCCGGAGGAGAAAGATGCCGGGCAGGCTTAGTTCTGTATACATTTTCAAAAAACTGTCGGACGTCCTCTTGACAACCGGAAAATTATGTTTACCTTATTATTCGGATTCATCAATGTCAATAATATTAATAAGTTAGCATAATTAACCAACGCATCCATTGGCACGTTTGAGCCGTACTTTGCGTGACAGAAGGCTTTTCCAGGTACGCGGAACACCTTAAAACGTAGGGATATGCAAGATGGGTGCCAATCATCTATCCGCAAGACGGATATCGTGGGAGAGCGGGTGCTCTAAGGGAAATCGAGGAAGGGAGACGGCAGGCAGTTCAAGGCACCTTTGTGGGCTCATTTAATAATAAGGAAACCATTACCAAACAGTAAGGAGGTATGATCATGAACATTAAACCTTTGAATGACAGGGTTCTCGTCTTGAGAATCGAGGAAGAGGAAAAAACCGCGGGAGGACTCATCATTCCGGATACTGCGAAGGAAAAGCCGCAGGAAGGGAAAGTCGTCGCGGTTGGACCGGGCAAGACGAATGAAAACGGCGAACGCGTTCCTCTGGAAATCAAGTCAAATGACCGGATTCTTTTTGGCAAATATGCAGGAAATGAGATAACAATAGACGGGGTGGAACATCTCATTATGCGGGAAGATGATATCCTGGCGATCCTGGAATGAGATCGGCCGGGTCATTCGCGAAGCATATGGACTCATTCCATTTTGCATTCAAGATGATACCAAGGCGGCGAGGAGGAGGCGACGGAGGCGTACCTAAACAGCAGTACGTCGAGGAGTCCGCGACGCAGCCAACGCCGGTAGCGCTTGAATTCGAATTGGAATCATCAGTGGTATTTGGGAGGACAATATTATGGCGGGAAAAGAAATAAAATACAGCAGCAAGGCGCGGGAAAAAATGATGCGGGGTGTTGATATCCTGGCTGATGCGGTAAAGGTCACACTGGGACCGAGAGGACGAAATGTGTTGATTGACAAGTCATGGGGATCACCCAAGATCTCGAAAGACGGAGTGACGGTCGCCAAAGAAATTGAACTGGAAGATAAATTTGAAAACATGGGCGCACAGATGGTCAAGGAGGTCGCCTCCAAGACATCTGACGTAGCGGGTGACGGAACCACAACCGCTACCGTTCTGGCCCAGGCCATCTACCGGGAGGGATCAAAGATTGTGGCTGCCGGTTCGAACCCCATGTATGTGAAAAAGGGCATTGATAAGGCAGTCAATATCGTTGTGGAAGAGCTCAAGAATTTATCCAGTCCTACCAAAGAAAAAAAGGAAATCGCACAGGTGGGAACCATTTCAGCCAATAACGACAGTACCATCGGGGATATCATCTCCGAAGCCATGGAGAAGGTCGGAAAGGAAGGAGTGATTACGGTCGAGGAAGCAAAGGGAATGGAGACTTCCCTTGAAATTGTAGAAGGCATGCAGTTTGACCGCGGGTATCTCAGCCCGTACTTCGTGAGCGACCCTGAAAAAATGGAAGTCAGCCTGGAAGACCCCTATATACTGCTCCATGAAAAGAAAATCAGCACCATGAAAGACCTGGTGCCCATTCTTGAGCAGATAGCGCGAATGAGCAAGCCCTTGCTGATTATTGCGGAAGATGTTGAAGGGGAGGCACTAGCAACCCTGGTCGTCAACAAACTGAGGGGAACGCTGCAGTGCGCCGCGGTGAAGGCACCCGGTTTTGGTGATCGCAGGAAGGCCATGCTCGAAGACATCGCCATCCTCACTGGTGGCAGGGTCATCAGTGAAGACCTCGGCATCAAGCTGGAGAACATCACGGTAAGCGACCTGGGAACCACCAAAAGGGTCCATATGGATAAGGATACTACCACTATCGTAGATGGCGGCGGCAGCCGTGACGCTCTGGAAGGAAGGGTGAAACAAATCAGGGCCCAGATTGAGGAAACAACCAGTGACTATGATCGAGAAAAGCTTCAGGAACGGCTGGCAAAGTTGATCGGCGGCGTGGCCCTCATTCGTGTGGGTGCGGCTACGGAAACGGAAATGAAGGAGAAAAAAGACAGGGTTGAAGACGCCCTCAATGCAACCCGGGCCGCGGTAGAAGAAGGAATCGTACCCGGCGGGGGCGTGGCGTTTGTCCGTGCCGTCAAATCCCTTGACAAAACAAAATTCCCGGGAGAGGAACAACTGGGATGTGATCTCGTCAAGAGGGCACTGGAAGAACCCCTCAAGCAAATCGCAAATAACGCCGGCTTCGAAGGTTCTGTGGTTGTTCAGAAGGTAAAAGAAGGAAAAGGGGCGTTTGGATTCAACGCTGAAAACGGTCAGTATGAGGACTTAATCAAGGCGGGCGTAATCGACCCCACCAAGGTCACCCGGTTTGCTTTGCAGAATGCCGCCTCCGTTGCCGGCCTGCTCATGACCACTGAGGCGATGGTTGCTGAAAAACCGGAAAAGAAAAAAGCGGCGGTTCCCCAGATGCCGCCTGAGGATATGTACTGATACTGCGACCGCAAGATTCAGAATGCCGAAGCTTGCGGTCAAAAGTTCAAAAGGCACTCCGGGGTGGCCCCGTCCGCCCCGGAATATTGCCGACCGTCCCGCCGGCTGGCCCCCTTTTTTTCCCCTGCCCCCTTTACAAAAGGTTTTTTTTGATGAACACTGTTTTTATTATTTCGAAATCCATGAATATCGCCTTTTGCATGGAAGAGGAAATATGCCCATTTATGAGTATGAATCAAGAGACCCGGGAAAGGGATGCGAAAAATGCCGAACCCGGTTTGAAGTGCTCCTGCTTCCGAATGATGCGCCCATCCAGGAGTGCCCTGCATGTGGGAAACCCCTGAGAAAGGTAATTTCATGGTGCCGGGCCGCCGTCGTCGAGACATCGGAAGACGCGACAAGGGTCGAGCAGAAAATCAAGGAGTACGAAAAGGAAGGCATGTGGAGCCATGCTGCAGAACTTGCTGATACCCACTCAGAGAAAACCAGGGACAAGGCACTCAAAACCCGCGCGTTGGAGGACTACAAGAGAGCGGGTTACGATGCCCGTACCCTGGATAAACACGCAGGCAAAGACTAGAAGGAGGCTTCATCCATGAAACTCGTGAAAAGGTGTTTATGGTCTGGTGCAACGCTGGCAACGACAGTCATTTTGCTCGGAATAGTGGTTTTTCTCACTCCTTTTCCGGCTTCAGCAAAGGAAAAGAAATATCTCCCTGCACGCGCTATTGCAGTCTATGCCCAATACACCGGTATCCAAATCTCCCAAGGAGAAAACGTGAGTGTGGATCTCACCGTGGCCAACCGGGGACGCCATGATGAAAACATCATACTCAGTCTGCCCACCATTCCCGATGGCTGGAAGGCCAGGATAAAGACATACTCCTTTGGCGTGACCGGTGTCCATGTGGAAAGCGACAAGAGCAAGAACCTCACGCTCAGGGCTGAACCAGGTCCGAAAATCGGCCCCGGGATATACCGTTTTGTTGTGGAGGCCCAGACTTCGGATAAACGTCTCACTTCCTCCTGCCAGGTGACCATTACCGTGAAACCAAAGACTGGAGAAAAGGTCTCAAAAGGGGTAAATATTATCTCATCCTATCCGGTCCTGCGAGGACCGACTGATGCCAAGTTTGAGTTTTCTCTGGAGATTGAGAACAAACTGGACAAGGATTCCATATTCAATCTGGTCGCAACGGGTCCGGAAAACTGGGATATCAATTTCAAGCCTGCCTATGAGCAGAAATTCATTTCCAGCGTCCGGCTCAAGGCTAATCAAAGCCAGACGGTTGCGGTTTCGGTAAAGCCATATCCGCTTGCGGAACCCGGCAAATACAGCATCCGGGTGAAGGTGAGTTCTCCCGCCGCAAAAGCCGAATCAATCCTGACCGTCATCCTTACCGGCACGTATAAGCTGGAACTGGGAACCCCCAACGGTCTGCTCTCATTGAACGCCCTCAGGGGCAAAACCACTAATTTTTCCATGTACATAAAAAACACTGGGTCTGCGATTCTCAATAATATCACATTTCTCTCATTCAAACCGGAAAACTGGAAAGTGAAATTCAATCCCGAGAGGATCGAAGCGCTTGCGCCGGAAGAACTGAAACAGGTGGAAGTATCGGTCACGCCCTCTGATCAGGCACTGGTTGGAGACTATTCCCTGAGTCTCAGGGCGGAAGCGGGAAACCCGCCCAAAGCAGATAAGACCATTGAATTGCGGGCCACGGTCCGCGCATCTGCATTCTGGGGATGGATAGGGATGTGTATCATCCTCTTTGTACTGGCGGGACTCGTCTATCTCTTCATTCGATTGGGAAGGCGTTAAGATGGAAGATGCTACCATCATACAAACCAGTCATCTCACCAAACGATATCACAGCCATGCCGCGGTGGATGACCTCTCATTTGATATAAAAACAGGGGAGATCTTTGGTTTTCTTGGACCGAACGGCGCCGGGAAGACAACGACCCTTCTTATGCTTCTGGGTCTCACCCAACCCACCAGCGGCTCTGCATCCGTGTGGGCACTTGATCCGATCAGGCATGCACGGGATGTAAAGAAAATCGTCGGATATTTGCCGGAAAATGTGGGATTTTACGGGGATCTCAACGCAGAAGAAAGCCTTCGCTACATTGCCGATCTCAATGGCATTGACCGTCACACGGTCAGGCCAAAAATTATTGAGCTCCTCGAGCTTGTAGGGCTCGAGAAAGAGCCCCGTAAGAAGCTGGCCTTCTTTTCTAGAGGTATGAAACAACGCCTTGGCATTGCTGAGGTTCTTATCAAGGAGCCAAGGATTATTTTCTTTGACGAACCCACCCTCGGACTTGATCCTGATGGCGCAGCAAAACTCATAGACCTCATCCAGTCCCTGAACAGGGAGCGACAAATCACGGTCCTTCTTTCAAGTCATCATCTCTCCCATGTCCAGAAGATTTCTCATCGGGTGGGCATCATGATCAATGGCAGAATGGTGGCTCAAGGAACCATTCATGACCTCGCCAGGGAAAAATTCGGCGTAGAAGAAAAGGAATACTCTCTCGAAGAGATCTACATGAAGTACTTCCAGGAGGCATAACCATGCAAGGTCTGTACGCTGTCTTTAGAAAAGAGCTTTCAGATCATTTCAGCAGTTACCGGTTCGTGATTCTGTTCGCTCTGATTGCCATGGTCAGTTTCATCACCAGTTACATGGCCGGTCTGCACCTGAGAGAAAGCCTGGAAGGCATCGCAAAACCAAGATTCGTTTTTCTCATGCTTTTCAACACACCGGGGGCACTTTTTTCCATGGTGCAATTTGTGGCGTTTTTCGGTCCGCTGATTGGGCTGGTCCTCGGATTCGATGCCATCAACAGGGAGCGGGCGAACGGCACATTGATCAAGGTGGTATCCCAGCCCATTTACCGGGATGCGGTGATCAATGGAAAATTTCTGGCCGGGGTTTTCACCATCAGCTTGATGCTTCTTTCCATTGTCCTAGTCATCTCAGGCTTTGGTCTGACGCTCATCGGGGTGGTGCCTGGTCTCGAAGAAATATGGCGTCTGTTGATGTACCTTGTCATCAGCATCGTCTACATTTCTTTCTGGCTTGGTCTCGCGATCCTTTTCTCTATCCTCTTCAAGAGTATTGCCACCTCTGCCCTGGCATCCGTAGCTCTGTGGATTTTTCTCTCCTTTTTCGTCTCTCTCGGCGCCGAGATCCTGGCCAATGCTGTGGCTCCTCCTGGAACGGGGGATGAGGCCCAGATGGAAACCGTTGCCAGAAATGCCCGGATCAAAGAATCGGTATCTCTTTGTTCCCCCATGGTCCTCTATTCCGAGGCCTCGTCCACCATTATTGACCCCATGCGCAAGACAACACACTCCATTATCCTTATGGGACCCATGGAACGGCTCTCAGCGTCCCGTTTCCAGAATCCTCTTCCACTGGGACAGAGTCTCATCGTAGTTTCACCGCACCTGATAGCACTTTTGGCCATGACCTTGATCTGTTTTGCCATATCCTACATTCTATTCATGCTCCAGGAAATCAGGACATGACGGGAGGAGGTTGGATCATGAAACTTGAAAACCTTGTGTCAGGGAAGAATGAGCAGGATAGCGTTTCCATCGACGGAACTTCCGTCCCCGTAAAATCGCTGAAGAGACTCATCGACGAAGGCTATGTACACGTAAGGGTTTATCAGGAAAACAGGACTTTTTCCTTGTGGGGAGAGTCCTGCACCTCCTGTTTTACGGAAGATCAACTTCTGGAGAAGTCACGATAGTAAGGTATCTGGAAAACCGCTGATCCAGGTCTTCCAGGGACACCTGCCCGTATTCTTTGCGAAAAAACTGCCAGAGCAGTGAAAGGACCTTTTTGAGCTGCGTTTTTTTTGGCTCATGGCGCACCCCTGCGAGACGGAGCATGTCCGAAACGAAAATCTCTTCAAACCCGCACATCTCATAGGGTGCACCTTCATCCCCGGCCCTGAGACGGGAGAAAAGCATCCGCACCTGGTGGACGGTCAACCCTTCGAATGAGAGCGGGGATGCCAAGATGTGCCGTGCCCACACGTTGAACAGCAACGGATGAAAGGTGAAATTCTCGTCTCCCCCCTTGTCCCCGGGAAAAATCATGCTTTTGCAGAGCCTTGAAAACAAATAGTCCAGTGCCGTTACGTTGCGTACCGCCTCCGTGCACGCTTCGAAATCGGCAAGGCCGCGGAAATCGCGATACTGCTCTTCAGCTCTGTCCCCGCAATAGAAGAGGGGTTTTTCAAAGAGCAACCCTCCTATGATCTCTCCCCACCGGTCGCCCCAAAAGCTGAGATCCAGGCCGTTTTTCGAGAACCAGGCCTCTTTTTTCCATTGTGCAACCTCCCACTTGAGGCGCAACACGAAACCGAAACCCACGCGAAAGAGGGAAACCAGTGAATGCTTTTTCAATATCTCAGACGCCCGATACATATCTCCGGCACAAGTGTTTTCAAGAGACAAATTCACATATCCCGCCGCCTTGCGGCAAGTCCTGACCAAGACATCCAGATCGCGCACGGTAACTCCATCCGCTGACAGGAGTTGGTTACACAGTCCCGCAAATTCGAGGTAGATCCTGTCCCGCAGCAAGGCATCTGAAAAGCCCCTCACTGCACTCACAAACATTTGGTCTTTGTTCAGGTGAGCGAAAGGTGCCAGAGAGAGAAGTTCTGCGGGCACTTCATCCACCTTCGCGGTCTCTCCCTCTCCAGACGATCCATCCGTTCCGAAAATCCTGGGTGTCAAGAGGCTGTAAATCGAGATGGCTTCATCAAAAGGCAGGAAACCGTGCTCCGCGAGGCGTATGCCTCTCATCCGGTACAACTGCTCTTCCGCCTCTGCCGGCAGTACTCCTGCAAGTCCGAGGAGAAGAGACTGATAGGCCTCAAGATCTTCTCCCGCCAGAAACCGCAGAAGCTCTTCGATCAGTGGTCGCTGCTGCGGATTCAAGGCGCGAATATAATACGTTCCGTCAAGAGTGAAAAAACCGGGGGGGAAATCGCTCGGGTCCTCACTCTGCTCGATCTCCACCTGAATGGAACGGTACAAAAAGTAATAGGCGATGGCCTCTCCCCCGGAGAGAAGCCACTTTGCCAACCGGTGAGGATCTGCCGCCTGGAGTCGTGTCAGCCAGGCAGCCACTTGATTCAGATCCAGTTGGTCCCGGTTCCACGTCTCCATGTCCAGGATATATTGCCACTGTTCCACGGATGCCTGTTCGAGAATGGGCAGGCAGTCATCGTTGCCCACTCTTTTTACCATCCAGTAAAAATCTCCATGGGGCAAGCCCTGCACCAGAGTGCGTGGATCGTGAGCTCCAACGATATGATCGAGAATTTCCTTTCCGGAAAGGGGATGCATGGTCATCATGCCTGCCCCCTCTCTCCGTACCGGCAGCCTGTTCTTTTCCTTATCTGGTCCGCTTTTCCGCCTCATGCACCCATCCGAATAAAGATTTTTGACTTCCGTTTCCCTTGAATGATATGTTATGTATACCCTGACTCGTTGTCCAGACAAAAAAATAACGGGGTCTCATTCAAAAAATGGTTGAGTTCATTGTAAAAGGCGGGGTTTTCATGTACCCCATCATATTTTGCTCTGTGGTTGCCCTTGCCATCTTTCTTGAAAGGCTCTGGTTCCTGAGGCGAAATAATATTATCCCTGAAGACTTCGTCCAGAAGGTCGAGGGCCTCATAAGGAAGGGCAAGATAGGGGATGCCACCTTTCTTTGCCAAAGTGACATCTCCTCTATAGCAAAAATCTTTCTCGCCGGACTCAAGAATACCCGAAAGGGACTGTGGCTGGTTAAGGAAGCCATAGAGGAGCGGGGCAGCAGGGAAGCAACGATTCTTGAAAAAAATGTCAATCTCCTGGCCACGCTTGCAAACGTGGCCACTCTGCTGGGACTCCTCGGCACGGTCTCGGGAATGATAAAGACCTTCAATGCCATCTCCATACAGGGAATCGGAAACCCCGCTCCTCTTGCAGGAGGTATCGCTGAAGCGCTCCTGACCACTGCGGCCGGCCTCTGTGTCGCCATCCCCACTCTTGTCTGCCATCGTTTCCTGCGGGACAGGGCCGGGAAAATGATTTTTGAAATGGAAGAAAATTCTATACGTCTTGTGGAAACTATAGAAGAACAGAATCAGGAGTTGATGTCTTCATAATCGGTATGCGCTTCAAGAGAAACAAAGAAAATGAGCCCGGTCTTGGAATCGCCCCTCTGGTTGACATTGTCTTCCTGCTCTTGATATTCTTTATGTTGACGTCCCACTTCGACATTGCTTCGGGCATTCGTATCCGTTTGCCAAAGGCGGCGCACAGGGTCCTTGAGCAGGAAAGGGAGAATATCATCCTGGTAATGGACGGGAATGGAGAAATCTACCTAAAAGGGAAAAGAATCAAGGACAGCCAGCTCCAAGAAAGGCTTCGTCTGCTGGTTGAAAAGAAAGACATGATCAATCTTGTCCTTCAGGCCGATAAAGAAGCAAGGCACGGAAGGGTGGTACAGATTATGGATCTGGCAAAAAATGCGGGCATCCGGTCCATTATTATTGCCGCCCGCATGCCCGGCGGAGATAGTTGACTTGGGTGAGGGAAAAAGAAAACTCGTAACCGTCTCCGTTGCCGCTCTCTGCATCTTTGGTCCGGTGATCGCATGGCTTGGCTTCGGTCAGCATGGATTCATCCATCTCTACCGCGTCGGGAAGGAAAGGCAGGCATATGAACAAAGGATTCAGAAGCTGAAAGAAAAGAACCAAGCCCTTTTTGATGAAATCCAGCGTCTCAGGACAGACCCCAAATATGTTGAACAGGTTGCCCGGAAAGAACTGGGCCTCGTCAAGGAAAACGAACTCATTTACCGCTTCAAGGACGACGATACCAAGAAACGGGAAACAGCGCCGAATCAAACCATGAATCAAGAAACTCCCCGGAAACAGTCAACACATCCGGAAAGGTAACTGCTCCGGCGCACAGGGTGAAGGCAAAAGACAGCTGCGTTGTTATTACTGAAGAAAGGCAGGAACCCATGGAAAGAACGAGTGATCTCTACAGCACGATCTTGGCGCACGGACCCTCCCCGTCAACGCTTCTCATTATCCTCCGGAAAATGAAGGACGAAGGACGCGTCAGGGAGGCTGTGCGGGAATGCATAAAGGGTCTCAGTCTGTATCCTGATGACATTCGACTGCGCTGGCTGCTGGCCGAATACTACCTGGAGCTGGGATTTTTTTCAATGGCGGAGAAAGAGATCGCCCTGGCAGCCGAAAATGTGCATAAGCTGGCCCCCATTTTCAAAATCCAGGCCGATCTGTTTGAAAGGCAGGGAAGGCGGGAAGACGCATCAGGCGCCCTTGAAACGTATCTGGCTCACTTTCCCGGGGACACGGAGGTTATTGAACGCCTTCAGACCATAAAACAGAAAGAGGAAATTTCTTCTTCGCAAGCACCCCCGGCAGAAGAGATTGTTTCTGAGATAGCCACCCACACCCTTGCGGAAATCTATGAAAGCCAGGGACAGGTGCAGGCAGCCATTGACACGTACAGAAAAATCATTGAACACCACCCTGAAGATCTGAAGGCAAGAGAGCATCTGCAGCAACTGGAGGGTGGCACAGGCATGCATGAAGGTGTTGAATCAGCGGAGCCTCTGGAGAAAAGGCAACATGGAACCCAACGAATGATCGGCGTCCTTGAAGCATGGCTTACCAGCATACAGGAGATGGCACGTGCCTGACCGGGCCACTCATTTTCAGTGGATGGCCACCGGCATCGGAAGTTCCCCCTTCCTGGATATTCAAGGGACGTGCCGGACTATCTTCCAGCTCTTTCCTCGCATCCCCTTCTGGCCACAGTTCGTCCGGAGAAGTTACCGGGAAGACATGAACGTCCAGTTCAGCGAGGGGCTTCCTCTTCTTGAAATTGATCCTGAAAAACGTTCCCTGGTTCTGAGCCAGTCCTCGAACAAAGAGACACAACTGGTTTCTTTTTATGATCATTTTCTTGCAGAAGATGTGGACTACTTTGCAATAAGCAGAGAATACGCTTCCGGCCTGTACACCCTCCTCGAGCTTCTGGAAAACGGACCCCAGGAAAAGGACCGCTTTATCAAGGGCCAGTGCACAGGCCCCGTCACCTTCGCCTCCGGCATCCTGGGACCTGACGGCAAGCCGGTACTTCACAGCATGGAACTCCTGGAGGCATATACGCAGGGCCTGGCCATCAAGGCGCTTTGGCAGACCAGAAAACTCGCTGCATCCGGGAGAAAACCCATCCTCTTCCTGGATGAGCCTTCTCTCTCGGGTTTTGGTTCAGCATTTTCTTCCCTTGAACGCAAAGAAGTTATCCGCATCTTGCAGACGGTCATAGACTATGTGAAACAACATGCCGACCTCCTCGTCGGGATTCACTGCTGCGGTAATACCGATTGGGGGATGCTCCTCGAGGCGGGACCGGATATCATCAATTTTGATGCTTTTTCCTATCTTGACTATTTCCTGCTTTACCCAAATGAAATTACCGCCTTCATAAACCGGGGCGGCATCATAGCGTGGGGGATGGTTCCCACTGCTGAATTTACCGGAAAGGAAACGGTTGCGACCCTCCTGTCCATCCTGAAGAAGGGTGTTGAGACGTTGGGATCCTGGGGCCTTTCAGGAGAAACGATCGCAAAATGCTCAATCCTCACTCCCTCTTGCGGCATGGGGACCATGTCCCAGGAAGCAGCCGAATCCGCCCTTTTCCTCCTCTCCCGCCTCTCAGCCAGATGCACTGAGTCCCCGATCCTGGCCCAGGAGACAGCAGCGCCCTAAAAAGACACTAAAATCTGCCTAACTCATGGAGTATGTGGTACGCGACGATCCCTACCGTGGTGGAGAGATTTAAGCTTCTTACCTTTCCCCAGATGGGCACCCGGTAGGCAGGAAAGGCATCCAGGATCTCCGCCGGCAGTCCCCGTGTCTCCTGCCCGAAAAGCAGGTAATCGCCTTTTCTGACAGGGGCCTCCGTATAGACCTCCCGGGCATGGCGGCTGAAAACAAAGAGAGTTGCGTCAGGGGCCATCTGCCCTGAAAAGGAACCGAAATCCCGGTGATGGCGAATGTCAATCTCACTCCAATAGTCAAGACCTGCCCGCTTCAAATGCCGGTCGTCCACCCTGAAGCCCAAGGGATGAATCAGGTGGAGACGCAGCTCCGCAGCCCCGCAAAGCCTTGCAATGTTGCCGGTGTTTGAAGGGATTTCCGGTCTGAAGAGGACAATATGAAGATAGGGATCGTGAATGATCCTGTGTTGGGTATTTCCGATTCCATTGATTTTCATGGCTCGGATCTAACTGCGCATATCGATGATCGCGGCCCGTTCAATAGCCAGGCATCCCAGTTTCCCAAGGGTGGTCAGGAGCTGCATATCATCGTGGGTCGGCACCTTTTTCGAGGAAAAATAGACCCGCAAGATACAGTAGGTTGATTCATTCACCGTAAACGGGATGCCGATCACCGAGCAAACGCCTTCTCGTCTGGCCGCGTCAAGATTTTGGATCCGGGTGTCGTTCTCAAAGTCGTTAATAATGATAACATCTCCCTGCAGAATTTCCGTGATGCTCTTCCCGAAATCAATGGCCCCCGAATTAATATATCGCTGGCTGAGACCGCAGCTTGCCACCACCTTCAGGTTGAAAGTCCCCTGTTCCAGGACCCGAATCGTGCTCCCTTTTGCGCCGGTGAGTTCCGCTGCCAGGGAAACGATAAAATGGAGCACATCACCCAAGTCCTCTTCCTGTCGGTAAATCACATCGGTCACTCGAACGAGAGAAAAAAAGTAGGAATCCAGCTTTGATTGTTCCATTTCAAAGTCCCCGTCTTCCGTCTCTTGGTGCCCGTTTTCCTAAAGAACCTGATCAGGTTCCACTAGATCACTATCAACGGTCCTGGTGCATGCTGCATTGCCACAGACACGTGAACACCGCAGAGCCCGAGCCTTTCAAGCGTTTCAACCGCCTGGGTATAGGCCTTTTCCGGGTTGTTGTTGATCTCGCTCAAGTGCGCGAGAACCAGGTGCCTGAGGTCCTCATGCCCGACCTCTGCCAACAGGCGAGCCGCCTGCTCATTTGAGAGGTGCCCTTCAGCGCCTTTGATCCTTTTCTTCAATTCAAGGGAATAGGGGCCTTCTTCAAGCATGACAGGATCGTGATTAAACTCAAGAACCAGTGCCTGGCATCCCTTCAGGTGCTCTTCCACTACCCGGGTCCCCCTCCCCAGGTCAGTCGCCATGCCGAATCTTTTCCCATTGGAACAACACACCAGACCGACAGGATCAGACGCATCATGGCACTTTGTGAAGGTCTCCACTGAAATGTCTTTCACTCTGACCGCTTCACCCGTCTGAATGACGACGGGCTCTGGAAGCTTGCCAAGGGTTCTCCCGCCCTTTTCAAGGGTCCCTTTGGTCAGATACACCGGGATACCGAACCGACGCGAAAGAGGTCCGGCGCCTCGTATATGATCACCATGCTCGTGGGTCAAAAATATGGCGTCCAGCCTTTCTACAGCGACCCCGACCTGTTCAAGTCTCCTGGAAATCTCCCGTGCGCTCAAACCGGCATCAAGCAGGATTCTGGAGTGGCTCGTTTCCACATAGCAGGCATTGCCGCCGCTTCCGGAGGCCAGGACACAGAACTGCAGAAATCTGTTCTCATCAGCAGGTTCTTCCACTCTACCTCCCTACTCTTTTCCGGTATGGCCGAATCCTCCGGTGCCTCTCTCCGTGTCATCCAGCTCCTCGGCCGCAACGATGTCAGCACGGTACGTTCGGGACAGAACCATCTGGGCGATCCTGTCCCCGTTTCGAACCACGAAGGGGACTTTTCCCCAGTTTATCAGTATAATTGCGATTTCTCCCCGGTAGTCACAGTCAATGGTGCCGGGAGCATTCACCATTCCAATGCCATAGCGGAGGGCAAGACCGCTTCTCGGTCTGATCTGGGCTTCAAAGCCCGGGGGAATAGACATGGCCAGACCCGTGGGGATCAGTTTGATTTCCCCGGGATTCAGTTCAACCGGTTCCCGCACGGCCGCGCGGATATCCACTCCTGATGCCCCTTCTGATGCATAGGACGGCAACGGCAAATGATTGGTCCCGTCCAACCGCTTCACTTTGATGATGATTTTTTCCTCGTTCACTGCCTGTACGTTCCCGTCGTCAGAATTTCAAGTGTCCGGTATCAAGCTTCTCCCCGCTGAAAGGACCGAGTGTGGCCAGGAATACTCTGTCTTCCTGAAAAATACCCCTGGCAACCGCCACAATCTCGTCTAAAGTAACTGCCTCAATGTGTCCCACCAGCTCCTCGTAACTCACATACCGATCAAAAACAATCTCATTTTTTGCAATCCGCATCATCCTGTTATCGGGATTCTCAGAGGAAAGATAGACTCCCCCGATAATATGGTCTTTCGCTCCAACGAGATCATCTGCAGTGAGATCTCCGTTCTGGATCTTTTTTATTTCTGCGTGAATAGTCTCAAGTGCGGGATTTATGTTGCCGTTATCAGTTGCAACGTACACGCCAAACATACCGGAATCGCAATAGGCGGAATGAAACGAATAGACGTTGTAGGCCAGACCCAGGTTCTCCCGAATCTCCTGGAACAGCCTGGAACTCATGTTCCCGCCCAGAAGGATGTTGAAAAGCGTGCAGGCAAATCGTTGATCATCCTTCATGGAAGGTCCCTCCGCCCCCAGGCACAGGTGGACCTGTTCATGTCCCTTCTCCTGCCAAGAGACGCCGGTGCTTGGACACGGCGGTACCCGCCTCTTTTTTGGTCCCCCCGGCTCCAGGTTTTCAAAAAAGGGCTTGAGACAGGCAACGAGGGTCTCGTGTTGAATATTGCCGGCAGCCGAAACAATGACGTTTTCAGGACCGTAAAATCCCTTCATATACTCCGGAATGCTTTCTTTGCGGATGGCACCCACCGTTTCGCTGGTGCCGAGAACAGGCAGTCCAAGGGGATGGTTTTCCCAGAACCCGCGGCTGAAGAGAACATGAATGTTCTCGTCAGGGGTGTCCTCCACCATGCTGATTTCCTGGAGGATCACCTGACGTTCCCGTTCCATATCCAGGGGGTTGAAAAGAGAATGAAGGAAAATATCAGACAGGATCTCAGCCAGCCGATCAAAATGTTTCCCGAGCACCCGGGCATGGAAACACGTATTTTCTTTTCCTGTGAAAGCATTGGACATCCCGCCGATACTGTCCAGTTCTTTGGCGATCTGGAAGGTGGAGCGGCTCTTTGTCCCTTTGAACAGCATGTGTTCGATGAAATGGGAAATCCCGTTCTGTCCGGGCTCTTCATCTCTTGATCCGGCATCAACCCAGATGCCCAGAGAAACTGATTTCAGATGATCAAGCTGCTCTGAGATGATCCTGAGCCCGTTTTCAAGGACCGTTTTATGATACATCGTCCGGATTCTCGCCCAGCGCGGCCTTCCGGGACAGACGAATCTTCCCGTGGTCATCCACGTCCAGGACCTTGACCAGGACCTCGTCGCCTTCTTTCAGCACATCCGTGACCTTCTCAACCCGTCCTCGATCGAGCTGGGAAATGTGGACCAAGCCGTCGGTACCGGGCAAAATTTCCACAAACGCCCCAAAGTCCATGATTTTCCGGACCTTTCCCATGTAAAGCTTCCCGATTTCCGCCTCCTTGACAATCTCGTTAATCATTTCCACCGCGGCGTCCGCACTCTCCTGATCTGCTGCGGCAATGACCACATTCCCGTCGTCATCCACTTCAACACGGGCTCCGGAATCAGCAGTGATCTGCTTGATTGTTTTCCCGCCTGGACCGATGAGAGACCGTATTTTTTCCGTCTTGATTTCCATGCGGATGACAACCGGCGCATACTGTGAGACCTGCGTCCTCGGCCTGGGGATTGCTGCGCTCATTTTATCGAGAATGAAAAGTCGCGCCTCTCTGGCCTGTTCGAGCGCTTTTCCGAGAATGTCCCTTGTTATCCCCTCCATCTTGATGTCCATCTGAAGAGCGGTAATGCCGTCACGGGTGCCCGCTACCTTGAAATCCATGTCTCCGTAATGGTCTTCGTCACCAATGATATCCGTAAGAACAGCCACGTTCGTATTATCGGAGACCAGACCCATAGCCACCCCCGCAACCGGCTCTTTGATGGGGACACCCGCATCCATAAGAGAAAGGGAGGCCCCGCAAACGCTTGCCATAGATGATGAGCCGTTCGATTCCATGATCTCCGATACGACCCTTGTGCAATAGGTGAACTCGTCCTTGTTGGGCATGACCGGTATCAGGGCGCGTCTGGCAAGGGCCCCGTGCCCGATTTCCCGCCTGCCCGGTCCGCCCAGTCTCTTTGCCTCGCCCACGCTGTATGGTGGAAAATTATAATGGAGGATGAATGACCTGAAATGGTCGCCATAAATAGACTCGATCTTCTGTTCGTCAAACTCCGTACCCAGGGTTGCCAGGACCATCGCCTGGGTCTCTCCGCGGGTAAAGAGCGCAGAACCATGCACGCGAGGCAAAATCCCCACCACACAGTCGATTGGCCGCACCTCGCTAAAGGAGCGACCATCAATCCGGCGGCCGTCCTTCAGGATCATTTCCCGCACCGTCTCCCGCTCGATGTCGTGGATGGCGTCCTTGATGGTTGACCGACGGTCCACGTCATCATCACCAAGGAGCTCCAGGACGGCCTGTTGCGCTTTTTCCCGTTTTTTCTGACGATCGAGCTTGTCTGCAGTTGTGATCACTTCCCGCAGCAAAGGGGTGGCGGCCTGTGCAATACGGTCCAGAAATCCGCTTTCCCCTGTTACCTCCGGAACCACTCTCTTTTCCTTTCCCACCGCCTTTTTCAGATCTTCCTGGAGATCCAGCATGGGCTGCATGGCCTCGTGCCCGAAAAAGATGGCGTCAATCATGTCGGATTCCGACACAAATTTTCCGCCCCCCTCAACCATGACAACGGCATTGCGGTTCCCAGCCACAATAAGGTTGATATCAGCATCTTCCAGTTGGCTTACCGTGGGGTTCGCGATTAACCTGCCGTCTAACCGTCCAACGCGTACCCCTGCAATGGGTCCCTTAAAGGGAATATCTGAAATCTCCAGTGCTGCTGAAGCACCGAGGATCGCGAGCACATCCCCCTCATTTTCTTTGTCCGTGGAGAGCACACTCGCAATCACCTGTGTCTCAAAATGGTAGTTGTCCGGAAAGAGCGGCCTGAGGGGTCTGTCGATTAAACGGGCAGTCAATGTCTCCTTCTCGCTGGGACGACCCATATCCCTGCGGAAAAAATTCCCCGGGACTCTTCCCCCTGCATAGGACATCTCCTGGTATTCCACTGTCAGAGGGAGGAAATCGATTCCTTCACGCACCTCGTTTGTGGAAACAGCGGTAACGAGAACAACCGTCTCCCCCAAGGTAACGACTGCTGATCCGCTTGCCTGCTTTGCTATACGGCCCGTTTCCACATTGAGCTTCCGGCCGTCTAATTCCATGGAAAAATTTTGTATCATTTTTCTGTATTTCCTTTCAATTGACTGAAAATCCGTTCACGCGAGAGTCCTGCATTACTTCCGAATACCGAGTTCTTTGATAATAACTCTGTATCGCTCAACATCGGTCTTTTTGAGGTAGTTCAGGAGTCGGCGCCTCTGACCAACCAGCTTCAAAAGACCACGCCTAGAATGGTGATCTTTCTTGTGTACCTTAAAGTGATCCGTCAGATATTTAATCCGATTGCTCAAAAGGGCAATCTGCACTTCCGGTGACCCTGTGTCGTTGTTATGAAGTTTAAATTTATTAATAATTTCCTTTTTGTTTTCGGCCGTTAGAACCACTTTCTCTTCCTCCTTCTGTCAATAATGGCTGCCAAAAAGCACGCTTTCTCCCATCCTCGCCGATGGTGATGATCCCATCCGGCCCGGACCTGAATCAATTTCCTGTTCTCAAACATTGATTACTGAAATACCCGTATCAATCTGGTAGTCATACCCAGTTTCTTCTCTTCGCACACGCTCGCCACAGCGATCAATTCTTCACCTTTCGTGATTTTTACATATTCACTCACCCCATTCCACATGCAAGGTCCGTCTTGCAGTTCCTTCCATGCCGGCTGGTAACCCTGCCTGATCTTCCGGGCAAGAGTGCCATCCACCTTCAGTTCCACCATGCCGGGTAATGCCCTGTTCAGGGGAATCACTCTCCTTTCCAGGACGGCAGCATCCATGTCCCTGGCCAGCACTTCTGAACGTACGGCATTCTCCACGAGAAATTGCCCGCTCGCCTTTCTCCTGAGTGCCGTCATGTGCGCACCCGTTCCCAGGCTTTCACCCAGAGCCGCGAACAGGCTCCTCACATACGTCCCGCCAGAGCATCTGACTCGAATGGTGATCAGGGGAAGTTCCATGGAGAGCACATGCAGCGATGCAACAAGAACCCGTCTCTTCGGCAAATCGAATGTCTTCCCTTTTCGTGCCAGCCTGTATGCACGCTGTCCGTCTACCTTCACGGCGGAATACCGGGGTGGCCGCTGGTCTATCTCTCCCATGAATGTCCGGCACGACCTGGTGACTTCCTCATGAGTCAAGGGGGGCACCGGTCTTTCCATCGTTATGTTGCCCGAAGAATCAAGTGTGTCTGTCTCAATCCCGAGCATCAATGTTCCTTCATAGACTTTCTCCTGCCGCATGACCCACTTGGAGAGCTTTGTCCCCTGCCCCAGAAGGATGATCAGGAGACCGGTCGCAAGAGGGTCAAGGGTTCCGGCATGCCCGATCTTCCTGCCCGGCAGAATATGGCGGATTCGCCTGATCACGTCAAAGGAGGTCTCTCCTCCTTGCTTGTCAGCAAGCAGGATTCCGTCAACTGGATGTCCCATCTAAAAACCGGGCTGCTTCCTGCAGGAAATCTCTTTTCACGGCGTCAATGGCTCCCCTGCGCTCAAACCCGGCCGCCCGGGCATGACCTCCGCCGCCGAAACGGGCTGCCAAATCGGCCACATCAGCATAATTGTTGGACCGGAGGCTGAACTTGTATCCGTTATTCTCCACCTCCCGGATGAGCACTGAAATCTCCACGCCGGATACGAAACGCGGATAGTCCACAAAACGTTCGCTGTCGATGCGCCTCGCCCCGGTCTCTCTGAACATCTGGGAAGTAATGGTCATGAGACCGATCTTTCCATCCTGGTGCAATTCCAGTGTGCCGAGGGTCGCCTGGAGCAGTTTCAGTCTCGAGACGGAATATCCCTCCAGCACAATCCTGGAGATCTCCCAGGGCGATGCGCCCAATTCCACCAGTTCGGCGCCTATCCGAAACGCACGGGCACTCGTATTTTCATATCTGAAAGACCCGGTATCCGTCTGTATTGCTGCAAAGAGGTTTTTTGCGGTCACGGTCCCAAGCGGGAGCTGTGCCCGTTGAATGATCTGGTAGATAAGCTCACCGGTTGAAGAACTCTTTGGGTCAACCAGATTGATGTCGGCAAAAAAATCATTTGTCTTGTGGTGATCAATGCACACAAGGGTTTCCGGTCGATCGGCCAGAGACCTGAGAGTTCCCATTCTCTGGAGTTCTCCGCAGTCCAGCACGAACGCCGCGTCAAAATGAGCGTCAGTGTGAAAGGATTGGACCACCTGATCCGCTCCCGGCAACAGACTCAGCGGTGCCGGAAGCGGTTCCTGGGTCACCATGACCGCATCCTTGCCCGCCTCGGTCAGGGACGCACCAAGGCCGAGCATGGACCCGATACCATCTGCATCCGGGTCAACATGGGTGGTCATCAGGAACCTGCTTCCCTGCCGTAAAATATTTGTGATCCTGCTTTCAGCCTCTTCCCTATCCATCTTCTTTCAATCCATCGAGAATACGTTCCATATGACTTCCTGCTGCAAGAGAAGTGTCATGAATAAACCGTATGTCGGGAACATACCGCAAGGACAATCGCAGGCCGATCTCTCGCTTGATGAAGCCCTTGGCACTCTCCATGCCCGCCTGGGCCAGAACAACCTGGTCTTCCTCTCCCAGGACACTGAAATAGACCCTTGCCTGCTTCAGATCATTGCTGAGGCGGATACCGGTCAGCGTTACGTTTCTGACCCTCGGATCCTTTACCTTCTCAAGGAGCAGATAGGCCATCTCTTTGAGAATCTGCTCCCCCACCCTTCTCGCCCTTCTGCCCGGTCGCATCATCTACCCCGTATTCATCATATATTCAGAATATCCATATCCGTTTCCACAATCTGTGCCAGGCAAAGGGAGTCGAGGAAATCGAGCACATGGTTCAGGGAAGAATCAATATGACGCCGGTCGTTTCCAACGGCGGTTATTCCCAGCTCGATCCGCTGCCATTTGTCGTTGGACCCAATCTCTGCGATCGCCACATTGAACCGCGCCTTCACCTTATCCACCATGCTCCTCACAACCTTTCTCTTTCCCTTCAAAGAGCGATTCTCGGGGAGATGAAACGCGATTTTGAGTGTTCCTACCACCATAGTGAATTTATTCCATTTTGCATTCAAGATGATACCTAGGCGGCAAGGAGCGGGCGACGGAGGCGTACATGAACAGTACGTCGAGGAGTCCGCGACGCCGCCAACGCCGGTAGCGCTTGAATGCGAATTGGAATTACAGTTCCGCCGCAACCTCTTTCAAATGGTAGAATTCCAACACATCCGCCGGTTTTATATCCTGGAAGTTTTCGAGACCGACACCGCACTCATATCCAGTCTGGACTTCCCTGACATCATCTTTGAACCGCTTGAGAGATGCAATTTTCCCGTCAAAGACAACAACATCGTCCCTCAACAGCCGGACCTTTGCTGCCCTTTCAACGTGTCCGTCGGTGACATAACACCCTGCCACGGTGCCCACGCGGGGGAGATGAAAAATTTCCTTTACCTGTGCCCTTCCGATAACATCTTCTTCATACACCGGCTCCAGAAGCCCGGTCATGGCGTCCCTGATATCCTGGAGCGCGTTATAGATAACATCATAGTATCTGATATCCACATTCTCTCTTTCAGCAATCGCGGCCACCCTGGGATTCGCCCTGACATTAAATCCTATGATAATTGCTCCCGACGCGGAAGCCAGCATGACGTCCGATTCGGCAATGGCGCCGGTAGCAGCATGGATTATATGGAGTTTCACGTTTTCGGTACTCAACTTTTCGAGAGATCCCGACAACGCCTCCAGCGATCCCTGCACATCAGCTTTCAGCACAATGTTGAGTTCCTTGATCTCACCTTCTTTGATCTTCTCAAAAAGATCATCAAGACTGATGATGCCGGTCTTCATCACCTCGTGCTTCTTTTTCTCTTCCACCCGATGCTCTATGACCTGTTTAGCGGTTTTTTCATCAGGGACGACGATGAATTCATCTCCTGCCATGGGAACTCCGGATATGCCGTAAATCTCAACGGGAAAAGACGGTCCGGCAGTAGTGAGCTTCTTTCCTCGATGGTTGGTCATCGCCCGTATGCGCCCATAGTGTTCGCCGCAAATGAAATAATCCCCTGCCTTCAGGGTTCCCGTCTTGATCAAGACAGTGGCTACCGGTCCCCGGCTCTTGTCCAGTTTGGCTTCGACAATGGTCCCCCGTGCGGGTTTGTTCGGGTTGCCTCTGAGCTCCAGCATCTCGGACTGGAGCAGGATGAGCCCGAGCAGATCATCGACACCCTGGCCGGTCTTGGCTGAAATTTCTCCAAAAATTGTCTCCCCGCCCCACTCTTCCGGTGCAAGATCAAGCTCAGCAAGCTCCCGTTTGACCCTTTCCGGATCGGCATCCGCCTTGTCGATCTTATTGATCGCAACGACAATGGGAATGTCAGCCGCTCGAGCATGGTTCACAGCCTCTTTCGTTTGAGGCATCACCCCATCATCGGCGGCTACCACCAGCACAATCAGATCTGTTATCTTTGCACCTCGGGCCCGCATGGCGGTAAAGGCTTCATGGCCCGGGGTATCGAGAAACACGATATCTCCTTTTTCCGTCTCCACATAGTACGCACCGATGTGCTGGGTGATCCCTCCCGACTCACCCCCGATAATATTTGATTGCCGGATATAGTCCAGAAGCGAGGTCTTCCCATGGTCCACATGCCCCATGATCGTGACAACCGGCGGCCTTGATACGAGTTCCTCTTCCCGGTCTTCCTCCTCCGCGATCAGGCGGGCTTCTTGAAAGGAACCCAGCTCCAGTTCGTAGCCGTATTCATCGGCTACCAGTGCTGCTGTCTCAAAATCGATGGATTGATTAATATTTGCAACCATGCCAAGACCCAACAGCGTTTTGATTAAATCGGTTCCCTTGGCTCCCATCGCCCGGGCAAGCTCAGCTACCGTAACCACTTCCTGTACTTTTATTCGCCTCTTAATGGCCTTCGGAACAGTTATTTCCGTTCGTTTTTGCCCTTTTTGGATCTCCTTTGCTCTTCTTCTCGGACCCTTCCGCTCTTTTCTCTTCGGCACCTTCCCTTCATAGAGATCGGCACGTTCAAAGATTTCCTTTTTCTTGTGTCGAACATCAACTTTGGGAATTTCCTTTTCAGCCTTCCCTTTCTTCTTTCTTTTCTTGGCCGGCTTGGCTTTTCTTGCCTCCTCAGTCACCTCTTTGGCAATCTCTCCTGGAGTATCAGGCAAAGCCTTCTGCCCTGAGGCCGGTTCCGCTGCCTCAACTTCCTTCATCTCACGAATTATTTCCCGAAGCGGCCCCTCTTCCGGGCGCTTTATAATCTTGGCCGGCTGTTCCCGTTTCTTTCTCTTCGTCTTTTTTGCCGCAGGCTTTTCTATCGATTTCCCTTCAGCGGTTTCCTCTGTCCCTTTTTCCGGAACCGCCGTCCCTGTATCCAGCTCTCCGGCTATCTTCATTTCAATAGGTTTTTTCGGCTCCTGCTCATCGAAAGGTTTTTCGGAAACGATACGCTCCCCTTCGGTTGTTGGGACGGCTTCCGTCACTTGTTCCGCTTCGGCAATCTTCGCAGGTTCTTTTCCCGCTTCCACCGCTGCGGTCTTCGCTTCTTCTTCGGGCGGGGCTTCCTCCACTTTAACGTCGGGGACCTTCTCCTCTACTTCGACCCGTTTTCTCCGCCGCCGTATGATCGTAGGCTTGATCCTTTTTTCTTCGACAACCTCAGCGACCGACCCGGCAATGATTTTCCGGGCTTGAATCGCAGCCTGCTCATCCAGCGTGCTCATATAGTTCTTGATATCCATTCCCCCGGTCAGAAGCTTTTGAACCAGTTCCTTGCTATCCAGGTTCAGCTCCCGAGCCAGTTCGTAGACTCTCACTTTAGCCATACAATCCCCCGCTAATGGTTCTCACAATCTCAGCAAACTGCATCCGGGCGCACTCTCGACCCATTTTCCCGAATGCCCTGGCGAGACGTTTTTTCTCTTTGAGGAGCTCAATGCACTGCGTTTCATTGCAAACATAGGCCCCCCGACCGGGAGCGCTGCCGCTCTTATCCATGATGACCATACCGTCTTCATTCAACACGAGACGAATCATGGACTTCTTGTTCTCTTTCCGGCCGCACGATATGCATGTGCGAATCGGGATGTGCCCTTTCCCTTTGCTCATGCTGTCT
>Ga0315542_1000034_pt1 | contig 59204 bp, 45 predicted proteins | sample SalMarSW160120MG_FD_202541 | JGI IMG/M metagenome (GOLD analysis project Ga0315542, IMG submission 202541) | Salt marsh sediment microbial communities from the Plum Island Ecosystem LTER, Massachusetts, United States - Salt Marsh Sediment SW1601-20 ...
CATGCTCGATAAGATTGGCCAGCACTTCCGTATCTGTCTGGCTGGAAAATTTTATACCTCTGCCCTGAAGGTGTTTTTTCAGAAGCGCATAATTTTCAATTATTCCGTTGTGAACCACAATGAAATTTCCTTTACTTGAAACCTGGGGATGTGCGTTCAGCTCATTAGGCTCTCCATGAGTGGCCCACCTGGTATGTCCCATACCTATTGTTCCGTCAAAGTTCGACTTATTTACCAGCTCTTCAAGATCCTTGACCCTGCCTTTGCATTTAAAAATCTTTGTTTCGCCATTGACAAGTGCCAGCCCTGCAGAATCATAACCGCGGTATTCAAGACGTTTTAATCCGTTAATTATTATTCCACAAGCAGGCTTTAAACCTATATAACCGATAATTCCGCACATAATCAAAAAATTTAGATCACAGGCACGAATTTAACTCATTTGGTTCGAAAAATCTAGAACTTGGTATAGGTAAATTCGAACTTAATTGGCGAATGGCTTCTATTTGTCTTTAAAATGACGTTATTTGATGACAAGGGGTCCATAAAGAGATCCAGCTCAGGTTTAATCTCATTTTGGGTATCATGAAGATACTGCTGAAGATAACCGACAATATTAATTTTATAAACGTTTGCTGTTGTGTCAGGTGTTCCGTCATAAAACTGTGTTACCAGCATATCAGGTACAAAATATTGGGTTCCTGAAGTTGTATTATAGCTGAGATAAAGGAATGTGGGTAGTGTTGATGGTTTATAAAGGTCCCCGTCATAAAAAACCGGTAGTATAATCCTGGCCTTATTGATTAAAATATTTTTAAATGAAGTATCGGTCCTCAGACCTTCAAGACCCGGGATTTTAAGTTTGGTGTAAACACCGTTCATTGTTTGTACAAATGTTACAGTATCCAGATAACCATCACTAATATGTTGTATTTTTTTCAGAGGATCGGCCGTGGAATAATCATGAACATACCTGTTATAGGCTGCATTCTGGCTTACAGCATCAAATATAAATGAAAAGGATTTGGATGTCATACTTTCATCGTGCATGAATAAGGTAATGTAGTTTGCATATATGTCGTATAGCCCCGGAGATTTCACACTTAAAGAAACAAATATAGGATCATCAGGTGAAATAATCTGAAAATAAAGGCCTTTAAAATAGGACCTGAAATCTGATTGAATTGAAGTAGTATCGTGATACAGCATAGATGTATCTCGCGTCAGAAAGTCCCCGAACTGAACGGGCAAATCCAATACAATGTCATTAACTGTATCAGCCTTGAGTGTAGGTAGCAAAATATCAGGCACACTGTATCCGGTAAGAGGAACATTCCTGTTCGAATAATAGGCAGAATCTACATAGATCTGTTCAGAAGTTTCCGAGAGTCGCAAATAATGAGGTTTGCTTACATCACCTTGTACCGAGAGCAGCTTAAGATAAAGTCTGACAGAATCAATAACGAAATATTTATCATCCCATACGGAACCTAGCCTCATCTGGGAAACAAGTTCAGCCGTTGTTGTTCCAAAATAAGGATCCCAGACCTGTCCCAGGTACGAAACTTGAGGATTCCCTGATGATACGGAATCTCTGTACATCGTATATGAGTTTACGCTTATTGTATCGGTTGATTTTACATTTACAAAATCGGAGCCTGGTAACAGTTCATTACCTATAGTCGTTGGATTCTCCTCACACGAGTTTATCAGGAAAAAAATGCCGGCCATGAGAGCCAGTAGAAGAATATTTATATTATGTGCAGCTTTTAATCGGAGCTGGGATAAAAAACTATGATAAAATCTTGTCATAAAAATCATTATAGGCATCTATATACTGGGTCTCATCCTTATAAGTAAGTACGGGCTTATTAATGGTCTGCAGATATTTACTTAATTCTTCATTAATTTCTTCGTTTCCGATAATGATGCCATCCGAATATTTGATTGCCAGCTTTGAGACATTAACAAAGTCAGGGTTTTTTACCAGTTTGAGGTTCTCACCGTCTATCCCGTCAAAACGCAGTTTATCGGCAAACGTTGATCTAAACGGTGTTTTAAAATCATTATTGTATATCGAATAAATTATTTTATAATTATGAAAAAGAGGATCATCACTGTAAATGCTCCGCAGGTAAACCGGGACCAGAGCTGTCATCCATCCGTGACAATGAACGATATCCGGCGCCCAGCGAAGCTTTTTAACAGTTTCAATTACACCACGGGCAAAAAAAAGTGCTCGTTCATCATTGTCTTCAAATTCACGTCCTGATGAATCGGCTACAATATATTTTCTCTGGAAATAATCATCATTATCGATGAAATAGACCTGCATCCTTGCGCTCTGGATAGAAGCAACTTTAATTATCAGCGGATGATCAGTATCGTCAATGATCAGGTTCATCCCGGAAAGTCTTATCACTTCATGAAGCTGGTTTCTGCGTTCATTAATACAACCATAACGTGGCATGAAGGTACGGATCTCCTTGCCCCTTTCCTGGATGCCCTGGGGTAAGTATCTTCCAATCTTTGATAATTTGGTTTCCCCTAAATAGGGAGTGATCTCCTGTGAAATAAATAATACCTTCCTGCTTTCCATTTACCTGCCTGGATATACCATCTCTTTTCAAGGTGCAAAGATAATAATAAAAAATGACAAATTAATAAACAGTAATGTTAACGTTGTCAGAGAACTAACAGTTTATCGGGCTTTAAACTCCCATAAACGGTTGAAGGGGGTTGGAGGGCGCTCCTGATATTCTTATTGTCTTATTTCAATTATTACTTCTAGCTTTGTATTCAAAATTTATTATACCCTGAAGATAGTAAAAACAGCTTATGAGCTTCAGAAACAGATCAGGGAGGTAAATCTTGCTCCTGTCGGATTTGTTCCAACTATGGGAGCCCTCCATGAGGGCCACCTCTCCCTGGTCAGGGAAGCTGTGCGTTTATGTCCGGTAGTTATAATCAGTATCTACGTCAATCCCACCCAGTTCAACGATAAGGAAGATCTTAAGAATTACCCCAGAACTCTCGAAGCTGATCTTGAAATGCTTAATAAAGTGCTGAGGGGAAATGATATTGTCTTTAACCCTGATGATAAAGAGATCTATCCGGTTGAGGATAAAAGAATTTTCCATTTTGGCAATCTCGACAATGTTATGGAGGCCATTCACCGACCAGGCCATTTTAATGGTGTTGCTCAGGTTGTCAGCAGACTATTTGAATTAGTTGAACCGGATATTGCTGTTTTCGGGATGAAAGATTTTCAGCAATTTGCCGTTATTAAAGAGCTTGTAAGACAAACATGCAGCAACGTCGAAATTATCGGTCATCCAGTTATCAGGGAACCTGACGGACTGGCAATGAGCAGCAGAAACCGGTTGCTTGATAAAGGAATAAGGGAAAAAGCTTCCATTATTTATGAAACAATTTTATCAGCCTCATCAATGTTAATAAAGTATGATATAAACTACATTAAAAAATTTGTCAGAAACAATATTGAAAATGCCGGTGATTTTATTGTTGAATACTTTGAAATAGTTGATGATAAAGAACTTATACCGGTAGTGGAAAAGACAGAAATGAGTATAGAAAAACGCTACTTCGGATGTATTGCAGTAAAAGCCGGAAAGATTCGTCTGATAGATAATATTGAATTCTCATTGGCTTGAATCAAAAGGTTATTTAACTTTGCAATATTAATATCCATCTGGTACAGGAAAATGTTTATAGAATTATTAAAATCGAAAATTCACAGAGTCACAGTTACTGAAGCCAATCTTAACTATATTGGAAGTATTGCTATCGATGAAGATCTGATGGATGCTGCAAATATTATTGAGAACGAAAAAGTACAGGTACTGGATTTAAATAACGGGGAACGGCTCGAGACTTATGTTATTAAAGGGGAAAGAGGATCCGGAGATATTTGTATCAACGGGGCTGCGGCAAGGAAGGTACTTGTTGGTGATATATTGCTAATTATGGCATTCGCTTCGATGGATTTTGAAGAAGCGAAATCCTTTAAGCCCGTTATTATCTTTCCCGATACAAAAACAAATAAACTGATCTGAATTTGAGAAAAAGCATCATACAGTCCTTTAAGTTTACTGCTTTTCTTGTTGTCGGAATCATTCTTCTTTGGTTTGCTTTCCGGAATGTTGATTTCAAAAGTCTTGTAGATGATTTGAAAGAGGCAGATTATTACTGGCTTATTCTTTCTCTTTTCTTTGGATTACTTGCATATTTAAGCAGAACACGCCGATGGATGTTGCTGATTCATCCACTTGGATATAAGCCTTCATTCCCGCATACTTTTTATGCTCTGATGTCGGGGTACCTTGCAAATCTTGCACTTCCAAGGATAGGAGAGATAACCAGGTGCGTTGCCCTGGGGAAAAAAGATAATATTCCTGTTGACCAGCTTTTCGGTACAGTGGTCGTTGAACGTACTATCGATTTCTTTTCTCTGCTTATCATCATGATCGTCCTTATTTTCACCAGCGGCACACTGATAAATGAGTATCTGAAAGAGAGTATCTTTAAGCCTCTCCGGGAAAAAGTATTCGGGCTATTTGGTTTTACATGGGTAGTCTGGCTTATTTTATTCCTTGCCGGCATAACAGTGCTCCTCCTCATGATCAGGTACAAGAAAAGCCTTCGAAAGATCAGATTTTTTTCCAAAATGTTCGACCTTGCCAGGGGAATTATACACGGATTAAAAACTATTGTCAACCTTGACAGGAAACTGGAATTTCTTTTCCATACATTTTTCATCTGGACCAACTACGCTCTAATGACATGGGTAGTTGTTTTTGCCATTCCCAGCACATCTCATCTTACTTTTGGAAACTCCATCTTTATCCTTGTCATCGGGGGGCTTGCAATGTCGGCGCCTGTACAGAGCGGATTAGGTGCATTTCATTATTTTGTGTCAAGAGGACTGGCTTTCGTGGAAGGTGTGAAGCTTGAAGATGGTCTTGTTTATGCTATCCTGACTCATGAATCGCAACTTATTTTTGTTGTAATTGTAGGTGCTATATCATTCTTTATAATGCTTGGAAAACATCATAAAGCAGAAACCACCTGAAAAACACAATATTTCTGATGTCAAAACCCAAAACAGTTTTCGTTTGTCAGAATTGCGGTGTTGAATCGCCAAAATGGATCGGCAGATGCCCTTCATGCAAGGAATGGAATACTTACCATGAAGAGATAGTAGCTCCGGTTTCCCGGCACGACTCATCCTTCCTGGCACAACAGGAAAAAAGAAAACCTGAACTGCTCGACTCTATAAGTGCTGACGAAAAGAACCGTCGTAAAACAGGGATCTCTGAACTTGACAGGATACTTGGCGGAGGCATGGTAAGCGGCTCGCTGATACTTCTTGGCGGAGAGCCTGGAGTTGGAAAATCTACGCTTGCGCTCCAGCTTGCCCTGGCTTTGAAAGATACAAAAATATTATATGTTTCAGGGGAGGAAAGTGAGGAACAGATCAGTCTCAGGGCCCACCGGCTTAAAAGTTCCAACCCTCTCTGTTACATTCTAAGTGAGACCGATCTGGAGAGTATTCTTGTTCATTCAGAAAATCTGAAACCGGGACTGATAATCATTGACTCCATCCAGACTATCAGTACAAGCATGCTGGAATCATCAGCCGGTTCAGTATCGCAGGTACGTGAATGTGCAGCTCAACTCCTGAAGTACTCAAAATTAACAGGCATTCCTGTTTTTCTCATCGGGCATATTACGAAAGACGGGACTCTTGCCGGACCTAAAGTTCTTGAACATATAGTCGATGTGGTTCTCTATTTTGAGGGTGACAATAATTACGTATACCGGATCCTGCGGTCGGTAAAGAACAGGTTTGGATCGACCTCGGAAATCGGAATATTTGAGATGGTTGAAACCGGGCTGACAGAGGTGAGCAATCCTTCTGAACTATTTATCAATCAGCATGATGAGCCGCTCAGTGGAATCTCAATAGCTGCCACTGTTGACGGCCTCCGGCCTTTCCTTATAGAAACCCAGGCACTTGTAAGCAGTGCTGTCTACGGAACTCCCCAGAGAAGCTCCACCGGTTTTGATATTCGTCGCCTTAACATGCTTCTTGCAGTACTGGAAAAAAGAGCCGGCTTCAGGCTTGGAATAAAGGATGTATTTTTAAATCTCGCAGGAGGCATTAAGGTAACTGATCCCGCCATTGATCTTGCCATTGTCAGTTCAGTCCTGTCATCAAACCTTGACATTCCGGTTTCGAAAGAGTTCTGTTTTGCAGGAGAAACGGGATTATCAGGAGAGATACGACCTGTTTCCAGAATTGAACAAAGGATACGGGAAGCATCAAAGATGGGATTTAAAAAGATCTATATATCAAAATATCACAGGAATCTTTCCATGAAAGGGATCGAAATTGAGGTGGTGCATGTGGGAAAGATAGAAAACCTGGTCAGATCATTGTTTGGGTAATGAGATCCCCACGACAGGGGCTGGGGGGGGATCCTTACGCCTTCTTAATACTTCTCCCTCAACGGATTATCCCTCGGGGAGTTTTCTTTTTTCAGCTTTTCGCAATCGAGTTCCACATTAAAATTAGGCGGACGTTCAAATTCGTCGGTTTCCATTATGCCAAACTGAGGGTCATCATATACTTTCTGCAGGAATAGTCCAAAAACGGGAAGTGACTCATTTGCACCCTGCCCTTCACTGAGATTATCAAAATGAATAGCCCTGTCTTCCCATCCGCTCCAGACCCCTCCCACAAGGTTAGGAGTTATACCCATAAACCAGCCATCAGAATGTTCCTGTGTAGTACCTGTCTTACCACCAATCTGGTTCATAAGGTTATAAACTGATCTTATTCTTAATGCCGTGCCATGCAGCACTACGTTCTGTAAAAGATTGATCATTAAATATGCTGCTTCTTCACTTAATACTTCTTCTATTCTTGGAGTGAAGGTGGAAATAGTATTGCCATTCTTATCCTCTATCCTTGTTACGTACATCGGCCGTGTATAGACTCCGTGATTTGCGAAAGTGCCATATGCGCCAACCATCTCTTCGAGTTTCACATCAGAAGTTCCAAGGAAAATGGAATATACCGGATCTATAAAGCTTCTGATACCCATTTTATGCATCAGATCAACGACAACAGTTGGCCTGAACTGTTCCATCAACCATGCAGAAATATAGTTTTCTGACTGAGCCAGACCCCAGGCCAGTGTTACCATTTTTCCATGGTAAGCTTTCGGCCCTGAACTTCTTGGTGTCCAGGGAATTGAATCACCAACGTCAAAAGAGCGGGGAATATCCGCGACTTCATAGCATGGAGAATACCCGTTTTGCATTGCAATTGTATAGAGAAACGGTTTGATTGTACTTCCGATCTGCCGTCTCTGCTGTGTGCACGCATCATATTTAAAATACCGGAAGTCAGGTCCTCCAACATAAGCTTTTACATAACCGGAATGAGGATCTTCCACCATGAATCCCGACCTGATAAAATACTTGTAATACTTAATGGAATCCAGGGGTGTCATTAAAGTGTCTATCTCGCCTTTCCATGAAAAGACCTTCATTGGTACTCTTGTATTAAATGCAAGCATAATTGAATCTTCCGAATAACCTCTTGCTTTCATTATATAATACCTGTCGCTCTGCTTTAACGATCTCATAAGCAATTCAGCAATCTTGTCTTTTGTAAGATCGTTGGAATAAGGAGGATTTCTGTAGCCCTTCGCCGTTTTATAAAAAGCGGGTTGTATTTCCTGAGAAAGATGCTCTCTGACTGCCTCTTCAGCATACTGTTGCATCTTCGAATTAATGGTAGTATAGATTTTTAGTCCATCCCGGTAAATATCATAATTTGAGCCATCAGGCTTTTTATTTTTGTTACACCATCCGTAGAGCGGATTATTGTCCCATTCCCATTTTGCATCCTGATAAGATGATTCCTGGACATATTTTCTCTGGTCGGGTTCAGGTTTGCTCATAAGGTTTCTGAGATATTCGCGCAAATAGGTGGCATGCCCTGTATTATGATCCTCAACCTGAAAATCAAGCTCTATTGGAAGCTGCTTCACCGAATCAGCAACAGCAGGATCGATATATCCGTATTTCGCCATCTGTGAAATGACGACATTTCTTCTCTGAAACATTCTGTCGTAATATTTCCTGGGATTAAAAGCGCTCGAATTTTTCAGCATTCCTATAAGAACGGCAGCCTGCTGAATGTTCAGAGAGTCAGGTGTTGTATTAAAATAAACCCTGGCAGCTGACCTGATACCTATAGCCTGGTAGAGGAAATCATATTTGTTCAGGTACATGGCAATTATCTCTTCCTTAGTATAGCTTTTTTCAAGTTTGACAGCAGTCTGCCATTCTTTGAATTTGGTAACTCCCAGCCTGATCTTCCTGGTCAAAACAGAAACCTGTGCTGTATCCCGAGGGTAAAGCTGTTTTGCAAGCTGCTGCGTAATTGTACTCCCTCCTCCAGTATTCTGACCCATAAGTATTGTTCGGAAAATAGCCCTGCCAAGACCGCGGATATCGATACCGGAATGCCTGTAATACCTTATATCTTCAGTAGCTATCAAAGCATTAACAAGGTAAGGCGATAAATCTTTATAATCTGTCCATGTTCTGTTTTCTACACTTATCTTTCCAAGTAATACCCCGTCTTCAGAATATACTTCCGCCGCTAAATAGTATTCAGGATTTTCAAGTTCGCTGAAAGAAGGCATGGGTCCCAGTTTTTCCTTCGATATCAGAATGAATAATATTATTGCCACTACGAAAGGAAGAGAGAAAATTACCCAGAACCAGATTATATATTTTCTGTTGTTTGTATTGCCTTCCATCCGATTTTAAAATTTGTCCAAAAATAGCAAAATATAAAGAATCTTAACGGTTTATTTTGAACTTTGATACCTAAATGATTTACTTTGCGGTGTTTTTAAACTAAAAAATCTCGCCCTAAATGATCGAAAATCTTGTAATTGTTGAGTCTCCTGCAAAAGCAAAGACCATTGAGAAATTCCTGGGAAAAGATTTCCGAGTAGTATCGAGCTTTGGACACATCAGAGACCTTTCAAAAAAGAACCTTGGTATTAACATTGAGAAGGATTTCGCGCCCGATTATGAGGTCCCAAAAGAAAAAACGAAGGTTGTGAGTGAACTGCGGAAAGCTGCATCAGAGGCTAAGAATATATGGATTGCATCAGACGAGGATCGTGAAGGAGAGGCTATTGCCTGGCACCTGGCGGGCGTTCTTAAGCTCGATCTTGCAACAACCAGGAGAATTGTATTCCATGAGATCACCAAAGAAGCTATTTCCACGGCTATTGAGAACCCAAGAACAATTGACCTGAACCTGGTCAATTCACAGCAGGCCCGCCGGATACTCGACAGGCTTGTCGGCTTTGAGATATCACCTGTTCTGTGGAAAAAAGTACAGCCGGCACTTTCGGCCGGGAGGGTACAATCGGTTGCAGTCAGACTTATTGTTGAACGTGAGAGGGAGATCATATCTTTCAAATCCGAATCATCATTCAAAGTTAATGCGGTATTTGGTATTGGTTCTGCAACAAAAGATAACGGGATTATAAGGGCAGAAGCCTCCAAACGGTTCCCTGGCGAGCAGGAAGCATATAAGTTTCTGGAGGTATGCAATGCAGCTGAGTATAAGGTGGCCGGTGTTACTGTAAAACCCGGGACCAGATCACCGGCACCGCCATTTACCACATCAACCCTTCAGCAGGAAGCCTATCGCAAGCTGGGGTTCTCTGTCGCCCAGACAATGGCTGTGGCACAGAAACTATATGAGGCAGGGAAGATAACTTATATGAGAACCGACTCGACGAATCTTTCAAAGCTTGCCCTTGCTAAATCGCGCGAAGTGATCATTTCTGAATTTGGGGAAAAATATTCCAGAACCCGTCAGTTCACTACCAGGTCGAAAGGAGCACAGGAGGCGCATGAAGCTATTCGTCCGGCCTATCCGGATAACCCGACAACATCGGGAAACCAGAACGAAAAGAAACTGTATGACCTGATATGGAAGAGAACAATTGCTTCACAGATGGCTGATGCCAGTGTTGAAAAAACAACCATCAATATAGAAATGAACAATTCACCGGTCACTTTTACGGCTACAGGCGAGGTCGTAAAATTTGACGGATTTCTGAAAGTTTATTCAGAGTCGACTGACCAGGAAACCAATGATGAGGAAAAATATGTCATTCCGCCAGTAAAAACCGGGATGCCGCTTTATAATGTCAGGGCAACAGCAGCACGAAAATACACTTCACCCCCTCCCCGGTACACGGAAGCAAGCCTTGTAAAAAAACTTGAAGAGCTGGGTATCGGCAGACCTTCTACATACGCACCTACAATATCGACAATTCAGAACAGAGGATATGTTTCCAGAGAAGACAGATCGGGAGAAAGCCGGCAAATCAGGATACTGACACTTGAAAAAGGAAAGATCACACCCACTACAAAGACAGAGATTGCGGGGAAGGAAAAATCGAAACTTTTTCCTCAGGATATTGGTATGATAGTTAACGATTTCCTGATTGAAAATTTCTCAGATATAGTCGATTATCATTTTACGGCAGAAATTGAAGAACAATTTGATGAGATTGCATTGGGAAACATAAAATGGACAGGGATGCTCCGCAGCTTCTACACACCATTTCATAAAACAGTTGAATCGACACTTGAGAAAAAAGACCGCAAGACAGGTGTAAGACTACTCGGCACCCATCCTGAAACAGGAGAGCCGGTGACAGTCAGAATGGGCAGGTATGGTCCGGTAGCACAAATAGGGAACTCTGATAACGGTAGCAAACCCCGCTTTGCCAGCCTGAATAAGGATCAGCTTATTGAAACTATTACACTCGAAGAAGCATTGAACCTGTTCCGTCTGCCTCGCACTGTAGGCATTTATGAAGGTGAGGAAATCGTTGCAGGAACAGGGAAATTTGGTCCTTACATAAGATATAAAGGCAAATTTTATTCTCTTAAAAAGGGCGTGGATGATCCTCATTCCGTGATAGTTGAAAGAGCAGTCGAGGTCATTAACGAAAAAAATGAAAACGAAAAGAAGAAAATAATCAGGGACTTTGGCGATATTGTGCTCCTGAACGGGAAATATGGTCCGTATCTTACACGCGACAAACAGAATTACCGGCTTCCTAAAGGAACAGATACAGAAAAGCTTACCCGTGAAGAGTGTTTACAGATAATTGAAAAAACCAACAAATCTAAAAAGAGCACCTGATAATTACCATGATAGATCTCAACGATTATTTCAACCCGGTTAGTATTGAAAGTCCTGGTTTTGTTCATCTTCCTGACCAGGCAGGATTCCCGCATAACATATCTGTTCATACAGAGAATATTCTTCTCGGCGATATAAGCAAGTATAAAATTGCACTCCTTGGAGTTCCTGAAGGCAGGAATTCTCCGGGAACAGGTACAATGAAGGCTCCCGACGCTGTGAGAATGCAGCTTTACCAGCTCAGCAGGATTCCTGGCAAAGCCAAAATCATCGACCTTGGAAATATGAAGCAGGGTGCTTCATTCAATGATACAATTGCCGGACTTACTGATGTACTGACGATACTTATAACACAGAACATTTTCCCGGTTATTATTGGTGGCAGCAGTGCTCTTATGGCTTCTGTCGACAGAGCCTTTTCCGGTTTGAAAACGAAATATACTCTTACGGCTGTTGATCCCAGGATAGACTTCATAAACGAAAAAAAGGAACCTGATTCATTTAATTACCTGAATAATATCCTTCAAAATCACAAAAGCACCCTTGAACACTATATAAATATTGGCTACCAGACATATCTGAATGATCAGCAGGTTGTAAACCGGTTCCTTAAACGAAAATCGGAGCTTGTACGGATTGGGGATGTAAGAAAAGCTATCTATCTTACCGAGCCGTTGCTTCGCGATTCGGATGTTGCCGTATTTGATATATCATCGGTAAGACAATCAGAGGCACCTGGCACAATAAGTCCTTCTCCCAATGGATTTTATGGCGAGGAGATATGCCTTCTGGCCCGATATGCAGGAATTTCAGACAACATGAAAATTTTCGGACTGTTTGATGTAAATCCTGATGTTGACATCAGAAATCAGACTACAGGCCTGGCAGCACAGATCCTATGGTTTTTCCTTGAAGGATTCTCGCAGAAACAATATGAGGCACCTGCTTTAAGCAATTCTAATTCCGGCAGGTTTATCCGTTACCATGTCAGAATAACTGATCTCGATAATGATCTGATCTTTATAAAGAGCAATCTTACCGACAGGTGGTGGATTGAACTTCCTGCTGCTGATGACAGGAAGACCTACATAGCCTGTTCTCATGAGGATTACCTTAAGGCAAACCGAAATGAGGTCCCTGAGAGATGGGTACAGGGAACAGGCAGAATAAAAACCTGAGTTTTTCTTCTTTCGTCTAAGTTACTGAACTGTTTATCCTTAATTTGATATATGCTAATCAAAACCATATTTTTTTAACCAGAATTAAATAAAAGTATATTTGTTTACGTTTTAGTTTTTTACTTATTTTACTGGTTCAACTCATGAGCAATACATTTTAGCTTTATTAAAGAAATGAAAAGACTCGGCATTGCATTTCTTTTTATAATACTATCAGGCTGCATTGGATTTGCACAACAGGATCCGTTGTCGAGTCAATATATGTTCAATACACTGACTTATAACCCGGGTGTTGCGGGCACATCAGGCATGATCTGTGCAACAGCTCTTAACAGGCAGCAATGGGTGGGATTTAAGGGAGCCCCGTCAACAACATTATTCAATATAAGTGCTCCAGTCAGTCTTTTTAAAATAAAAAGTGGTGTTGGCCTGCTGGTGGAAAGCGATAATATTGGTTTTGACAAGGACATAGATCTCTCTCTGGCTTACTCTTACCTGATGGACCTGAATATAGGCAAGCTGGGAATCGGAGTCAATCTTGGCATACTTGATAAGACACTTGATCCCGCCTGGTTTATTCCAAACGGCGATGGTTTTACTCCGCCCGATCAGGATCCGCTGATCCCTGTAAATAAAGAGAGTCATGTTGCTTTTGATGCAGGAATGGGTCTTTTTCTTAAAGCCGAAAAATATTATGCAGCTCTGTCTGTTACTCACCTTAACCAGCCTAAAATAAAGTATACAAAAGGAGAACCCTATATAAGCAGGCAATTTTATCTTACAGCAGGTTACTCTGTTCAATTACCCAATCCTTCCCTGGAACTTTTACCATCATTCTTCGTATACAGTGATGGAAAAGTTTTGCAGTTTAATGTAACTTCACTTGTGAGATACAATAAAAAAGTTTGGGGAGGCGTTTCTTACAGAGCCGGCGATGCACTTATAGGCATGGCAGGCATTGAACTTTACAACGGGATCCGGATTGGGTATGCCTATGATTTCCCATTATCTGATATCAGGAAGAATACAAGCGGGTCTCATGAGTTTATAGTTAACTATTGTTTTGATCTTGGCTTTGGTAAAAGCCCTATGAAATATAAAAGTATCAGATTTTTATGATTATTAAAAAAAAATAACTTACTTGCATTATAAATTTTTTAGAAATATGAAAAAGGTAACCCTATCTGCCCTAATAATTATATTAATATTAAGTGGATGTGGCTCCTCTAATAACGGTGAGCTTATTGGCGTTCAGGGAAGGAAAAAGTTCTTTGAACCGGAGCCTCTGGAAATGGCATTTATACCTGCCGGCAATTTCATGATGGGCCCCAGTGACCAGGATGCTTTATTCGCTATGAACAGTTTATCCAAATCTGTGACTGTAGACGCGTTCTGGATGGACCAGACTGAAATCACAAATAATAAATACCGCCAGTTTGTATACTGGGTACGTGATTCGATCCTTAGAACAAAACTTGGTGAGGCAGGAATTGCTGACCGTGAATACTTTGTCGTCGATGATGAAGGTAATGTTATAGAACCCAATATTATTAACTGGGATGAAAAAATAGATCCTGAAGAAGAGACAACCAAAGGAATTATTGAGGAAATGTATTACCCGCCTGAAGAACGATTCAATGGCAAATTGCAATATGATGTCAGAAAATATCTGTATTCATTTTTTTGGGTTGATTATCAACAGGCTTCCAAATCAAGATATGTATACGATATCCCGAACAAGACCGGGAAATATGAAGGACAGGTCACAAATATAGATGGCACACGCACTGATGTTAAAGACCGGTCATCTTTCATAAGACATGAAATAATTCCTATCTATCCTGACACTCTGTGCTGGATCAGAGATTTCACGTATTCTTTCAATGATCCTATGGCAGATCTATATTTCTGGCATCCATCATTCGATGATTATCCTGTTGTTGGAGTTTCCTGGGTTCAGGCAAATGCATTCAGCCACTGGCGTACAGATTTCATGAATACAGCCCTGAGAAAGAACGGAATAACCGATGTACAGAAGTACAGGCTTCCGCTTGAAACAGAATGGGAATATGCTGCCAGAGGCGGTCTGGATCTGTCCATGTACCCATGGGGCGGTCCTTATACCCGTAATTACCAGGGTTGCTTCCTGGCCAACTTCAAACCCCTTCGTGGTAATTATATCGACGACGGAAATGTTTATGCAGGGAAAGTCGGTTCTTATGAACCAAATGAATATGGTCTTTATGATATGGCAGGTAACGTCGCAGAATGGACATGCTGTGCATATCATCCTTCAGCATATATTTTTGAACATGACCTTCAGCCTAACTATGAATATAACGCAACACCGCAGGATCCTCCTGTAATGAAGCGTAAAGTTATCCGTGGAGGTTCCTGGAAAGATATTGCTTATTTCCTGCAGACAAGTGCAAGGGATTATGAATACCAGGATTCCACAAAACCTTATGTTGGATTTCGTAATGTAAGATCTTATATTGGTGCAGAATTATAATAATTAAAACAACCCTAAAATTATCAGGTATATGAGCCTAGCAGAATTAGTACAAAGTAGCGGGTGGAAGAATTTTATTGCTAAACTTTATGGTTTAGGTGCTTCCGTCGTAATAGTAGGTGCATTGTTTAAAATACAGCACTGGCCATTGGCAGGAACAATGCTTACTATTGGTCTATTAACAGAGTCCGTCATTTTCTTCTTTTCAGCGTTTGAACCATTGCATGAGGAGATAGACTGGACTCTTGTCTATCCTGAACTTGCAGGAATTCCTGAAGAGGGGGCTGAAGAACTTTCTTCCCATGGTGCAAGACATCATGGCGCCGTTGGCGGAGGCGGAGGAGGTGCCGGCTCGGTGGCTTTGGCAAAATTTGATGAGATGCTCGAAAAAGCAGAGATCACTCCCGACCTGTTCCAGAAACTTGGTGTCGGGATGAAAAAGCTTAGCGAGACAACAGCCAACATGAATGCCATGGGCGATGTTACAGCTGCTTCTTCAAAGTATATGAATACTGTAAATACCGCTAATGATTCCCTTGGTAAACTGTCAGATTCGTACAAGGAAACAACCAGGGTGATCAATGAAACAGGAACTAATTATAAAAATATAGCTGATTCACTTTCGGTAATTGAAACAGGAGGTAAATCATACCAGCAACAACTTGAAGTCCTGAATAAAAATCTATCAGCTCTGAATGCAGTTTATGAATTGCAGAAAAAAGGAGCAGATGATCATATAAGAGAATCAGAATCTCTTTATAGGGGACTGCAGGGTATGATGAAAGATCTTACCGAATCGGCAGACGATACAAAAAAATACCGCGACCAGATTACCAGGCTTAACGACAACCTGTCGGCTTTGAATAATGTGTATGGAAATATGCTTGCTGCTATGAATGTTAAATAACACAGCATTTGTTTTACTTAACTAAACTACTTATAAAATGGCTCACGAAAAGCTATCTCCGCGGCAAAGAATGATCGGTATGATGTACCTGGTACTGACTGCTATGCTGGCACTTAATGTATCAAAGGAAGCTGTGGAAGCGTTTAAAAAAGTTGATCAGGGTCTTACTCTTACTGTTAAAAACTATGAACTGAAAAACAATCTCATCTATAGTGAGTTTGACAGAGCCGCCGCTGAAAATCCTACAAAAGCTGGAAGATTTAAAACAGCCGCTTATGCTGTTAAAGAACGTGCAGATGAGATTTTTAATTACATACAGGATCTTAAGATTGAAATTATTAGAACAGCTGAAAATGACCCTGAAACACCTGCTGTCAAAGGAAGAGAAGTTATTATTGAAGAAGTAACAAGGCACATTGATGACACCAATGTGCCATCACAGATACTTATCGGGGCAAATGAAAACGGGAAAGCCTATGCCCTGAAAGCAATGATTAATGATTACCGTAATGCCCTTATTGAGACCCTTGAAGGGAAAAACCCGACAGCTGAAGACGCATTAAAATCAAGCCTTAACACTGACGACGGAAAAGACCCCGACGGACAGCCAACACCGTGGGCAAACATGACATTTCAGACGTTGCCACTGGTTGCTGTTATCTGTATCCTTTCAGAAATGCAGTTAAATATCAGAAATGCTGAAACTGAGGTACTAAACTACCTGTATTCACAGATTGATGCATCATCATTCAAGTTTAACAGGCTTAATGCCATTGTAATCCCAACTTCAAATTACGTTACCCTGGGAAGTACCTATGAAGCAAAAGTTTTTATCTCAGCAACCGACTCAACACAACAGCCGCAGATTACTGTCGGAGATCAGGTTCTGCCTCTCGACGATACAGGAAAAGGTATCTATATTGCTAAAGCAACATCAACAGGTGTTAAAAAATGGGGAGGTATAATATCACTCAAAGCACCTGATGGTTCTATAAAATCTTACCGTTTCAATGAAGAATATTCTGTTGGCGAACCTAATGTTGTGGTTTCTCCAACCGCAATGAACGTTATGTACAAAGGCCTTGATAACCCAATTGATATTTCAGTGCCGGGTGTCGGTCCCGACAAAATAAAAATCAGAGTCAACCACGGTACATTCTCCCAGAAACGAGTCAAAAATTCAAAGGGAGAATATTTCAGAGGTAACTGGGCAGTTAGCCCGGAGCAGGTCGGAAAAATTGTTCAGGTCATTGTTACGGCTGATATGAATGGTAAACCAACAACCTTTGCTCCTATTGAATTCAGAGTAAAAAAACTTCCTGACCCTGTAGCACGCTTCGGAAATAAATCTTCCGGATCAATAACCAAAGCAGATGCTCTTGCTCAAACCGGCGTGTTTGCAACCCTGGGAGAAGATTTCGATTTTGAACTTATTTATACTGTTACCGGTTTTACGGTTTCCTATTCCGACAGACTTGGTGACAGGCAAAAAGACAGCAACAACTGGAAACTTACCGCTGAACAGAAAGATATTATCAGCAGCACAACGAGGGGAAAAGACCTGACTATTAAAAATATCAAAGCATTAGGCCCGGATGGAATAACCAGGGAATTAGGTGCTATAGTGCTGAGAATTGACTAGATACGTATAATATAATTTTATCATTATGAATAAAAAAGTTTTATTGGTAATTATCGTTCTGGCTATTGCTGTTATGGCAAAAGGTCAGTCATTTGGCGATATTTACCAGAAATCGATACCCGACGCAAGAAAGATTAATTATCCCTATCTCAGGGAAGCTGATGCTGTCTGGTCAAAGAAATATTATCGTATTATTGACCTGAGGGAGAAAATAAACCAGCCTTTATATTATCCTACCAAACCAACTCTTGATGGAAGGAAAAATTTTATCGGTATCCTGCTTGATGAGATAAAAGCTGGTAACATTACACCGTACGACCCATTTAAACAAAATGTTCCCACCACCTACCAGGAAATTGAAGTGAACCTGGGAGCCCGTGAAAGGATAACTCAGATTACAATCGATGCTGCCGGGAATACAAGAGACTCCCTGATCAAAGATGAAGCAAAACCGGAAGAAGTAAAACAACTGATGGTTTACGAAGAGTGGTATTTTGATAAGAAACTTTCCAAGCTTGATGTAAGGATTATTGCCATCTGTCCCTATTATATGGGAATAGATCCGCAGGATAATAAACAACAGAAAGTTCCTTTGTTCTGGGTGAAATTTGATGATATAAGGGACGTCCTTGCTAAAAATGAAGCGTTTGTTACAAATAATGATGCCCAGAGAATATCTTTCGACGATCTGTTTATGCAGAGGAGATTTGGCAGTTTTATTTTTGGCGAATCAAATGTATTCAATGATAGATATATCAGTGAATATCTGGTCGGAAAATCTGCTCTTTTTGAAGCTGAACGATTAAAAAACGAATTGTTCGATTTTGAACATGATCTTTGGGAATACTAGATCCATTCTTTTGTCAGACAAAATATTGATGTATATATAATAGGCAGAGGCAGGTCTGAGACCTGCCTCTGCCTATTTTCCCCTGCCTCTTTCTGCTAAGTATTTATAAATGGAAATTTTATAAATATTTTTCCTTTGTTTCTTTTTTTACGTCTTCAAGGAAATTCTTAATGCTTTGTTCCTCTTCCTTCCCGACTATCAACAAAACATCATTCGTTTCAACAATAATATAATCTTTCAGCCCTTGAATAATGGCAACCTTGTCAGGTGAGATATTAATGATATTCCCTTTGTTATCATAGGAGAATACATTACCGCCGATAATACAATTTCCCCTTTTGTCAGAGGCTGAATGTTCATAAAGAGAACTCCATGTTCCCAGATCTGACCAACCTATATCTGTACATATAACATATACATTATCAGCCTTTTCCATAATTCCATAATCGATTGAGATACTCCTGCATTCAGTATAAGTCCTGCCGATAAAACTATTTTCCTTATCTGTCCCAAATAAGCTGTGCCCTTCATCGAAAGCAGCGAACATATCGGGCAAATGCTTTTCGAAAGCTGTTAAAATAGACTTAATATTCCAGATAAAAATTCCCGAATTCCAGAAAAAGTCACCACTCTGAATAAATATTTTAGCCAGGTCAATATCCGGCTTCTCTGTAAATGTTTTGACTTTCAGTAAGTTATTATACTCGCTTACAGGTTTCTTGCGGTTAGCCTGGATGTACCCGTAACCTGTTTCCGCTCTGTTGGGTTTAATTCCCAGTGTTAGCAGAGCATCATTCTTACTGGCAAAATCCATGCTTTCCTTAATAATGTTACAAAATTCTTCCTCCTTCAAAATTAAATGATCCGATGGAGTGACTGCTATAACAGCATCCGGGTTTTCTTTTAAGATCCTGAAAGTTGCATAAGCAATGCATGGTGCAGTATTACGGCGAAAGGGTTCTGCGAGTACATTTGACGGATCAATTCCAAGCTGTTCAACAGTGAGATCCTTATGTTCGGCACTCGTAACAACATATATATTCTGTTGCAGGCATGTTGATTTAAAACGCCTGAAGGTTTGCTGAAGCAATGTTTCTCCGGTTCCCAGAATGTCAAGAAACTGCTTTGGTTTCTCACGACGGCTTAGAGGCCAGAATCGACTTCCAACACCCCCGGCCATAATTATTACATATCTGTTGTCCATAATAGATCATTTGATTCTTAAACATTTCTGCAAATATAAATTAATTATCCATCGGGTTTTAAAACCATAGCAAGGGAAATACGGTAAATATTTGTAATTTTGGATCAATGTGATTTCTGGCATGATAAAGTTTCTTTCACAATTAGGTAAATATTGCATTCTTCTCGGAAAGGTATTTTCCATTCCCGAAAAACCTTCACTCTATTATAAGCAGACAATGAGGGAGTTTGTCTACCTTGGCATTAACTCAATCGGCATTATCACAATTATCTCTTTCTTCATGGGAGCGGTTATTACTCTCCAGACTGCGTATAACACTGAAAATCCAATCTATCCCTCTTATCTTATTGGTCTTGGCTGTCGTGACTCAATTATACTGGAATTCTCTTCAACAGTTGCCGCACTTATACTTGCCGGGAAAGTTGGTTCAAATATTGCATCCGAAATAGGTACAATGAGAGTTACTGAACAGATCGATGCACTGGAAATGATGGGTGTCAATTCAGCATCTTACCTGATTCTGCCCAAAATTATTGCTACCCTGCTTTTTAACCCTGTTCTTACCCTTATTAGTATTATTGTCGGTATTCTGGGGGGCTGGATTGCCGGCACACTCTCGGGAGTAATTACTTCGGAAGATTTCATTTACGGGATCCAGTATGCTTTCATCCCTTATTATATTACTTATTCGATGATAAAAACGGTCTTCTTTGCATTTATAATTACATCCGTTTCATCATTTCAGGGTTATTTCGTCGATGGAGGATCTCTCGAAGTAGGACGTGCCAGTACCAAGGCGGTGGTCTTCAGCAGTGTCCTTATATTGTTATTCAATGTAATACTGACTCAGCTACTCTTGTCATGATAAGTGTTAAGAACCTGGATAAGTCTTTTAATGATAACATGGTTTTAAATGATATCTCTGTTACTTTTAAAGCCGGCAAAACAAACCTTATAATAGGACGAAGCGGATCAGGAAAGACTGTACTTCTTAAAACTATCGTTGGTCTTCACGAAGCAGACAGGGGGGAGATCTGGTTTGAAAATGTCCTGTTTAATAACCTTGACTTTAAAGAGAAAAAAGATATACGAAAAGAGATGGGTATGTTATTTCAGGGCAGCGCGCTTTTTGATTCACTCACGGTAGAACAGAATGTCAGGTTCCCTATTGATATGTTCACTGATAAAAGCTCGGAAGAGAAAATAGAAAGAGTCAATTTCTGTCTTAACAGGGTTGATATTATAAATGCCAATAATCTGTTTCCCTCGGAACTGTCCGGGGGGATGAAGAAGAGAGTAGCCATAGCCAGAGCAATTTCACTTAATCCAAAGTATCTCTTCTGTGATGAACCTAATTCCGGACTCGATCCTCTGACTGCTATCCTTATAGATGAACTTATCAAAGAGCTTACTGAGGAGTATTCAATGACTACAATAATCAATACTCATGATATGAATTCAGTGATGGAGATCGGAGAGATGATTGTATTTATCAACGAAGGTAGAATTGCCTGGGAAGGCAGTAAGCATGAAATACTTGATTCCGATTGTGAGGCTTTGAATGATTTTGTATTTGCAAATTCACTGGCAAAGCAATTGAAAAATTCTTCGAAATAGAAAAAAGAGAGGCTAATCTACTTCTTCATAATCAACATATTCACCCGTTTCTTTTGATATCTTTCTGTCTTGCTTAAACCTGTTGTCTCCTGATCCGCGATTTTGTTCAGTTTCCTTCCCGCGACCAGTGTAGCTTAAAAGAGACCTGACTATTAAATAAACAATCAGGCTTACCAAAAAAAATCTTATAAACAGAATCATCGCTCCAAAACTCTTTTATTGAACAAGTACCATCGGTTTATCATCTTTCTTTTTAACCTTGTTCCCAAATGCAAGATTCATCCCAATTAGTGCATGTATGGTATTCCAGCTGTATGGTATCGGAATAGTATTCCCATCTGAAATGATTTTATTCCAGGTAATCGGAATCCTGTCGGCAATAAAATAAAACTGGGCCCATCCTGTTCTGAAAGCCAGGCCAAAACCGAGATTATCGTATCTGTTATTTGCAGCCGTATATGCAATGCTTGTTGAAAATGCATTGCCAACATTAAGGTTTGCAGATAACGTAATAGCTTCGCGGATCTGCTTCCCTATGAACCTGGAATAGGATAATATTCCTACTGAAATATTTTTAGTAAGGTTATAACTGCCGCCAAGGGTAACACCAAAAGGCAGATACGTAGTAAAGGGCATCTTCTCATTTGTCAGGGTAAAAGAGTTCTTAAGGGAATCCAGTAATTCCTGTCCGAGTGAATCGAATGTCATGGTGCCGTTATAAACATCCAGGAGATCAACTCCGCTGAAATCAAACTGGCTCTTGGCTTTCAGATTGCTGATATCACGCTTCCAGTTAATATATCCGATATCCGTTATTGCAGCAGATATTTTAAGCTTCTCATTGAACTTATATTCAGCGCCAATATCAAGCCCTAAACCTATATTTTTTGACTTTAGCAGATAATCTATTGTTGTCTTACCTGAATTAAATACAGAATCATCAAATGTGAGACTGTCAATTTTGTTATCGGAGCTGATATATACATTGACCGGGGCGCTGAAGTTAACAATCAGGTCAGCATCCAATGTATGGGTATAATCATCATTTACAGCCAGACTAAGAGATTTATTATCTATTGACGCTGCAGCTATTCCCAGCAGGAGTTTCCCTTTAATGCCAATCCGTAATTTACTTGTGAAATCTCTTGAAAATCCCAACCCCACTTCGTGGTACATTTTTACGTCTCCCCGTAGGGATGAAAGGTCCATTTTGCTTCCGACAAACTGTTCATTTCCCTCAAACCCAAGTTTGAAAAGATCGCCCGGCAGAACAATATTAGCATCAGCACGTTCATTAATATCAAGAAATACATATGACTTCCTGCCCACATTAAAACCCAGACCGAAAAGCTGAACCATTATTTCAGGTTCAATGGAGTTCTTATCCCTGATCTTTGCCATGAATTTTGCCACATCATAATCGGGATGCAGGAAAGATAATATGGAATCACTTGCCCCCTTGACAAAAACATCAGAGAAGTTGACAAAATTGTTATTTATATTAATGTTAATGCCGGATATTGCAGGCAACCCGATATATAGGGAATTGGATGGTCTGGCCGCCGGGTTAAGCAGATGTTTTTGCGGCAGATTCATATAATACAAAACCTGGTTGTTCTGGGCTGAAGAATTATAAAATATCAAAGCCAGAATCAATACCAGAATACATTTAGTTTTTCTGAACATATTTATTGAATTAATAAAGTTCATTTTAAATCAAACCGTATATCCGGTTTCAAAACCAGGGATGCCTTAAAATTGATTTTATAGTCAGAATATATCTTAACATCCTTCGAACCATTATCAGTGGAATTCATCTTAAAAATAAAAATGATCTTGTCGGCCAGATCTATTGAATCCCAGAAGTCCTTTGTTATGTCAATACTTGTCTCGCAATCTATTGGTGAAGTAACTTTCCCATTGATATCGACGGGTGCAGGACTAAGAATATCGGTTGCATCGATGGTATACTTTTTTGCTTGTGTGGTTGAATCATACAGTATAATGCTCGTGGAAACCCCAAGAGGGAATCCGTTTTTTGCAGTTATATTAATACGTAGAAAATCAAAATCTTCCGGTTTGACCGGGGAATTGTTATCAGAGTCATCACTCTTCAGGAAATTATCAACAGTATCGGCAAACTGAAGATTATCTATTCTTAATTCCAGGGGTACCTCAACTTCAAGATCCCCATTGAAATGGCTATCTCCGAAAAGATAATTATCATGGGTTCCGGTATTACCTCCGGGATTCATTAATGCAGATCCAGAAAAGGTGATTTTTTCAGGAGGCATGGAAACAAGCTCCGGTAATGATGAGTTGTTTCTGTCAATAATAAATATATCTTTCTTTTCGCGCTCTGTCGGTGCTGCAGGATAATTTAGCGTAACCGGATTTAATCCAAGGTTAACTGTTTCAATACCTTTAAAACCCTTTGCCTTTAAATCTATCTGAATAGGAAGTGCAAAGGAATTGGAATAATTTAGTTTCAGGGAAGGGCTTGAAAGAAGAAAGGTCCCGGTGATGTGGTCAAGAATATCTTTTATATCAAGGTCAAGTGTATCGGGATCGATTGTTTCAGACTGCTGACCAAAGTATCCTTTTATATAATCAAAATCCGGACTCAGCATATCAAGCTTGAAATAAATACTATCATCCAGACTGAAGCTACCGGTATTTGCAGTTAAGGTACAAATAATCGGGAGCCTGTTATACCTTTGTTTCAGGTCAGTGCTAAAATCTATATCTGTTGAATTAATTGAAAAAGAGCCGGTAACTGTTTGATTTGCTCCTATATTAATAATTTCAGTAACCGGGTTCCCTGCACTGTAAACCGAAGGGAAAGTAACCGCAAATGTGGCATCAGTAAGACTTTTTGATTTTAACTGATATGTAATAGCCCCAGTGTTAACTGCTAATCTCTCAATTTCAATATCATTCCCCGGATCGTAAATAATTGTGTCATTTATGGTATAAACCGGAAGAGGACTGATTTCATAGCCCTCATTAAAATGGAATTCTCCAAGTGTATTAAAATCCGGGTAATTATCGAGATTAAAATTGATAACAGAATCTTTTTTGAAGATAAGTTTTACAAAGTTGTTTTCATCAAATACTACTGTGTCGCCTGGCTCAACAAGGTCGCTGAACGAAATGTCGCCTCTGGCAACGGAGATAGCAAAGGTCGGTGATATATGAGCCTTTTTTGACAGCATGTTCATGTCATAGGTCTCTTTTACACAACCTGCCACTCCAATTAGTGCAACAATTAAAAATAAAATAAACGGTTTCTTGAACATACTGAATTTAATTAAAATCTGTATCCAACTTATAATTATACAGGAATCTGTCAGTACCGCCGACAATCAGGTGCCAGCTTCCATTGTCCGACAATTTCCCTATTGAAAACATAGATGCTCCTCTTAAAGGAAATCCTTTCATGATATTTCCATTCCCATCAATAAGATAAATAAGCTTCTTATCAACATCAAAAACCCCTATCTTCCTGTCAGAGGCTGAAAAAATAAAATTTATCGGTCCGCCAAGTTCATCCGAGCCAAATTTTCTGGTAAATATTTCAGCTCTGTTATGATCATAAAGATACAATATACCTTTATCAATAAAAATATATTCACCAAAACCATCCCCGTTTATGTCAAAAATATCGAATGAATGGTCAACGGAGAAGGTTTTTAAACTGTATTTTTTCACGCTTCCATCAAAATAAATATGCTGAATGGTGCCATCAGGGGCTGTACATACAACTGATGGATCATTACCGGGAGTCAGCCTTATTTCTGATCTTTTCGCCCTGGAAACAGGCTCCTTCAGTGTCAGTCTTTTATTCCCCGTCCTGTCTGTAAAATATACTGATGATTCATCAGAAGTGACCAGATAATCTTTCCCGGAAACACGGAACCAGGATATTTCAGTATTCACGATGCCATTTGTCCGGAAAGGTTTCCATCCTTTTACAGTACTGCCGCTTTTATCATAAGCATATATCATTTTATCTTCTCCTGCAATCAGTAACCGGTAGTCCCTGTTATTATCATAATCAAACAAGGCCAGAGAGTTTGTTGCGGGAGATCTCAGTTTTATCGGGTATCTTTCAACATAATTACCATTTCTGTCGAGAAGATAAAGATAATTCCTGCCAGAGAACAACAACTGATATTTACCGTTCCTGTAATAATCAATCATATAAACAGATCCGTTTATATGTTCTCTTAATGGTACTTTCCAAAGTACACGGCCGGCAGCATTTATAAGGTAAGCGTTATTCTTCATATCCTGGATAAAAATCTCTTTTGCCCCGGTAATATGATTTGTAAAAAAGAATGGTTTAATTGCAGCAACAGTATCAAGGAGTGTTTCCCATTCGGTTCCCGCTTCCACCCTGGCCACATCTTTATATTGCACTGATACACTATTGTATATCATTTCATTGCTTGGAGCAAACTGATAACCAAATGCCTGTATCTTTGTCAGAGCATTCTTATTTGAATTCAGAGCCTTTATAATATCTTCGTTAAGGTATCGTGCAAGATAACCTATTATACGTGAGGGCACACAATAAAAAAAGTAACCGGAAATACTTGGTAGCGTGCTTTCAAAATCCCTGAATGTCAAGTCATTGGCAAGTGTTTTGTTTAAAAGGTTATCATATAAAAAACGAGATATTGTAGCGTATGAGTTTCCGGTCACAAGATAATTATCATAAAAAGCGAAGTACGAATCATCAAATCCATCTCCAAAACCAGGTATTATGGCTGAGGCAAATCCTTTATAAGGAGTGAGGTAAACTGGTATGCTGATCTGATCATCAGGCCGAAAAAGGAAAATATTGTTTTTATCTGTTCCGGCTCCGAAAAAATCGAGAAATATTTTTTCAGCATAAACGCGGTTATTAAGTTCATAAATGATAAGAGTATTCTCACTTACCGGCCTCTCCTTTATATCGACATAGGCTTTTGTAACTTCATTTCCGATAAATTCTCGCAGTTTATCAGCCAGATCAGAAGCTTCAGGGGATATCTGTTCCATGTTTAGATATGAGGGTTTCCCTTTTTCGCGCACAACCGACTCAAACAGGACGGTGGCCGAGGGCAGAATTTTATATGTGTGGAATATTTCCGGAGTACAATATTTAAATTTATCTAATATTTTCGTCGAATCGGTACTTTCAGTATAGCCACTCAGGATCAGTCCGTTATCGCTTAAAAAAATATCCCCCTCAGCACAGGTTGCAAGTTTGTCCGTAGATGCAGATATTAATGAAGCATCTTTCCTGAAGATACTGTTGAACAGTTCTTTAAGATTGTCAAAAACAAAAAATATCTTATCTTCATTCTTCCCGGAGGCTTGCAATACCTTTGAAAAACCAGGGGTTGTACGGATGTCATTATCTCTTGATGTCTGATATATGGCTTCTTTAAGGATTTTTTCAGAAGAAGTACATAACAACAAGCCTGAAATAACTGAAATATATGCGGTATCATGAATGTTGTTTAGAGTATACGGTAATGCCAGATAACTTTTCCTGTCCAGATATTTCTCATTAACTTTATTAATACCTGATGACTTTAAAATCTCTTTTAGCTGCCGTATTCTGACTCCATGAGAAACAGCCATTGAAAGAATCGGAGTTAATCTACTGTCAGAAAAGTGGAAGGCAATCACTGAAGATGTTCCGGTCATTACCTTCTTAAAAGGGCTCTTGTTAAGCTGGTCCGCAAGGTATTTTACTTTGTTGTTAAAGACTTTAAATTCGCTGATCTTCTCAATTTCTCCGATCAGACCACTATTTGTTGTTAGTGCGTTTATAAAACTTTGAAAATCGATGGTTTCAATTACTATACATGCGGAAGGAGAAACCGCTGTATATGGATCTGTAAGCAACACCCTTCTACCCTGCTGAAGAAAATACCCGAGTACTGCAAGACCGGAGATCAGAATTATGACTAAAAAGAAAGTGACCCGTTTTCCCACTGGAAGAGCATTAATTTAGGTTTTAACCCAAAATTAAGTAATTTTATTGCCCTTTTGGCACGTAATTTGATTTTATATAATTACACAGGCAATCTCAATTATATACTTGATCCTTCAAGTGCAGCCAGGTCAAAAGCCTGGCTTTCATTTTTTATCAGAATGGCCTGTAACCGATTATTTCCCTCACTTCACGTACTGTCTTCGAAGCGCTTGCCCTTGCTTTTTCTGCCCCCTGCGATACTACTCTTGCCAGATATTTACCGTCAGACATGATTTCGTTTATTCTCGTCCTTATCGGATCAGTTACATTAATAATATCTTCAGCAAGTTGTTTTTTCATTTCCCCATACCGGATCTCACATGAAGCATGTTTTTCTTTGAAATATTTGACAGTAGAAGGATCTGAGACAGCATTCATTATTGTAAACAGGTTCTGAACTGGTTCAGAGGGTTTTTCTCCGGGTGTTACAGGTCCGGTATCCGTGACAGCCTTCATTACTTTTTTTCTTATCTCCTGAGGAGTATCGGCAAGAAAGATTCCGTTACCTTCACTTTTACCCATTTTACCTGTCCCGTCAAGACCTGGTATCTTAAGCAACTTTTTGCCAAAATTATAGGCATCAGGTTCAGGGAAATAATTCACCGCGTACATTGTATTGAAACGTCTTGCAAAACGCCTGGTCATTTCAAGATGTTGCTCCTGGTCTTTTCCCACAGGCACTTTATTTGCCTTATGAATAATTATATCAGCTGCCATCAGGACAGGATAAGTTAGCAGTCCGGCATTAATATTATCCGGTTGTTTCCTGATCTTTTCCTTGAAGGAAGTTGTTCTTTCAAGTTCACCGACATATGCATTCATATTCAATAACAGATATAACTCGGTAACCTCAGGAACGTCACTTTGAATAAACACTGTTGCAATATCCGGATCTATGCCGCACGCCAGGTATTCAGCAAGGACTTGTTTAATATTGCCATGCATATCATCTGGTTTCGGATGTGTCGTAAGCGCATGATAATCAGCTATAAAGAAGAAACAGTTGTTTTCCTTCTGCATTTTCAAAAAATTTTTTATTGCACCTAAATAATTTCCAAGATGCAGATTCCCTGTTGATCTTATTCCGCTTACTACCGTTTCCATATCCAATTAAAATTCCCTGCAAATCTAATGCTTTTTTGCTTAAATGGATTTCTTTTTACCGCAAAGGAACATTAAGGGTTGCACAAAAGAATGCAAAGGAATTCAGAGCTGTATATAAAGGGACTATCTGAATTCCTTTATTTCTCACTTGAAAATAGTACCTTTGCGTGATCAAAAATCATGAGCTGTGGAATCAACAGAATCGACAAGACAGAAAAAAGTTGCAAGGTTAATACAAAAAGAAATAGCTGAAATATTTCTTCGTAAGGGAAATGAATTTGCCCAGGGTAAACTGATCTCAATAACTAAAGTAAGAGTAAGTCCCGACCTCTCCTTTGCAAAGATCTACATAAGCATTTTTCCTTCAGCAAACAATAACCAGATACTTCAGTCAGTCCAGGAGCATTCTCATAAGATCAGATTCGATCTTGGCCATAAAGTGCGATCACAGCTTCGTATTGTACCTGATTTAGCTTTTTTTATTGATGACAGCTTTGATTATATCGACAAAATTGATAAATTGCTGAAATCCTGATTGTTATGCAGTACGAATCTATTAAAAGTTCGCTGGATAAGTTCTTTTCAGGATCTTTATTCATGAGGAAGATGCTTTATTTTCTTCTTGACCTCCTGCTCCTGCGCACCTGGCATGTAAAAACAGCTTTAAGAAAGATCAGGAAAGAAATGAATCAAGAAGCATATATTCTTGATGCCGGGTCGGGTTTTGGTCAGTATACATGGCGAATGTGCAGGATGAATGAAACCTGGAAAATAAAAGCTGTCGACATAAACAGAGATCAGATAGAAACCTGCTCTGATTTTTTCAGAAAGGCGGGATTGTCGAGAAGAGTATCATTTATAAATGCTGATCTGACAAAATTTACAGAATCCGGAAATTACGATCTTATACTTTCTGTAGATGTAATGGAGCATATAAAAGAGGATGAAACCGTATTCAGCAATTTCCACAGCTCACTTAAAAAGAATGGCATACTTCTGATTTCAACACCTTCCGACCAGGGCGGTTCGGATGTACATGGCGATGAAGATGATTCCTTTATAGATGAGCACGTCAGGAACGGGTACAGTGTTACGGAAATAACAGATAAGCTTACCAGGGCAGGATTCAGTAAAGTTGAGGCTTTATATACTTACGGGAAACCCGGAAATATTTCCTGGCGCCTCTCTATGAAGAATCCTGTTAAAATGTTGAATAAATCATATTTTTTCTTCCTGATCCTGCCATTTTATTACCTGATAATCTTTCCGGTCTCGATAATACTTAACATTTTTGATCTTATTTTAACCCATAAATCAGGAACCGGGTTGCTGGTGACTGCCAGAAAATAAGAAATGAGGCTTTCATTATACATAGCAAAAAGATACCTGTTCGCAAAAAAATCCAGAAATGCGATCAATGTGATCTCTGCAGTATCTGTAGCCGGGGTAGCAGTCGGGACTATGGCTTTGATAATAATATTGTCGGTATTCAATGGTCTTGAAACACTTGTAAGCACAATATTCAATACGTTTGATCCGGATCTAAAGATCACCCCTGCTGAAGGGAAGACATTTATCCCTGACAGTACAAAGCTGAAATTGCTAGCATCAACTGACGGGGTCTCATGTTATTCCCTTACTATTGAGGAAAATGCACTTTTAAAGTATGGCGACAGGCAATATATTGCCACTATTAAAGGAGTAGATGATAACTACCGCAGGGTAACAAATATTGACAGTTCGATGTGGGAAGGTGAATATAAACTTAAATCAGACGATGGCCGGGTCTGGGCTATTCCCGGAATAGGGATCGCACAATATCTTGGCATAAGGGTGAATTTCGTTAATCCTTTATATATTTATGTGCCAAGAAGATCTGCCAGGAACAGTCTTGATCCTGATGAAGCCTTTAACAGGGATTTCATATTTCCTTCAGGTATCTACCAGGTCGAACAGACATACGATTCAAAATATATTTACCTTCCTATTGATTTTGCCCGTGAGCTAATAGAAAATGAGCATGGTGTAAGCTCCATTGAGGTCAGGTTCACAGAAAAAGCAGATGCCAGGGCAGTTCAGAAAACCCTTTCCGGGATATTCGGGAAAGAGTGTATAGTACAGAACAGGTTCGAACAACAGGAGATCTTTTATAAGGTAATGCGGTCAGAGCGCCTGGCTATTTTCATTATTCTTACGCTTATCCTGTTAATAGCATCGTTTAATATTATAGGATCTCTTACAATGCTTATCATTGAAAAGGAAAGAGATGTTGAAATATTACGAAGTCTTGGTGCTGATAACAATCTCATACGGAAGATTTTTATTTTTGAAGGATGGCTTATTTCAATTATCGGCGCAGTTTCCGGTATAATACTTGGTTTTATAATATGCTGGATACAACAGACTTACGGACTGATTAAGCTGCATAGTACTTCTCTTATTATGAATTCATACCCGGTAGTAATGAAAGCGGTTGATTTTATAATTGTCCCGGGAACCGTCCTTCTTATAGGCTACTGGGCTGCATGGTACCCTGTACGGTATCTTACTAAAAAATACCTGAGGAATGAAAAGCAGTACTGATCATATTGAAAGCCTTGTTACTGTCGTCCTTCTGACAATAATAATTTCATTATTCGTTCTGGTTGCATGCAACTCCAATAACAGATCAGAAAATAGCAATCTGATACCTGAAAAACAATTTACTTCAATTTTGTCCGACATTTACCTGTCCAACGGATTATTTACTCTTCCAGAAATTCACGACAAGTTCTTAAAGAGAGATTCAATAGATACATATATTGATATCATTGAAAGTTATGGGTACACATACGAAGCAATGAACAAAACCTTAAAATATTATTTCCTTAAGAAGCCAAAAAGATTTTTAAGGATTTATGACAGGGTGCTTGTAAGTTTAAGTGAACTGGAAGCATATTACCAGAACGTATCGACAGAATCTGCCACCAGTAATACAAATCAGTGGAACGGAGAACCTTCATTTACTTTCCCTGATCCCACAGGTAAGGAATATCCCCTTTTCAGCCGTCCTCTCTATCCTCCGACAATATTCCAGTTTGAAGTTACTGTGGTAATTTATCCGGATGATCCCTCAGTAAATCCGCGTCTGACATTATGGTACTGCAATGCTGACAGTTCCGGATCAGGGAAACGTACTTATTTCCCTTATATCAAATATTTTAAGGACGGACAACCGCATACTTATATAATCAAAGGCACCATTTCTGAAAATCATCCGGTAGTTCTGAATGGCTTGTTGTTTGACTATGAAGATTTTGCAAATGACATATATAAGCATGCCAGAATTTCTGATATATCATTTTCAATTATTGGTGCCCAGCTATGAAACGATTTTCGGCCCAATATATATTCACTAATTCCGGGCCTCCCCTGATGAGAGGAATCATTACTGCTGATGATGAAGGAAAGATAATCAGAGTTGAAGACACATGCGGGAACCTGAACGAGAATCAGTCTGTTGAGTTTTATAATGGCATCATTATCCCCGGGTTTGTTAATTGTCATTGTCATCTTGAGCTTTCTCATCTGAAAGGAGCAATTGGCCGTGGTAATGGATTGGGAGATTTCCTCATAAGTATAAGAACATCGAGGGACAATAAAACTGAAGATATTATAGAATCAGCGATTAATGCCGATCATTACATGTATCGTGAAGGAGTAAATCTGTGTGCAGATATCTGTAATACATCTTTAACGTTTGAAATTAAAAAAACCAGCAGGATCTGCTATGTAAATCTGCTTGAGGTATTCGGTATCGATCCGGAGAAAGCCGGCAAAAGAATGGAGGAGATTATCAAAGTCGCTGAAGCTGCAAAAGCATCAGGATTAATTTACTTCATTGTACCTCATACGGCCTACTCAGTTTCATTACCACTCTTTCGCCTGCTGAAAAAGATAACGAAAGACAATAAGGTAACTTCAATCCATTTTATGGAAACAGAAGGAGAAGAGAAGTTTCTGATCAGTCATTCCGGTCCGCTTATAAAGTCGTACCAGGAAACAGGATTGTTGCCTGATACTATTAATGTACCTGAAAACCATTTAAGTACGATAATGGATGAGGTAAACTTATCGGGAAACCTGATACTGGTACATAATACATTTGCAGATAAGAAAACCGTAAATTCTGTCAATAAAAGAGGAAACACCTACTGGTGCCTGTGCCCTGGTTCAAACCTTTACATAGAAAATAAGCTGCCACCGGTTGAAATGCTTAAATCGGAAAAGTGTGAAATCGTAACTGGAACCGATTCTCTGGCTTCAAATACAAAATTGAGTATTTTATCGGAGATTAAAATGCTGCAGGAAAATTTTCCGTCTGTTAGTCTTGAAGAACTGATCAGGTGGGCAACAATAAACGGAGCCAGAGCACTGGGGCAAGATAAGATATACGGAAGCATTGAATCCGGGAAGAAGCCTGGTCTGCTGCTTCTTCAAAATGCTGATCTCAAAAATATCAGGCTTCTTCCCGAAACTGAGATTATAAGATTGTTATGAACCTGGATCTGATCAATGGTTACATTTCTGTTCGATAAGATAGTATTTGGTCCTGTAAAAAGCCGCAGACTTGGTATTTCACTGGGTATTAATCTATTACCTTCAACAAAAAAAGTCTGTAATTTCAATTGCATATATTGTGAATGCGGCTGGACTTCAAAAACGGATATCAGAAGGCAGCTGCTTCCAACGAGGGAAGAGGTCTTCCATGCCCTTGAACAAAAGCTGGTATCGTTGAAAGAGAAGGACCAGGCACCTGATGTAATAACGTATGCAGGTAACGGCGAGCCGACACTTCATCCTGAATTTCCCGGGATAATTGACGACAGCATAATGCTCAGGGACAAATACTTTCCGCTGGCCAAAATTGCTGTATTATCAAACTCAACAGCAATAACAAAACCAGCAATCAGAAAGGCTTTACTTAAAGTCGACTCTAATATCCTAAAACTCGATTCTGCTTTTGATCTTACCGTAAAGATCCATAACCAGCCCAGGGTAAATGTTAAAGTTGAAGATCTGATCAAAGAGCTTAAAAAGTTTAAAGGACAGCTTATTGTACAGACCCTATTTCTCAGGGGAACGTACAAAGGAAAGACAATAGACAACACAACACCTGAAGAGATCGAAGCATGGCTGAAAGCAATTGAAAAGATAAGACCATCAGAGGTAATGATCTATACAATCTCGAGGGATACACCGGAAGGCGGTCTCCTTCGGAAAGTCCCTCTCTCAGAACTAAAACATATCGCTTCTCTTGTAAATAAACTGGGGATTGAAACGCAGATTTCCGGCTGATCTTGAATAAATACACCAACATATTGATATGCCCTCTTGAATGGGGTCTGGGACATGCTGCCCGGATGATACCCCTGGCATCCAGGCTTAGGGAAATGAACAATAATATATTTATCGGGGCAGGAGAAGAACACCTGTCTCTTTTCAGAAATGAGATGCCCGGGCTGACTTATATTAATTTCCCTGGATTCAAACCACGCTATTCAAAGTTTCTGCCCCAATATCTTTCTCTTCTTTTAAAAACACCCTTGCTTTTATATCATATCATCCGGGAACACAGCAGGCTCAAAAAAATTATCAGCGACCATGCAATTGACATTGTAATTAGTGATAATCGATTTGGTCTGTGGAGCAGAAAGATAACAACCGTATATGTAACTCATTTGCCATTAATCCCTTTACCAAAGAAGCTTTTTTTTCTTGAATTTACCGGGATTGTCCTGCACAGGGCTATTATTAAAAGATATAATTTTTGTTACATTCCTGACCTTCCCGGTGAGCTTAACCTCTCCGGTAGATTATCTCATGGTTTACGTCTCCCCTCAAATGTGAGATATATAGGACTTCTGTCCAGGTTCAGAGATATTGAATCGAACCCGGATGATTCCCCGGTTGCCTTCAGGCATAATACAGTAATTTTATCCGGGCCAGAACCACAGCGTGAAATGCTGAAACAAAAACTCACTGAGATACTGAAAAACAAAGAGCCGGCAACAATCATCCTCGGAGGCAGGCCATATGAGAAGGATTCAACGGATCAGCACGATAATATCATTTATTATAATCATTTGCCTGCCCGGAAAATGAAAGAGCTAATTGCTGGTAGCGATTATATAATAACAAGGTCAGGATACACCACGATAATGGAGCTTATAAGCCTGGGCTGCAGTGCATTATTGATACCGACTCCCGGACAGACGGAACAGGAATATCTTGCATGTTACCTCGAGAGAAAGGGTTGGTTTGCTACAATCACTCAAAAGAATATCAATGCAGAAATGACATTCCCGGCAGCAAAACCTATATTGACAAATGAGCTTATGGAACAAAGCAGCCTCCTTTTAAAAGAAGCTTTAAAGGAATTATCAGAAAAGAAACAACATTAAAGCATAGAAAAGAAAACCAAGGGAAAATCCGCTCCAGACCTCTCCGGGGGTATGGGAATTTAGCGATAATCTCGAATACATAATCAGGCCTGATGACAGAATGGCCGCTACCAGCAGCCAGGTAAGCGGAGTATGCATTCTTAATGACAGTATGATAATCAGGGCAAGTAAAGCACCTGATGCTGCCACATGAATCGAAATTTTATACCAGAAATTCAGAATTGTTATTACAATTGTCAGACCCGCTGCTGCTACAACAAAATATTTAATAAAGACTGGTATATTGTATCTGACTATAATATAAACAGTTACGCAATAGAAAAAAGAAGTTGCCATCAGGGGGATCGTTCTTTCTTTCCTTTCAGCAATTATCCATGATGTTATTATTTTCCTGTACCTGAACCAGGGCATTAATAAAAGCGGCACAATTACATTATTAATAAGAATTATAAGAAACAGGATCTTTTTGACTGTTACAGGAAGATAGCCAAAGAGAGTCGGCGCAGAAAAGATAATTAGCATGCCGTAAAGAGGCATGAGCAAGGGGTGAAAAATCAATGATATTATTCTGGCTGGTACATTCCCTTTGATGTGTGTTTTTTCAGATTCTGTCATATTTCCTTTCTTAATCTTGCAACCGGGATATTAAGTTGCTCCCGGTATTTGGCAACTGTTCTTCGTGCAATCTGGTATCCTTTCTCCTGTAAAATCTCAGTTAACCGCTCATCGGTTAAAGGTTTTCTTTTAGCCTCATTATTAATACAATCCTGTAAAATTCTTTTTATCTCCCTTGTTGAGACCTCTTCGCCGCTGTCTGTCTGCAGACCTTCAGAAAAGAAAAATTTCAGAGGGAATATACCAAAATGAGTCTGTATATATTTACTGTTGGCTACCCTGGATATTGTTGAGATATCAAGCCCTGTCATTTCAGCGACATCCTTAAGGATCATTGGTTTTAGTTTTGTTTCATCACCGTCGATAAAATAAACCTGCTGGTATTCGAGGATAGCGTTCATGGTTAAAAGAAGAGTATTCTGCCTTTGTTTAATGGCATCAATAAACCACTTTGCCGAGTCAATTTTCTGTTTTACGAAAAGGACGGCCTCTTTCATCTCCTTCTTATTGTTTTTGTCTCTGGTATAGGTTTGCAGCATTTCGCTATAGGCAGCACTGAGCCTCAGTTCTGGAAGATTTCTTGAATTAAGATGAAGGTCGAAGCCGTCTTCAGAATGTTCGAGGATAAAATCGGGAATCACAGGCTGGGCAACTTTACTGTAAGGATCATTGTAGACTCCGCCCGGTCTTGGATTAAGTTTAAGTACCTCATCAATTGACGATTTAAGCTCAGATTCACTGATATTCATTCTTGCAATTATCTTATCATAATGTCGTTTGGTAAACTCCTGAAAATGTTGATCAATTATTGAATATGCCAGTTTTACTGCAGGCTGGGAGAGATCTTTTTTCCCCAGCTGTAGCAAGAGGCATTCCCTCAGTGATCTTGCGCCTACGCCTACAGGCTCAAGATCCTGTATAATTTTAAGTACTTCATCAAGCTCATCTTCTGTTGCCTCGAAATTCTGGAGAAATGCAAGGTCGTCTACAATATTGATGAGCTCTCTTCTCAGGTAGCCATCTTCATCTATATTACCAAGAATATATTCTCCAAGTATTTTCTGCCTCTCTGTAAGATCCCGCAGGCCAAACTGCGATTTCAGGTATTCATGAAATGACGATCCGGCAGAAAATGGTATCTCGGCTCTTTTTTCATCATCCCTGCTGTAATTATTGGCCTGCAGGCGATAATCAGGAATATCGTCATCATCAATATAATCATCAAGAGTAAATTCTTCATTGTCGCTCTCCTCCTCCTCATACTGTTCATCCTCGTTCTCCTCGGAAGGAAGTGGCTCATCATCAGGACCCTCTTCCAGGGCAGGGTTTTCTTCAAGTTCTTTCTTGATACGTTGTTCGATCTGCAAAGTTGGAACCTCCAGCAGCTTGATCATCTGTATCTGCTGAGGCGAGAGTTTCTGGAGTAATCTTTGTTGTAACTTCTGCTTTAACATCCTATTTACTTCACAGGTTTCTTAAGGGATAGTTTTTATTAAAATTCAGCATTTTTTGGTGTTCGCGGGAAAGGTATAACATCACGGATATTGGACATACCGGTTATGAATAATATAAAGCGTTCGAAGCCCAGGCCGAATCCGCTGTGAGGAGCCGTTCCGAATTTTCTTGTTTCGAGGTACCACCAGAGTTCTTTCTCCGGCAGACCTAACTCCTTTATACGGGCAAGTAGCTTGTCATAGTTCTCTTCCCGCTGCGAACCTCCTATTATCTCTCCGATACCCGGAAAAAGAACATCCATAGCTCTGACAGTTTTACCATCGTCATTCTGCTTCATATAAAAAGCTTTTATCGCCATGGGATAATCGGTTAATATTACCGGGCGTTTAAAATATTCCTCAACAAGGTAACGTTCGTGTTCAGCCTGCAGGTCTTTGCCCCATCCAATCTGATATTCCCATTTTTTATCCGAATCGATAAGAATTTTTACTGCATCGGTATATGTCATCCTGACGAATTCATTATCAACCACAAATCTTAGACGTTCAAGGAGCCCTTTATCGATCATATTATTCAGAAATTCAAGATCTTCTCTGCAGTTTTCAATAGAATACCTGATCAGATATTTTACAAAATCTTCTGCAAGGTCCATATTATCTTTAAGATCATAAAAAGCCATTTCCGGTTCTATCATCCAGAACTCTGCCAGGTGCCTTGGGGTATTTGAATTCTCTGCCCTGAATGTGGGCCCGAAAGTATAAATATCACCCAAAGAGAGAGCTCCAAGTTCTCCCTCAAGCTGACCGGAGACAGTAAGATTTGTCTGTTTGCCGAAAAAATCATTTTTGAAATCAACCGTTTTATCGGGGTTGAGTGGTATGCTGGCAAGGTCCATGGTGGTAACATGGAACATTTCACCGGCTCCTTCAGCATCGCTGCCTGTAACTATTGGAGTATGGAGATAGAAAAATCCTTTGTCGTTGTAATATTTATGAATTGCAAATGCCATAGCATGCCTGATCCTGAAGACGGCGCCGAAAGTGTTCGTCCTGAAACGTAAATGAGCAATTTCACGAAGGAACTCCATTGAATGTCCTTTTTTCTGAAGCGGGTATGTTTCAGCATCACATTTCCCGTAAAGCTCAATGGTTTCAGCATTAATTTCCACATTCTGTCCCTGTCCCTGCGATTCAACCAGCTTTCCTCTGACTGCAAGGCAGGCGCCTGTTGTGATCTCCTTTAAAAGGTTTTCGTCAAACAATGACGCTTCTGCAACTACCTGGATATTGTTAATAGTTGAGCCGTCATTTAAAGCAATAAAAATAATATTTTTATTTCCGCGCTTGGTTCTGACCCATCCCTTGACCAGAACTTCAGATCCGGTTTCGTGTGAGGACAATAATTCTTTTACTTTAATTCTTTTCTTCATAAAATAATCGATTCAAATCGTATGATGGAACCTGCATGTTTCTGATTATTATAATAGTGCAATTGCACTATAAAATAACTGCAGATTTCATCTTATTTAAAAAATAACCCCGCAAAAATAATAAATTGTTATTCGGGAATTATCATAATTTTAATTATTTACATCATTGATCCTCATTTCAATAACATCGCACTTCTCAATTTTATTTTACTATGGCACTATTTTTGTGCGCCAGATGTCTCTTTTTCAGATTATTTGATAATTTTTAAAATGACTATCAGGAAAGATTAATATAAACTTATTATATGATAGCAAGCATAAATAAGAGATTCCTCACTTCGTTCGGAATGATAGGTTCATGGGCAGAGAGCAAGGGAAGAAGTGGCGATTCGCCAGAGTTCTTTTCATTTTTTTGCAAGTCAGAAGCGAATCGCCACTTCTTCCTATTTACCTTAAGTAATGACTTGCCATTCCGAGCGTTAGCGAGGAACCGAGTGCCGCTTAGGCGGGACGAGCTCACCGAAGGTAATCTCATCCTTATTATTAATCATTCCCGATACTCATAATTTTTAATAATAATTTCAATTTAATTAAGTTTTAATTTATAAAACTTATTCAGCGGTTACCAATTGGTTTGATTATTGCCAAAATCTGAATAACTTTGAATATTATCTGAAAAAAATGAATCTATGGAAGAGCATCAGAAATTAATTGTTGTGACATGGGATTTCACTCATGTTGCAGACCATGCACTTGCACATGCAGTTAAGATTAGCCGCATGACAGGGGATAAAATATGTCTTCTTCATATTGTCGATCAGGGCATTAAACCAAATGCTGAGGGAGAAAAGAAAGTTCTTTTACAGCATGTTGCCGACCAGAATAGCAAAAAATACAACACCAATATCCTGGCAGCGATTGCCAAAGGAAGTATTTTCAATGCTATAGCAGAATTCGTAAATCAGAAGGATGTTGATGAAAAGGATAAGAATGACATTAGTCTTGTACTTATGGGCACTCATGGTATGAAAGGGATGCAGAAGATCACGGGAAGCTGGGCTCTTAAAGTTATTGTAAAATCATCTGTTCCATTTATTGTTATCCAGGATCCGCCTGCTGACCAGGAGCGATATCACAACATTGTTTTCCCTGTGGATTTCAGAAAGGAAAATAAGGAGAAGACAAAGATGGCAATTTACATGGGTAAGTATTTTGACTCGAAGATACATATGATTGTTACTACTGCCACAGATACAAGCCTCATTAAAAAAACCAGGATCAATCTTAATTTTGCTATCAAGTATCTTATTCAGAACAACATAGATTATCAGATACATGAAGTGCCAAAAGGTAATTTTGCACAGCAGACTATCGATTTTGCACAAAAGATAAATGCTGACCTTATACTTATTGTAACAACCAAGAATATTACGTTTGCCGATTATATGGTAGGAGCTTCAGAACAGTACATTATTGCCAACAGTTCAAAAATCCCGGTTTGTTGTGTGAATCCCAAATCCTCATTTTCCAAATCGAGTCAGTTCATGGGCGGCTGGGGAGATTAAGGAATCAAATTGGCAAATCCAATGAAATCATTGTTCTTTTTTCCCGGGCTTTAATAAAAATGTTGAAAAAACAGCCACTAAGAGTGAAAAAAGAAATGTTGTTAACCTGGCAGGAACTCCTTTTTCTGTAAATGCTGAAGTTATTACCGCTACTTTTTTGGTATTATCAGGTTCTGTGATTTTTTGTTTTATTGCTTCTTCAAATCGTGAAGAGCTTACAAACCTATAGTTTTCCAGTTTAAGTAAATTACCCTGTTCACCGTTTGTGATAACATCCTGCTTCTGTAAAAAATCTGCCTTTGCTGCAGTAACTTTATAATGTTGTTCAAAACCTCCGCTTATCCAGAGAACTGTAAAGAGAAGACCGGCAATGACAGTTACCACTGCTGCTCTTCCATGGAATCTCTTCCAGAACAATGAAAAGAGGACAACAACAGAAAAGGTGCATCCAATACCTGCCCAGACATAGCTTACAAGAGTAAAAATAAGCTTTGAAGGAGAAACATAAGAGAGTGCAAGAGCGATAACAGCTATTAACGCAGTGGTCAGTCTGTGTCTTCTTAACATTCCTGAGCTGTCTTTATCTATTCCTTGGCTTCTTTTATTATTTAAAACACTTTCCGACAGTTCTGTTGCTGAAAGAATCAACAAAGAATCGGCTGTAGATATCATTGCTGCAATTGCTCCTGTAATCAGCAGGGCAGCGATAACAGGTGGAAATAATTTAAGCATCACGCTGGGCATAACATATTCCGGATCGCTCAAACCCGCAGGCCCGAAGATTGCAATTCCTATCCATCCCAGCATTAGCGCACCAACATAAGCTATTAACGTCCAGGCAATTCCAATGTTTCTGGCTTTTATACCCTGCTTCGGGTCTTTTATTGCCATGAACCTGATACTTAGTTGCGGTTGCCCTCCCAGGTATCCGAAAAACCAGCTGAACGCGCCGGTTATCAGAAGTCCTGCTCCGAATCCTTTTACTGTTCCGGTAAGCGAAGTATATGTGTCGCCCGACTTAACCAGGGCATCTGTAATACCTGAAGCATATACATCAGGATTATGTATAATATATATAACACCCACAATAGGACCCACTATAAGAGCAATGATCATCAGTATGGCCTGGATCACATCGGTATAAACCACGCTTCTGAAGCCTCCATAGACAGTATAAGGGATGATGATTGCTGCGGTTATGATCCCCCCTAATCCGGGTTTTATCCCAAACATCGTATGCAGTGCCTTTCCTCCGCCAAGAAATTGTGCCCCTACATAAAAAAAGAAAAAGAATACAATTGCGAGGCTCGATACAACCCTCAGTAGCCTTCCGCACTCCCCGTGTTTTGCAGCAAGGAATTCAGTAAATGTTGATACATTGTATTTTTCGGCTTCATTTCGAAGACGCCAGGCAAGAAGCGCCCAGGCTGTTACTATACCAGCCACGCAACCAGCAGCAGTCCATATTTCTGTAAGTCCCATGGCATAGGCAGCTCCGGGCAAACCCAGCAATGCCCAGGATGATTCTCCTGTAGCCCTCTCTGAAAGAGCAGCAACCCAGCCAGGTAATTTTCTCCCTGCAATTGCAAAATCGCTGCCTGTTTTTACTTTCCGACCCTGATAGACTCCCCAGAGAATCAGAAGTGTGATGTAAACCGTCATTACCAGTATTATCACTACCTGATTGTCCATATTTAATCTTTTTTATTGATGCTCTTCAAATTTAATAAATGAGGGGCTAAAGGCATGAAATATTTTAGAATAATATAATTCATAAGGTCAAATAGGAACTTATGCCTTATGACTGGATTATTTGTGTTTTAAAAACTTCCTTCATCTTTTTAATGAAACATTCACTTTCATTGTATAAGAATCAGTAATAAATTATCTTCGTCAATTATTTGAAAAACAAAAACCGGATGTCTATTGTAGTTCAGGGAGTTACTAAATTTTACGGAGAACAGAAGGCTCTTGATAATGTTTCCTTTGAAGTAAAGACCGGTGAGATTGTCGGTTTTCTTGGCCCTAATGGTGCAGGCAAATCAACAATGATGAAGATAATAACCGGATTTATTCCTGCTTCCTCGGGATCTGTTTTTGTTAACGGTATAGAAGCTTCTGCCGATAATATTGAAATAAAAAAGAAAATTGGTTATCTCCCTGAGAATAACCCTCTTTACCCCGAAATGTATGTAAGGGAATACCTGAGATTTGCTGCCTCCTTATATAAGACCGGTCATGCATCAGGAAATCAAATTGATAACATTATTGAAATGACAGGACTGACCCTGGAGCAGAAAAAAAAGATTGGATCGCTATCCAAAGGTTATCGGCAGAGGGTTGGTCTGGCCCAGGCACTGATACATAATCCCGATATTTTAATACTCGATGAGGCTACAGCCGGACTAGATCCTAACCAGATCGTAGAGATCCGTAATCTTATCAGGGAAGCCGGGAGGGAAAAAACAATACTTCTTTCAACGCATATCATGCAGGAAGTAGAAGCAATTTGTAACAGGGTGGTAATCATTGACAAGGGTATTATTGTTGCTGATGAGGAAAAAACTGCTATCTATTCAAGACTGAAGCGTCCAAGGCAAATCATAAATGTTGAATTCGACAGGGAAGCAAGTGAATCAGGACTCTTAAACATTGCAAATGTTGTAAGAGTTCAACAGGTAAAAAAAGATCACTGGATCATAGAAGCCGAAGGTGAAGAAGATATTCGTCCTTCGATATTTTCATTTGCCGTCAGCAACAACCTTACTGTGCTTGCCCTGCAAAAAAATGAGAGCAACCTCGAAGATGTCTTCAGGCATCTGACAAACGGATAGAATTTTTTTATTTTGATTTTTTTTATTTGCTTTGTGCCTTAATTATCTGGTGGAAAGATTTGTGCCGATTGCAACCACAGGAAAAAATGCTAAAATGCTGATAATTCTGTTTTTCTGATCAACCAATCTTCCCTCCACTTGTTTACCGATTAAATAATTAACTAAAATGGGATATTTCTTTACTTCAGAATCAGTTTCAGAGGGCCACCCCGATAAGGTAGCCGACCAGATATCAGATGCATTGCTGGATGAGTTTTTAAAATGGGATCCTGAGTCGAAGGTCGCATGCGAAACCTTTGTTACGACCGGACTGGTGGTATGTGGAGGCGAAGTGCAGACAACAGGATGGGTCGATGTTCAGGAGACAGCCCGAAGGGTGATCCGCGACATAGGCTATACAAAAGCAGAATATCGTTTCGACTGTGACTCTTGTGGTGTGATCTCCACCATTCATGAGCAATCGTCTGATATACGTCAGGGTGTTATGCGCGAAAAACCTGAAGAACAGGGTGCCGGCGATCAGGGTATGATGTTTGGGTATGCCTGCCGCGAAATGGATAATTTTATGCCCCTTAGCAGCGAGCTTGCCCATATTCTGCTTCAGCAGCTTGCGGCGATACGCCATGAAGGCAAGCTTATGAAATATCTTCGTCCCGATTCTAAATCGCAGGTCACCATAGAATACGATGATAATAATAACCCCGTACGTATTGACACCATAGTTGTCAGCACCCAGCATGATGAGTTTGTTTTACCAAAAAACAAATCACATGCTTCGGAAAAAACTGCAGAAAAGGCTATGCAGAAAAAAATTGGTGAAGATCTTCAGAAAATATTAATTCCCAGGGTTAAAAAAACCCTTCCTCCCAGGATACAGAAACTTTTCAAAGCCAATACAAAGTATCTCGTTAATCCTACAGGTAAATTTGTAATTGGCGGCCCTCATGGCGATACAGGTCTTACAGGACGGAAAATCATTGTCGACACTTATGGAGGTCACGGTGCCCATGGAGGTGGGGCCTTCTCAGGAAAAGATTCCTCAAAAGTAGACAGATCAGCTGCTTATGCAGCCCGCCATATTGCCAAGAACCTGGTAGCTTCCGGCGTCTGCGATAAAGCCCTGATACAGGTGGCATATGCCATTGGTGTTGCTCAGCCGGTTGGTCTGTATGTCAATACCTTCGGTACTTCCAGGGTGAAAGACAGCAAAGGAAATGTAATGCACGACGGCGAAATAGCTCAGAAAATAAATAAGTTATTTGATATGCGGCCTTATGCTATTGTCAAGCGTCTTGGCCTTAAAAATCCCATCTTTACATCTACGGCATCATACGGACATTTTGGACGCGAAAATGTTGTCAGGAATGTTGAAGTATATTATGAGGTCCCCGGCAGTAAATCCAGGATCATCAACGGGAACGCTAAAAAAGCATGGTTGAAGAAAGTGGAGTTCTTCTCGTGGGAGAAGCTTGATTATGTTGACAAGATAAAAAAGGCATTTAAATTATAGTACCCCAAATTTTTATAATTAAGTCTGTTATATTTCTTCCACCTCTTTAAGAATAAAGAACTTACACAGAGATGCACAGAGGATACACAGAGTTGCACAGAGGTGAGTTAAATTATATTTAGTTTAAGCTCTGCGGTTCTCTGTGCCTTCCTAATCCTCCGAAGCTTTAGCGGAGGAGGACTCTGGATTTCCTCTGTGATAGTTTTTCCATATTTTAAAACGATGCTTTTACTATCCGGGCAATATTATCCGATCGGCCAAGTGTATAGTAATGAATACCGGGAACCCCTTCCTTGATAAGCTCTTTCGACTGCATTGTGGCCCATTCAATTCCCACCTCCCGGGCCTCCTGGTCGGTTTTGCATTTACGTACTGCCGTTACAAGATCATGAGGAACATCAATATGAAATGTCTGGGGAAGAAGGTTGATGTCGTTTAGAGCAGAAATGGGTTTGATACCTGCAATAACAGGCACATTTATACCCATGCATTTACATTCATCGCGGAACCTGAAAAACTTCCTGCTATCAAAAAACATCTGGGTAACAATATAGCTTGCACCAGACCCGACTTTATGTTTAAGGTTTTCCATATCCGCCTGTCTGTTGGGTGCTTCAAAATGTTTTTCAGGATACCCTGCCACTCCTATACAAAAGTTCGTGGGGGACATACCTAAAAGCGATTCCTCCAGATACTTTCCTTTATTCATATCAACAATCTGTCTTACAAGCTCATAGGTATGAGTATGCCCATCTTTTTCGGGAATAAAACTCCTGTTTCCCTTTAGAGGATCGCCCCTTAATGCCAAAACATCATCAATACCAAGGAAGTTCATTTCGATAAGGACATTTTCTGTTTCCTCCTTAGTGAACCCGCCACAAAGCAAATGTGGAACAACTGTTATGTTATATTTATATTTTACCGCTGCTGCCAGGGCTATTGTCCCCGGCCGTTTTCTGGTTACTCTTTTTTCCAGGAGTCCGTCGGGTCTCTCTTTATATGTTGTCTCATTACGGTGCGATGTGAAATTAATATAGGCAGGATCAAATTCAACAAGGCTGTCAATCGTTCTGTAAATCCTTTCTATGCTGTGCCCCTTAAGTGGCGGGAGCAGTTCAAAGGTGAAAAGCGGTCCTTTTGCGTGTTTTATTTTATCAATTACACTCATCTTTGAAATAATCACAGATTAGGGGCAAGCCATCTTGCTGCCTCATCAATTGTCATATTTTTTCTTTCAGAATAATCCTTAAGCTGATCGCGGCCAATCTTACCAATATTAAAATAGGATGAAGCCGGATGTGAGAATATATAACCACTTACAGAGGCAGGTGGTGTCATTGCAAAATTCTCTGTCAATCCCGCTCCAATGGCGGCTTCTGCTGCGAGCAAATCAAACAGAATCCGTTTCTCCGTGTGGTCGGGACAGGCAGGATATCCTGGTGCCGGACGTATTCCTTCATATTTTACAGCCAGCATCTCTTCCAATGAAAGCTCTTCGTCTGCAGCGAATCCCCAGTATTCCTTACGGATTTTCTCATGGAGCCATTCTGCCGCTGCTTCTGCCAGGCGGTCACTTATAATTCTTATCATTATTGTGGCATAATCATCTTCCTTATATTGCTGAAATACTTCATTGTCAATATCTGCTGTCACAACAAATGCCCCTACATAATCTGTTTTCCCGGATGATCCGGGAACAATAAAATCAGAAAGCGAAAGGTTGGGAACACCCTTTTCTTTTTGTTCCTGGTTCCTGAGGAACCTGAAAATTTTTGTTGGTTTTCTTTTATTTTTATCAGTAAATACTTTTATATCATCTCCTTCTGCAACTGCAGGATATATTCCGAAGACAGCTTTTGCTGATATTATTTTCTCTGAAATTATTTTACCAAGGTAAAAGCGTGCATCATCAAAAAGCTTCCTGGCTTCTTCCCCTTTCACCGGATCACTTAAGATTGCCGGGTATCGGCCGGATAGCTTCCAGGCAAAGAAGAAAAAGGTCCAGTCGATATAATTTGCCAGTACTGCCAGATCAATTTTCTCTATCAGATGACGACCCGGCTTAAGAGGCTCAAATATTTTATAGGAGTCCCAGTCGAGTGTCAGTTTGTTTTTTCTTGCCCGTTCTAATGAAATAAGATTTTTTACCTCAAGCCTGGAAGCATGGGCTTCTCTCAAATTCCTGTATTTCCCGGAAACCGATAAGGCATATTTACCTGTAGTATCACGTAGAAGAGCCGACAGGACTCCTGCCGCTTTTGAAGCATCCTTAACATGTATAACACTCCCGGAATATACCGGCGCTATTTTTACTGCCGCGTGTATTTCGGAAGTTGTTGCACCACCGATAAGCAGAGGTATTTTAAGTTTTCTGCGTTCCATTTCAGAAGCAACATGTACCATCTCCTCAAGAGAAGGAGTAATAAGTCCGCTGAGTCCGATAAAATCGACCTTCTCTTTCAGAGCCGTATCAATTATCTTTTCTGAAGGAACCATTACTCCAAGATCAATAATCTCATAGCTGTTACAAGAGAGGACAACCCCTACAATATTCTTGCCTATATCGTGAACATCTCCTTTAACTGTTGCAAGCAGTATCTTTCCGGCGCTTCTCTTTTCTTCTTTAGTACTTTCCTGTTCAATATACGGAGCCAGCTTTGATACGGCTTTTTTCATTACTCTGGCACTCTTGACAACCTGTGGCAGGAACATTTTACCAGAACCAAAGAGATCTCCTACTTCATTCATACCTCCCATCAACGGTCCCTCAATCAGCTCTATGGACCTTGAAAAGAGTAATCGTGCCTCTTCTACATCCGCTTCAATAAACTCATCGAGTCCCCTGATAAGTGAATGTTTTATCCTTTCATTAACCGGCAAAGAACGCCAGGCATCACTTTTTTCCTCTTTTTTTCCTTCATTCTTTAATCCTTCGGCAAACTTAATGAGCCTTTCAGTACCATCCTTCCGGCGATTAAGAATAACATCCCCGGTAAGCTGCAGCAGGTCTTCAGGAATCTCGCTGTAAACCTGCAACATGCCAGGATTAACAATTCCCATGTCGAGTCCGGCTTTTATAGCATGAAAAAGAAAGACAGAATGCATTGCTTCCCTCACTTTATCAATTCCCCTGAACGAAAAAGATAGATTACTGATCCCGCCGCTTACTTTAACATGCGGAAGATTTTTCTTTATCCATGCGGTTGCATTGATAAAATTTACTGCATAATTATTATGTTCCTCAATCCCTGTTGCAATAGCCAGGACATTCGGATCGAATATTATGTCTTCCGGAGGAAAATTCAGTCTGTCGACCAGCAGCCTGTAGGACCGTTCTGCAACTTTTATCCTTTTATCAAAAGTGTCAGCCTGTCCTTTTTCATCAAAAAGCATTACAACTGCAGCAGCCCCGTATTTTCTTATTTTGCGTGCATGCTCAAGAAATACCTCTTCACCCTCCTTGAGGCTGATCGAATTTACAACTGACTTCCCCTGGATGCATTTCAGGGCAGATTCTATCACGCTCCACCGCGATGAATCAATCATCAGCGGCAGCTTTGCAATGTCGGGCTCAGCCATGATAAGATTCACAAATTTCACCATTGCTTTTTCCGAATCGAGCATTGCCTCATCCATACAGATATCTATCACCTGGGCACCGCCTTCGACCTGGTTACGAGCTATTGCAAGAGCTTCACCGTATTTTTCCTCTTTTATAAGCCTGGCAAATTTTATTGATCCCGAAACATTGGTCCGTTCCCCTATGTTTACAAAATTTGTTTCAGGAGTTATAGTTAATGGTTCGAGACCGCTCAGCCTTGTATATGGAGTTATTTCAGGGCAGATACGTGGTTTATATTTCCCCGAGGCTTCTGAAATCATGCTTATATGAAGAGGTGTTGTACCGCAGCATCCACCGATAATATTTACCCATCCCTCTTTCATAAACTCATCAGCAACAGAGGCCATGAATTCTGCCGACTGATCATATTCCCCGAACTGGTTTGGCAGTCCGGCATTAGGATGAACGGATACGTAGAATCGCGATTTAGCCGACAACTCTTCAACAAATGGTCTTAGCTGTTCGGCACCAAGAGCACAATTAAGGCCTACACTGAAAAGTGGAAAATGGGATACTGAAATCAGAAATGCCTCAAGGGTCTGTCCTGTCAGTGTCCTGCCACTTGCATCTGTAATGGTAACGGAAACCATCACAGGCAGCCTTAACCTTTTTTCCTCAAAAACCGAATCGATTGCAAAAAGAGCAGCTTTGCAATTCAGAACATCGAATATCGTTTCAACCAGCAGAATATCTACTCCTCCATCGATAAGTCCTCTTGCCTGTTCTGAATAGGCTTCAACAAGGTCATCAAAGGTTACTGACCTGGCTCCCGGATCATTTACATCAGACGACATTGAGGCAGTACGGTTTGTAGGCCCAAGAGTGCCGGTAATGAAATGGCTCTGTGTCTCCTGAGAATTTTCAAATGCGGCAATTGCTTCCCGGGCGTTTACTGCTGCCTGGAAATTCATATTATATACCTGCTCTTCCATTCCATAGTCGGCCATCGAAATCCTGTTGGAATTGAAGGTATTGGTGGTTATTATGTCGGCTCCGGCATCGAGATAACCTGAATGTATTTTTTTAACTATCTCAGGGTTGGTCAGGGACAAAAGATCATTATTCCCCTTCTGTGGTTTTGGGTGATCCCGGAAAAGCTCTCCACGGAAATCCTCCTCCTGAAGCCTGTGTTTCTGGATCATGGTTCCCATCGCACCATCCAGGATGAGGATCTTCTGCTTAATAATATGTTCGAGAGATGATTTCAATTTATTCCCTTTCTTCCTGTATTAACAATAAACACATCCATACTCCGGAGTTGTTCTCTCATAGCATACAATCTCTGAAGATTAATAATACCGATAGCATACTTATATAATCTACCGCTAAAGTATTCCGACACTTCTTCAAATCCAAATAAATCTTTTTCCTTTTCGTCCCTGTACCGCAGATATATCTCAATTTTATAATCGCGGGTATAATTCGATACCGTTCCCTGCTGGTATTTTTTATATTCATACTTATATCCATAGGAATTTGCAGAGATATCAGACAATACAGCACTCCCGGTAGCATGTCCTCCGGCACCTTTTCCCGAAAAAAACTGTTTATCGGCAAAGGCAGCTTCGGTTATCACCCCGTTATATTCATTATCGACATTATAGAGATACTTATCAGAAGAGATGAACCGGGGAAGCACAAAGCTGGTAATTGTATTTTCATTGGTCTTGCCAACGAATGGTACAAGCTTCACTTTGAGTCCTTTCTCCTTGGCATACTGGATATCGAATTTTGAAATGGTTCTTATCCCGTAATGAAATACCTCTTCCGGTTCCAGAAAAAGGCCATATGCATGCCCTGTGATTATGCAGAGTTTGTATTTTGCATCCCATCCGTCCACGTCGAGTGTCGGATCTGACTCCGCAAAACTCTTTTCCCTGGCTTCATTCAGGGCAACAGAATAATCAATACCGCTGTTATGCATCAGAGTAAGAACATAATTGGTTGTACCGTTAAGAATACCGCGTAATGAGTAAAGAAGTTCATTATCATAATATTCTTCCAGGTTTCTGATAATAGGGATGCTTGCCCCGGCAGAAGCTTCGTATAACAGCGACACTTTATATTTTCCCTGCATCTCAACAAGTTCCTTAAAATGTTTTGCCACCATCACTTTATTTGCCGTAACTACATTCTTGCCGTTCTTCATTGCTGTTGCAACGATATTAAAAGCCTCATCAGCATCATCAATAAGCTCTACAACCAGATTAATTGAAGGATCGTTCAAAATATCATCTTTATCGAAGGTGAAGTTCGACATTGGTATTCTTCTCTTCTTAGTACGGTCTTTCACGCATATCCTTACAATATCGGCTTTAAATCCTTTGCTGCTGTTCAGAACATCATGCAATCCCTGTCCTACACAGCCATAGCCGAACATGCCTATTCTTAATTTTTCTCTTGTCATTTCATATCAATTTGATGTTCTTTCCCAGAATTTTCTCACCACGTCTGTCACCTTGAATGTTTCTATCAGGAATCCGTCGTGACCGTAAAATGAGTCAATTTCAATGTATTGTGCATTTGCAGTATTTGCGGCAATCAGCTTTTGTTCATCAGTCGGGAACAAGATATCTGATTTTATCCCGACACATAAAACTTCTGCCCTGATTGTTTTAAGGGCATTGATAACACCTCCTCTGCCCCTGCCTATATTATGCGTATCCGACAGGCAGGTAAGTGTCCAGTAAGAATAAGGATTAAACCTTTTCACCAGCTTATCGCCCTGGTATGCCTGATATGAGGCAGCTTTAAAAGATGAGAGTTTCTCGTCATCAATCTCTTTTTGAGTCTCATTATAAGCTGCAACTGTCCGGTAACTTATAAGGGCAATTGATCTGGCAGCTTTCAGTCCTTTTTTACCCCCCTCCGGATCATTTGCCATAAATGTCTGATCAGCTTCCATAGCCAGACGCATCGATTCGCTGAAGGCCAGGGCCCATGGTGTCTGCTTTGAACCTGAAGCCATTAGAATCAATCGTTGGATCAGGTCAGGAAACATGATGGCATACTCCAGTGCCTGGTAACCTCCGATTGATGCACCCAGGATAGTATGAATTTTTCTTATGCCCAGATGGTTACGGAGTATCTCATGTACATTGACAAGGTCCCTCACAGTTATCAGAGGAAAATCCCGTCCCCATGGTTTCCCTGATTCAGGATTCATGGATGCAGGTCCGGTGGTCCCATAACAGGAACCAAGCACATTGGCACAAACAATAAAATATTTACCGGGGTCGAAAAGTAATCCTTCGCCCACCATTCCCGGCCACCAGGCTTCAACATCGGAATTGGCAGTAAGAGCATGGCATACCCAGATGACGTTATCTCCATCATTATTGAGTTTGCCATAGGTATGGTAACTAATCTCCAGTTCCGGAATTATAGCTCCTGTTTCCGTCGTAAATGGATGCTTATAAGTAAGTATATTCATAAAACCTGTTTAAATGCCTGTTCAAAATCATAAATAATATCATCAATATGTTCCAGTCCTACCGAGACCCTGAACTGACCCGGTTCAACACCAGCAGCAAGCTGAGCTTCTGCTGAAAGCTGGGCGTGAGTGGTTGTGGAGGGCTGAATAATGAGTGTTTTTGCGTCTCCTACATTGGCCAGGTGACTCACCAGCTCAAAGTGTTCAACAAGTTTTGCAGCTCTTGACTTTTCAGCTTTCAGAACAAAGCTCAGTACGCCACCTGCCCCTTTTGGCAGGTACTTCTGTGCAAGCTTATTATTTTTATCCCCGGGGAGTCCCGGATAATTCACTTTCTCTACAAAAGGCTGAGAGGCAAGCCATTTAGCAAGAGCCAGCGTATTCTGTACATGCCTGTCCATCCTTAGCGACAATGTCTCAAGTCCCTGCAAAAGAAGGAATGAATTAAAGGGGCTTAATGAAGGACCCAGGTCCCTCAGGCCTTCAACGCGTGCTTTAACAATAAAGGCAATATTGCCTGCCGGAGAGTTTTGAGAGAAGATGTCTCCGAAAACAAGCCCATGGTATCCTTCTGATGGCTCGGTAAAGAGAGGGAAGTTTCCATTGTTCCAGTTGAAATTACCGGCATCCACAATCACGCCTCCAATACTTGTACCATGGCCCCCAATCCACTTTGTAGCGGACTCCACAACAATATTTGCACCGTATTCAATTGGGCGGCAGAGGTATCCGCAGGCTCCGAAAGTATTATCAACAATTAGTGGTATACCGTGTTTCTTTGCAAGAGTAGAAAAGGCCTCGAAATCAGGTATGTTGAATCCGGGATTACCGATTGTCTCAACATAAATTGCCTTCGTCTTCTTATCAATCAGATTTTCAAATGATCCCGGATCCAGATCTGCCGCAAATTTTGCTCCAATGCCGAAATTTGCCAATGTTACCTTGAACTGGTTGTGAGTTCCGCCATAGAGGTATGGAGAGCTGACCAGGTTTTCACCCTGCCGCAATATTGTCGAAAGTGCTATAAATTGTGCCGCATGTCCGGAAGATACAGCCAGTGCTGCAGCACCACCTTCCAGCGCGGCTACCCTGGTTTCAAAAACATCTGTTGTAGGATTCATTATCCTGGTATAAATATTACCCGGTTCTGCCAGGCTGAACAAATCTGCTGCATGCTTTGCATTTCTGAAGACGTATGATGATGTCTGATAGATCGGGACAGCCCTGGAATGAGTCTCTTTATCCGGGTGATGCCCTGCATGTATCTGTAAGGTCTCAAAGTTTATTTTTCTCTTTTTCATATTATTAAATGTTAATACTATTATGCCAGACAGGTTTAACAATCCTGTTATAACAATGATCCGGCAACTGACTATAAAAAATCGATTATTCCCAAATCCACATTCTTACCTGCACATGCACATAGGCATGAGTGGCATTATGAAGTTTTTTCGGGTCAGATGAAATGAATTCATGGTTTCCGTGTTTTATTTTTATCATCTCCCGGCTTTTCCGGGATTAGGTTTTGGCACCGTTCTCCGATATTTTCAGGATTGGTTGCCAGGGTTTCTCAGAGCCTAATCTCTCCGCCCTTCTTAATAAAAATCAAACAACCTTATTCGGAAGGAATATTTGATTTGTGGCGACAAAGATAAGAAGGATTTTTTTAAAACCAAAAAACGGTTGCAAAATATTATTATTTCCACCCGGAATAGACAGAGAGGGAGATGGGGTGAGGGGGTGAGGGGGTGAGAGGGAGATGGGGTGATGGGAAGAGGTGAATTAAAAGATTTCTTTTACTTTTGCTTAATATACTTTTAAATATGGAGAACAATCTGACAATATATAACAGTCTCTCCCGTAAGAAGGAGCTCTTCAAACCTCTTCACCCGCCATTTGTTGGTTTGTATGTTTGCGGACCTACTGTTTATAGTGATGCGCATCTCGGACATGCACGTCCGGCGATAACATTCGATCTTTTATTCAGATACCTGTTGCATCTGGAATACCAGGTACGTTATGTACGCAACATCACCGATGTGGGACATCTCGAAAACGATGCAGATGAGGGTGAGGATAAGATAGAGAAAAAGGCAAGAGTTGAGCATCTGGAACCTATGGAGGTGGTACAGAAATACCTGAACAACTACCTCAGGAACATGGAACAGCTCAATGTACTTCACCCTTCAATAGAACCGAGAGCCTCTGGACATATCATTGAACAGCAGGCACTTATAAAAAACATACTGGATAATGGCTATGCCTATGAGGTTAACGGCTCTGTCTATTTTGATGTGCTCACGTATAACAAGAAATATAACTATGGTAAACTGTCAGGAAGGGTTCTTGATGACCTCATGGCAAACAGCCGGTCGCTCGACGGACAGGATGAAAAAAGAAGTCCGTTCGACTTTGCCCTCTGGAAAAAGGCAACACCTGAACATCTCATGCGATGGTCTTCACCATGGAGCGAGGGATATCCCGGATGGCACCTCGAGTGCTCAGCTATGAGCACCAAATACCTGGGGGAGGTCTTCGATATTCACGGCGGGGGAATGGATCTCCAGTTCCCTCACCATGAATGTGAGATAGCACAATCTACGGCAGCAAACAATAAAGAGTCAGTAAGGTACTGGATGCATAATAATATGATCACCATCAATGGTCAGAAAATGGCGCGATCACTCGGAAATTTCATAACCCTCGATCAGCTGTTCAGTGGCAACAATCCTTTGCTGTATCAGGCATACAGCCCCATGACCATAAGGTTCTTCATCCTCCAGGCTCACTACAGCAGTACTATTGATTTCTCCAACGAGGCACTTAAGGCCTCAGAGAAAGGACTTCAAAAGCTGATGAAAGCCATGGAGACTCTTAAGAAACTTAATCCATCACCAGAATCAACGGTAGATATCTCCCGGCTTAAAGAGAAATGCTATGAAGCAATGGATGACGATCTAAATAGTCCCCTGCTTATGTCATCTCTCTTTGAAGGAGTAAAGATTATCAATTCAGTTAATGACGGAAGTGAAAAGCTGAACGAAAAAGATCTTCTCTCCCTTAAGAAATTATTCGTTGTATTTGTTTCCGATATCCTGGGACTTAAAGATGAGAGTGCCGGAAAAAGTGATGAAAAGCTGACTGGCGATCTGATGAAAATAATCATTGACCTGAGACAGGAGGCGAAAAACAAAAAGGAGTGGGCAGCTTCCGACAAGATCAGAAGTGACCTTAAGAATGCGGGTATCATCCTTAAAGACAAAAAGGATGACGTGGAATGGGAAAAGGAATGATCTATATCATTACTCCACTCCAGGGAGAAGATTGGAGTGCGTCTTTTTCCATAAGTCTTCTCCCGGGAGGGGTCAGGGGTGGGTTAAAACTTTATCTTTGATACAAAATGCCTAAAAGAAAAATTATCCCATATAACCCCGAACTTAAGGAATTAGCAAGCCAACTCAGAAAAAACATGACACTTTCCGAAGTACTTCTTTGGAATGAGTTAAAACAAAAAGCACTGGAAAAACTCGGCGTTAACTTTTTAAGGTTTGCAGATATTGAGGTAAAGAAAAATATGTTTAATGTTTTAAGAGTAATTGAGGATTGGATCACTAAGAATAAACCCACCCCTGGCCCCTCCAGGGAGGGGAATTCTGGAAGATACATTTCAAATCCTGTAAATATTGGTTCTATTCCATTAGGCGGAAATTTTCCCATCCGTATTCAGTCGATGACAAATACCAATACTCTTGATACCAGGGCATCTGTAGCTCAGTGTATCAGGATAATAGAGGCCGGAGCAGATTATGTCCGTCTCGCGGCACAGGGAATAAAAGAGGCTGAAAACCTTGCAAACATTAAAAGAGAACTTCGGAAAGCAGGATTTGAAACACCGCTGATCGCCGATATTCACTTTAATCCTGCTGCAGCCGAAAAAGCTGCAGCTATCGTTGAAAAGATACGTATAAACCCGGGCAATTACGCTGATAAAAGGGCTTCTTTTGTCAAAACAGAACTGTTAGAAAAAGAATACAATGAAGAGCTGGAGCGTATCCATGAAAGAGTCCTGCCGCTCATAAATATCTGCAGCGAAAACAATACTGTTATCAGGATTGGCATTAACCATGGCTCATTGTCAGATCGTATTATGACGCGATATGGAAATACTCCTGAAGGGATGGTACAATCAGCCCTTGAGTTCATTAAAATATTCAGAGCTGAGAATTTTAACAGTCTTGTGCTATCAATGAAATCTTCTGATACCGGCGTAGTCCTTGAGGCAAACCGTAAGCTGGTTAGAATAATGCAAAAAGAAGGTATTGCATATCCTGTTCATCTGGGCGTGACAGAGGCGGGAGAAGGGGAGGACGGAAGAGTGAGGTCGGGAGTCGGTATCGGAGCGCTGCTTACTGAGGGTATAGGTGATACCATTCGTGTTTCCCTGTCGGAAGATCCGGAACTTGAGATACCTGTTGCAAAAGATATCTTGAATTTTATCGGCGGAGCATTCGGAAGGGTAAAAGAACCTGCATACCCTCTTCCTTTCAGGCCTGGAGGTATACATTACAGGCCGGAAGTGATAACTTACAGGGAAAAAGAGTTCTTTAATGAAAAAGGAGATCTTTACCATGGTAAAATACTCACTTTCCGTGCAAAAGATTTTCCTTCGATACATGAACAATCTGATGAAAAAGTAATCCTTAATCCTGTCTTTTCTGAAGATGATTCCGCGAAGCTTGCTCTTAAGGCTGCTGTTCTTACCGGGAGGTATTTCATTCTCAGACAGGCCGATGGTCTCTGTATAACAAACAGTGGGTCGATACCTGAAAAAAACCTAAAGGATATATCATTCTCAATACTTCAGGCTACTGAAGCAAGGATCACCCGCACGCGCTATATCTCATGTCCTACCTGCGGTCGCACAAAATTTAATCTGCAGGAAGTTGTCAGAAAGGTGAAAGCTTCCACCAGTCATCTTACCGGTCTTAAGATTGCGGTAATGGGCTGCATTGTAAATGGGCCTGGCGAAATGGCTGGTGCCGATTATGGTTATGTCGGCGCCGGCGATGGCAAAGTGCATATTTACAGAGGGACAGAACCTGTTATTAAAAATGTGCCTGAGGAAGATGCAGTGGCGGAATTACTGAAAATAATTGAGAAGGACCTTTCAGAAATCTGAAATCCCAATTCCGAAACCGGGTAAAAAAGTCTCTGTAAAATGAAACAACCCCCGGCTCCCGCAAAGCGGCAGCCTGCCCATGAAATAAATATCACTGCTGGATGAAACAACCCCCGGCTCCCGCAAAGCGGCAGCCTGCCCATGAAATAAATATCACTGCTGGATGAAACAACCCCCGGCTCCCGCAAAGCGGCAGCCTGCCCATGAAATAAATATCACTGCTGGATGAAACAACCCCCGGCTCCCGCAAAGCGGCAGCCTGCCCCCTGAAGGGGGCATAACACACTGCTTTTATTATACTTATTGTTGTCTCTCCTGTACTAATTCCAGATGCCTCCACAGAATTAGCCCCCCCTTGGGGGGGTGCCCCGCTCGCGGGGCGGGGGGTCAATTTCTACACCATCCTGTAATCCAGCTGCTTCTTCTGGAGATCAGCTTTTACAACTTCAATCCTGACCTTGTCGCCAAGTGTGTATACTTTCCCGTTGGAACGTCCTCTTATACAGTAACATTTTTCATCATACTCATAAAAATCATCTCCCAGCTCCCGTATATTGACCATCCCTTCACACTGATTATCAATAATCTCCACATAAATTCCCCATTCGGTAACACCTGAGATGATCCCATCGAACTCCTTCCCTGTCTTATCGCTCATATATTCTACCTGCTTATACTTGACAGATGCCCTTTCAGCTTCAGCTGCCAGTCGTTCCATCTTTGAGGAGTGTTCGCATAGTTTTTCATATTTATCCTTCCCGGCGGGCCTCTCATCAGTAAGATAGGCAGATAAAAGTCTGTGTACCATCATATCGGGATAGCGTCTTATGGGCGAAGTAAAATGAGTGTAATACTTAAAAGCAAGTCCATAATGACCGATGTTATCGGTTGAATAGACTGCCTTGGCCATAGCTCTTAAAGCAAGGGTTTCAATAATATTCTGCTCCTTCCTGCCTGCAACACTATGAAGCAATTTGTTCATAGCCCTGGGAAGTGATGTATTATCATCTTCTATAAGCTTATAACCAAAGCGGGTTATAAAATGGCTAAAGTTCTCTATCTTTTCAGGATTGGGTTTATCGTGAATACGATAAACGAATGTGCGTCCTCTGAGCTTTTTCCCTACATATTCTGCAACTTTCCTGTTTGCCAGAAGCATAAATTCCTCTATCAGCTGATTGGCAGTCCCCATATCGCGGAATTTTATTCCAAGGGGTTTGCCAGCTTCATCAAGATCAAACTGCACTTCTACTTTTTCGAAAGCAAATGCACCGGAAGCAAAACGTTTTGCACGAAGTTGCTGGGCAAGCTTATGAAGGAGAAGCACCATATCTTTCATGTCACCGTCACCCGTGTCAATTACATTTTGTGCTTCTTTATATGAAAACTGTTTATCGGAATTTATAATACTCCGTCCAAACCATTCATTAAGCACTTCCGACTTGTCGTTCAGTTCAAAAACAGCAGAATAGGTAAGCTTATCTTCCTTCGGATTAAGTGAACATATATGGTTTGAGAGTCTTTCCGGCAGCATGGGGACCACCCTGTCGACAAGATAAACAGAAGTAGCTCTTTGCTTTGCTTCCTCTTCTGTCAGGGTACCGGGTTTTACATAATGTGTCACATCAGCAATATGAATTCCCACTTCCCAGTTACCATTTTCAAGCTGCTTAAGAGAAAGAGCATCATCAAAATCGCGTGCGTCTGCTGGGTCAATGGTGAAGGTGGAAGTTTTTCTGAAATCGCGGCGTTCCTTAATATCATTTTCTGTTATCTCTGCCGGTATTTTTTCTGCATCTTCCTCAACTTCGCTGGTAAAATGATAGGGCAGCTCAAACTCCGCAAGAATGGCATGCATCTCTGTCTCGTGAAGTCCCGGATAACCCAGCACATTTATGATCTCAGCTATCGGGTTTTTCGATTTGGGATCCCAGTCAATCACTTTTGCAACAGCCTTTTGTCCCTGTTTTGCTCCATTCAGCTTTGAGGTTGGAATAAACAGGTCGAATGGCATGTTTTTATTGTCAGGAATAAGAAATGCAAAATTGGGCATGATCTCAACCGTTCCTACAAAAGAGGTTCTCCATCTCTCGATAATCTCCACAACTTCCCCTTCTGGCCTTGCTCCTTTTCTCCTGGCATAGAGCCACACTTTCACCTTATCTCCATGAAGAGCAGTCTTCAGGTTTTTTGCAGTAACAAATACGTCATCCTCAAGATCGTCAGTTGAAATGAATCCATAGCCCATTCGCGTCATATCAACGGTACCTGTAATATAACCCCTGGCTTGCTTAGCCCTGTATTTTCCCTGGTAAATCTCCTGGACATTTCCCTTCTTTGTAAGCTCCCTGAGAATTTCAGAGATCATCTGTTTTTCCGAAGGATCTGTAATATTTAGTCTCCTGGATATCTGTTTGTAGTTGAATCCCAGTTCCGGACTTTTAGATAATATATTTGTTATTTGTTCTGTGGCTGATTCTCTTGAAAGACCTGCTCCTTTTTTCCCCTTACCCTTACCCTTTCGGCTCATAAAATTCTGATTTTTGCGAAGGTACAAAAATGAGATATTAATTTCCTAAATTTGGCATATATTATGACTTAACATGGTTGATCTGAAATCTGTCCCTGCGCATTCTTCTTCAATTGTTACAAGGAAAACTGGAAATGAGTACGTACTTGTTCCTGTAACCAATAACATTGCTGATATGGACAGTGTATATACCTTAAACGAAACCGGCGCCTTCATCTGGGAGCTGATAGACGGAAAAAAGAGTGTTGAAGACCTGATAG
>Ga0315542_1000035_pt1 | contig 59136 bp, 49 predicted proteins | sample SalMarSW160120MG_FD_202541 | JGI IMG/M metagenome (GOLD analysis project Ga0315542, IMG submission 202541) | Salt marsh sediment microbial communities from the Plum Island Ecosystem LTER, Massachusetts, United States - Salt Marsh Sediment SW1601-20 ...
GTCTTCTGCAACGCGAGCCTGGATCCGCAGCGGGTCGGCCGCGAGGGCTGCCCCTTCGAGGAGGCGGTGGCGCAGGGCCATCCCGTCGCCAGCATCGTGGAGCGCCACCAACCGACGCACGGCTACTGGGAGGTGACCGCCTCCCCCCAGTACGACGCCGCCGGCCACCTGGTGAACGTCGTGGAGACGCACCATCCGGTGACCAAGCGCATCCTGCTGCAGCGCGAGGTGGAGCAGTCGGAGCGCCGCTTCCGCCAGTTCATCGAGTCCGCCCACGACATCATCTCCATCAAGGACAAGCAAGGGCGCTACCTGGTCTACAATCCCGCCTCGGCGGCGCTGTTCAGCCGCGATCCCCTGGAGTTCATCGGCCGCACGGCGGAGGAGATCTACGAGCCCGAGATCGCCAGGACGATCACCGGCCACGACCGCGAGGTGATGGAGCAGCGGGAGCACCGCACCTTCAGCGAGCGCTACATCATCGGCGGCAAGGAGTACGTGCTGCAGACGGTGCGCTTCCCCCTCTTCGACTTCGAGGGCCACGTGGAGGGGGTCGCCACCATCGCCCGCGACGTCACCCAGGAGCACGAGCTGCAGAAGCAGCTCCTGCAGTCGGCCAAGCTGGCCGCCGTGGGCAAGCTGGCCGCGGGCGTCGCGCACGAGATCAACAACCCGCTGACCGGCGTGCTGGCCTACGCCGAGGACCTGCGCGACGACGCCGCGCCCGACGACGCCCGCCGCGCGGACTACGAGGTCATCGTCCGCGAGACCCTCCGCTGCCGCGCGATCGTGCGCAACCTGCTCGACTTCTCCCGCCAGCAGGATCCGGTCTTCCAGACCGTGGACCTGAACGAGGTGGTGGCGCGCTCGCTCGCCCTGGTGGAGAAGCTACCCCGCTTCCGGGACATCGCGCTGACCAAGCAGCTGGCCGCGGAGGCGCTCACTGTGACCGCCGACGCGCGGCAGCTCCAGCAGGTCCTGCTCAACCTGATCATCAACGCCAACGACGCCATGGACGGGCACGGAGCCATCACCATCGCCAGCGGGCGGCAGGAAAGCGCCGAGGAGTGCTGGGTGAGCGTGCTGGACACCGGGCCGGGCGTGCCGGAGCCGCTGCGCGAGCGCATCTTCGAACCGTTCTACTCCACCAAGGCCACCAGCGGGCTCGGCCTGGCGGTGAGCTGGGGCATCGTCGAGCGGCACGGAGGTCATATCGAGGTGGAGAGCAACCCGCAGGGCGGCGCCCTCTTCCGCGTCGTGCTGCCGGTGGCCCACTACTGACGGAGGAGCGGCAGCCGCAGGGCGTGCCAGGACAGAGAGGTCGGAGATGAGCAAGAAGCAGGACCGAGGTGTGGAGCCGCTGTCGATCCTCTTCGTGGACGACGAGCAGATCGTCCTGGACAGCGCGCGCAAGCTGCTGCGCAAGGAGCCGCTGCAGATCGAGACGGCCCTGAACGCCCGCGAGGGGCTGACCCGCCTGGAGCAGGGCGGCATCCAGGTGGTGCTGACCGACCTGATGATGCCGGACATGGACGGCCTGGAGTTCACCCGCCGCATCAAGGAGCGCTGGCCCGCCATCCCGGTGGTCATGGTGACCGGCTACGCCACCATCAGCACCGCCATGCAGGCCATGAAGCTCGGGGCCTTCGACTACATCGCCAAGCCCTTCACCAGGGCCGAGCTGCGCGGCATCGTGCAGCGGGCGCTGCACCTCGTGGCCGAGGTCGAGCAGGGCACCCCCTACGGCGAGGCCGCCGGCCAGGCCGCCGGGGACGGCGCCGCCCAGCAGGCCACGGCGCGGCCCGGACTGCGCACCCTGGGCCACAACAGCTGGATGATGATGCAGAAGGACGGCAGCGTCCTGATCGGCGTCGAGGCCTCCTTCGTCAAGGGAGCCGGCGTGGTCCGCGACATCGACCTGCCGAACGTGGGCGACGTCCTCGCCCAGGGCGCCGTCTGCCTGCAGATCTTCTCCGCCGACCTGCGCAGCCACACCGTCTGGTCCCCCCTCTCGGGCGAGGTCCTGGAGGTCAACCAGAAGCTGCTCGAGGATCCCGCCACCGCCCTGCAGGACCCCTACGGCGAGGGCTGGCTGATCCGCATCTTGCCCAGCAACTTCGAGGACGAGCGCAAGGTCCTGGGCCTGTAGCCGCCCCAACCACGCGCATTGTTACATTTCTTGCACTTCAGCCACCGCCACTCGACCCATTTTCGCCGCAACCATCCCGCAGTTCCGGCATTACATCAGTGGAACTTCTCCATACTGGAAATAGAACGACACGCGCGCTCACGATTATTAGCCGAGATCCAAGTCTACAAAGCGGCCGCACTCTTCTCATCCAGGCCATCATGCAGTCCATGCCGAAGGGGAGGTATTCCCATGCTCTCCAGATACCCGCTGCAGGGGCGCGTCCTCGTCATGCCGGTCGTCCTGACGGCGCTCCTCGTCTTACTCCCCGCCGGCCATGCCACGGCCGAGGAACAGGACATCGTCGGCATCTACTTCGACCAGGAAGGGCTCACCACCACCTTCCACACCACGGAGCCACACCAAACGGTCATGGCCTACCTCGTGCTCATCAACATCAGCGGCGAGAGCGGCGTCCAGGGCATCGGCATCCACGGCGTCATGGAGGGAACGATTTATGACTGGTGCTCGTGGTCACTCATGGGCGGTATTCAGATTCCGAACTGTGATCCATACTGGATTCTCGGGGCAGCACCACCGATCCCGTGGGCCTACGCCATACCCGTCGTCGAGATTGGCATCGTCGTGCACTCCCTCGACGAATGGGGCCGCTTGTACATCCAGCCCCCTCCCCCCATCGATCCCTTCGATGGAATCCATGCATTCTACCAAGCCAACGACGGCGTGCCCGGAACCCTTGTCCCGCTCCAACCCTCCTCGGCCTCCTACGACGTGCCCGTGGCGGGCGTGAACGTCGATGTCGTCCCCGTGATCGCCAGCAGCTGGGGCGCGGTGAAGGCGCTGTACCGCAGCCAGGAGGAGTGAAACCGCGCTGAAAGAGCTGGTGATCGTCAGAGGTTCTTCTCGAGGATGATCCTGTAGCTCTTGAGGGAGACGTTGGTGGGGTCGAGTTCGATGGCGCGGTCCAGGGCGGAGAGGCCATCGGCCGGAAAGCCGGTATCGAGGCAGATGAAGGCCGCGAGGGCCCAGACCATGGGATCCTGGATGTCCCGGGTGCCGCTCTTCATCTCGCTGATCAGCTGCCGCGCCCGGTTCGCGTCGCCTCGTCCCCGATCGATCTGCAGGACGATGAGCATCTCCTCGCTCGTCAGATCCCGGTTCCAGTGCGGCAGCAGCAGGTTCAGGGCCTCGTCCGGCACGTCCTCGCTCAGGTAGGCCCTCGCCAGCCGCGTCCGGTTCTCCACGGAAGGCTCGGCACGGTACTTCTCCAGGCACTCCCGGCTGTCCATCTGGACCTCGGGAACCGCTTTCCCCTCAGCCCTTCTCACCGATCCCACGCCCGGGACGGTCATTCCCGGCACACTCCTCGGCGCGCCGCCGGCGGTCTTTTCGAGCGCATCCACGTCGACGACCTTCACGCTGGATGAGCCGCTCCCGCCCCGCCCCTCGGACTTCGCCAGCTGTCGGCCCGCGGCCTGCAGCAGGTGGATGGCATCCTCGTTCTCCGGGGCGAGCCGGGTGGCCACCAGCAGGTCCTGACAGGCGTCGGCCCACCGGCCCTCGTTGCAGCTCAGCAGGCCGCGGTTGTACCAGGCCGTCACGGAGGTGGGATCCTGCTCGATCGCGACGTCGAAGGAGCGCCGGCCGCCGGTCCGGTCGCCGCTGTTGATCTGCGCCACGCCCAGGGCCCGCCAGGCCTGGGTCAGGGTCGAGTCGATCGCCACGGCCTTGCGCAGGTAGGTCTCAGCCGACGGGTAGTTCCGGGCATTCATCTCGACCTGACCGAGATACATGCAGGTCCAGGCGTCGCCCTCGCCCCCCTTCGCGAACTGCTCGTATGCGTGGACGAGATCGGCCTTCGCCGCGTCGTACTCGCCCAACTGCATGAAGTACTGCGCGCGGACGCTGAGCGCCTGCGGCCCCATGATGCCTCGGTTGATGCAGGCATCGAGGGCGCTTTTCGCCAGCGAGGCCGCCTGCCCCTTGTACCAGGCATGTTGCGAATTGGCCATACCGGCGACGAGATACGTCCCGAAGAAGTAGAGTGATCCGCAGACGTAATAGCGGTCGTAGGACAGGTACATGGGGATCTCGGCATCGTGATCCCCGTCGATGCTCTGCAGGCCGTAGTACTTGATCCAGGGGAAGTAGATCGAGTAGGGGGTGAAGGCCATCGCCAGGTAGTAATATCTCCGGGCCTCTCCCATCTTCTGAGCCATCTCGGAGACCAGCCCCATGTCGTTCCAGTAATGGTTGAAGTAGGGCATGGTGAGCCCCGTCGTGGACGGCTCGCCCATGATGTACCAGGCCAGCTGGCTCTCGCCCTGGCGGAGATAGGCCATGGCCATGATCCAGCGGGATCCGTAATCGGAGCGCGCATGAGCGAAGCCGAATCGCTCGTAGGGAATGGTGGCGAGGTTCGCCGCGATCTCGATGGCCTCGTCGAACAGGCCGGCATCGGCCTTGAGCAGGCCCCCCAGCAGTTCCGCCTCCTGGTCGTCGGGGTCGATCTGCCGTGCGACATCCACGAGGGACAGCGCCTTGTCTTGAAGGCCCATGTCCCGGCACAGCCAGGCGTAGTCCAGGGCGAGCCTCAGACGGATCTGCGTTTCGTCTTCGCGGGGATTCGCCCGCAATGCGTCGAACGCCCGGTCGTAGCAGGAGCCGGCGCGGTCCCAGTCTCCCAGGACCGTGAGGATCCTGGCGCGCAGGTGCCAGGCCTCCACGTTGGAGGGATCGAGACCAACCGCCCGCGTCAGGTTGTGCAGGGTCCAGTTCACCAGGCGGCTTTCACCGTAGACGTGAAACAGCTCGTCGATGCTGCTCGGGTTGAGGTCGACCTTCGTCATCCTCTCCCACCACCAGGCCTCCCTCTCCTCCAGCTCGTGCGCCTTGTCCAGGTACCGCCCCGCGGCCTTGATCCGTGCCTTCCGCTCGGACGGGGGCAGCGCCTGGAAAGCAGTGATTCCCACGGAGTCCCGGTCCGCGTCGTAGCCAAGCGCATCGTCGTAGATGATCGAGGGGGGTCTATTCGTGCGCGCGCAAGAGATCAGCTGGGACGCCAGAAGAAGCACGAGAAGAGAAAGGACGGCCCGTCCGCTCAGGAATCGAATATCCCGCTTGCCTGGCATGGAATCCCCTCCCCATCCCGGCGGCGTCATTGGTGATAATGTCCTGAAGCTCGTGGACCCCGCGAAGGTCTCCCCGGTTCAGGGAGTCGTCCTCCGCGGTTCCTGCTCACCCCTGCCCATAAGGTACGGAACGAGCAGCTCCGGAGGGAATACCCTGACCTCGGCCTGCCAGTCCAGCACGCGGAGCTCGCCTCGCGGCGAGAATTTCAGGCGCCGGATGGACGGCTCCTTGTCCACCTCGGCGATCTTCGCGATCGCAAGGTCCGGAGAGAGAAGGCCCAGGATCTGCTTGTTTGCATTCTCGGTTTCCTTGTAGAGGAGCAGAGCCAGGCCCTTTCCAGGAAGTCCGCAGACGGCCGAAATGGCCGCGCGCTTGTACACGGCCCCGCCCTCCTCCCACACCCTACCGCTCTTGATGCCCAGGGATTTCTCGCGCCACTGTCCTCCGATGAACCGGTTCAGCACGGCCGAGACGCGATCCAGCACCAGGATTTCCCCATCATCGGCGAAGACGGTGATCGTCCCGCAGTTGCGGTACTTCTCGTCCCAGGTCTCGCCCCGGCATTGCGGGCCGTCCTCGCCCACGACGGCGCCGTCCCGGTCGAACACGGTCAGCATCTGGTCGCCGTCCCGGGAGCTGCCGAGAATCCCACGCGCGGAGACCTCCGTGTCCTGGACATCGCGCCCCAGATTGACCCGCCCCAGGTGTTCGCCCGCCGTGTCGAAGATGTCCAGTCTGTACTGCTGGAAGACGTAGAGGTGGTCGCCCAGTATCTCCAGGCTCACGCCCCGGCCGATCTCGCCCGGACCTTCGCCGCAGCCTCCGAATTCCCCCACGATCTGGAACGCCTCGTCGAGCACCAGCACCTTGCACGAGCCCTCGCACAGCAGGTAGCCGGTCCCGTGCTCGTCCCAGACGATGTCCAGAGGACGGTGGATCCGCTCGTCGGCATCGAACGTCAGGCGAACCGCCGGCGGCTCGAAAACAGTGCCGGCGGACGCAGCGGCGCAGATCAGCAGGCCGAGCAAGCCGAAGCAGGAGATCCAGCGCCGACCCATGGGTTACCTCCTGTCGGGGTAGCGACCTCGCGACCATGGCCGAACAGCATCGGGGTAGAATGCACGGACCTGTTTCACGTGGGGATTCAAATCCGGGACTCCAGGGCTGCGGGCGAGCCGGAGCACCGCCGGATCATGGCACGGGCGGACGTGGATGTGGCAAGATCATCTCCGGGCGGCAGGCCGGCGCCGAGACGCGCTTTCTGAGGCCGTTGCGAGGCGGTTCGGCGTTGCGCCTGGGGACGGTTGCCAGTAGATAGGGAGCCGTGCGGGCCGTGCGAGGGCCCGGATCCGGATCCCGATCCCGAGGAGCCAGCATGAAGTACCAGACCATCAACCCGGCCACGGCGAGGGTCATCCAATCCTGGGAGACCATGTCCCGCGACCAGGTCCTGGAGATCGCGGGGCGCTCCCGGGCCGCCTTCCGCAAGTGGCGCGAGCTGAGCATCGAGGAGCGCGCGCCCTACTTCCGGGAGTTCGCGCGCGTCCTGCACGCGCATCGCGACCGGTTCGCCGAACTCATCACCATGGAGATGGGCAAGACCATCACCGAGTCCCGCGGCGAGGTGGAGAAGTGCGCCTGGCTGAGCGAGGTCTACGCGGAGAACGCCGCGGGCTGGCTGCAGGAGGAGAAGGTCCAGGCCGATGGGGAGCGGCACCTGGTGGCCTTCGAGCCGCTGGGGGTGATCTTCTCCATCATGCCCTGGAACTACCCCTTCTGGCAGGCCATCCGCTTCGCCGTGCCGGGGCTGATCGCCGGGAACACCAGCTTGCTCAAGCACGCCAGCAACGTGACCTCCTGCGCCTTCGCCATCGAGCATGCCTTCCGCGAGGCCGGCTTCCCGGAGGACGTCTTCCGCACCGTCCTGGCCGATCACGCCACGGCCGCCGAGCTGATCGCCAGCGACCACGTCGCCGGGGTCTCGCTGACCGGTAGCACCGGCGCCGGCATGCGCATCGGCGAGGCCGCCGGCCGCAACCTGAAGAAGGTCGTGCTGGAGCTGGGCGGCAGCGACCCGTTCATCGTGCTGGAGGACGCCGACGTGGAGTTCACGGCCCACAACGCCATGCGGGGCCGCATGGTGGGCACGGGCCAGAGCTGCATCGCCGCCAAGCGCTTCATCGTCGTCGAGAGCCTGGCTCCCGCGTTCACCAAGCGCTTCGGCGAGCTGATGGGCGAGCTGAAGGTGGGCGATCCCCTGGACGAGGCCACCCAGGTCGGGGCCATCGTGAACGAGGAAGGCCTGAACGAGCTGCTCGACCAGCTCGCGCGCTCGGTGGCCATGGGCGCCGAGGTGGTGACCGGCGGGAAGCGCGTGGATCGCGAGGGCTACTTCCTGCAGCCGACCGTCCTGAGCCACACGACGCCGGACATGCCAGTGGTCAAGGAGGAGGTCTTCGGCCCCATCGCCCCGGTCATCGTGGTCCAGGACGAGGAGGAGGCGATCCGGGTGGCCAACGCCAGCGAGTTCGGCCTGGGCGGCAGCATCTGGACCCGTGACCTGGCGCGGGGCGAGCGCGTGGCGCGCCGGATCGAGGCCGGCACCCTCTTCGTCAACAGCTTTGTCAAGTCCGATCCGCGCATGCCCTTCGGCGGGGTCAAGAAGAGCGGCATTGGGCGGGAGCTGTCCAAGTACGGCCTGCGCGAGTTCGTCAACGTCAAGGGCATCAACATCTACAAGCACGGCTAGCCGCAAGCGAGCGTCCTGGCCGGGGAGCCATCGCATGAAGGCCTCGGACCTCTTCGTGAAGTGCCTCGAGCAGGAGGGGGTGGAGTACGTCTTCGCCGTGCCCGGCGAGGAGAACCTGGACCTGCTGGAGAGCCTGCGCACCAGCTCGATCCAGGTCGTGACGGCCCGCCACGAGCAGGCCGCGGCCTTCATGGCCGCCACCTACGGGCGCCTGACCGGCAAGGTGGGGGTCTGCCTGGCCACCCTCGGCCCCGGCGCCACCAACCTGGTGACCGGCATCGCCCACGCCCAGCTCTGCGGCATCCCGCTGCTAGCCATCACCGGCCAGAAGGGCATCCGCGAGAACTGGCAGGCCGACTTCCAGGTGATCGACGTGGTGCGCATGATGGAGCCGATCACCAAGCGGAGCGTGCAGCTGCAGGGCCCCAAGCGCATCCCCAAGGAGGTGCGCGAGAGCTTCAAAGTGGCCACCACGGAGCGGCAGGGAGCCTGCCATCTGGAGCTGCCCGAGGACGTCGCCAACGAGGACGTGCCCGAGATGTACCGGCCCATGATCCCGGGCGTGGTGCGGCGGCCCGACGCGGGGCCCAAGGCGGTGCGGCTCGCGGCCGAGAAGATCCGCGCCGCCCGGCATCCGATCATCATCGTCTCCAGCCGCGCGCAGCGGACGCGCGTGCGGCAGCGCCTGCGCGAGTTCTGCGACGCCACGAACCTCTACGCCATCCATACCCAGCTCGGCAAGGGGGTCCTGGGCGACGACCACCCCAACTCGCTCTACGCCTTCGGCATCCACAAGCGGGACTACGTCAACTGCGGCGTGGACCGGGCCGACCTGATCATCACGGTCGGCTACTCGGTCACCGAGCACCCGCCCAGCCTGTGGAACCAGGACCTGAACCGGGACATCCTGCACATCGACTTCAACCCGGCCAAGACCGAGATCTACTACAACCCCCGGGTGGAGCTGGTGGGCGACATCTCCACCAGCCTGAAGCTGCTGCGCGAGGCGCTGGCGGGCTACCGGTACGAGGATCCCTGGCTGGTGCAGACGCAGGCTTCCTTGCAGAAGCGGCTGTTCCAGGAGGGGGCGGACGATCGCGCCTTCCCTTTGCGGCCGCGCCGCATCGTGGCCGACTGCCGCCGGGTGCTGGGGCACGACGATATCATCTGCATGGACAACGGCATCTACAAGCTGTGGTTCTCGCGCCATTACCCGACCTACAACATCGGCACCTTCCTGCTGGACAACACGCTGGCCACCATGGGCGCCGGGCTGCCCTCGGCCCTGGCCGCCAAGCTCGTCTCGCCCCACAAGCGCGTGCTGGCCGTCTGCGGCGACGGCGGCTTCCTGATGAACTCGCAGGAGCTGGAGACGGCCGTGCGGCTGCGGATCCCCGTGGTGGTCCTGATCCTCAACGACAACGCCTACGGCTTCATCAAGTGGAAGCAGCAGACCCACGGCTTCGGCGACTTCGCCCTCGATCTGGGCAATCCGGACTTCGTGAAGTACGCCGAGGCGTACGGCGCGGTGGGGATGCGCGTCGAGGCCGCCCACCAGCTGGCGCCGATCCTCCAGGAGGCCTTCGGCCTGGTCCGGCCCGTGCTGATCGAGTGCCCCATCGACTACAGCGAGAACGTCAAGGTCTGGGGCCAGGAGCTGGACAACATCATCTGCGAGATCTGCGACTGCGGGAAGAAGAACGAATCCGGTGCCGGTTAGGGCGTAGGCCAACCGGCGGGCCTGTCGGCAGTACAGACGGACGGCCACCAAGGAAGGTGGCCGTCCTGCTTTGTACCGGCCCCGTCAGCGATAGATGGCCTTCACGCCGCCGAAGGTCATGTTGTCGGTGACGATCGGCGGGCCGGGCGGACAGAACTCGCAGTTGAGGCAGGTCATGAAGGTGGAGTCCCAGTTCGGACCCGTGCAAGGATACATAGGGAGGATGTTCCCGGGATCGCCCCCGTCCGCGAAAGCCATGTGCCCTGGTATGGAGGGAGTGGGCACGGGCGCAACACCGAAGCACCAGCAGGTGAAGTCGAGGACCAGCATCTGGATCTCGACCAGCGGGATGGCGGGGCTCCAGGGCACCGGGTAGGGTAGTCCCACGATGAACTCGGGCGGCGTCAGGACGTTGATCCCCGGGTAGGGCAGGATGTACGCGAGGATGATGTCCGTGGGCGGGGGCATGAACGTGGCTCCGCCCTGGTTGCGGAGCATGAACTCGAAGCCCAGGATCCCTGCCGGCGTGCTGGCATTCTGCAGGACGACGTAGGCGCTGAGGATACCGCCGTAGAACTGCGTGCAGTTCTGGCAGTCCGCGCCCAGATAGTCCCACACGACGCAGATCTCGTCCGGCCCATTGTTGCACTGGGCCCGCGCGGGACCAGCGGTCAGCAAGGTTGTAGCGGCGAGCAGCGTGATCCATTTCTTCATCACAACCTCCTCGTTCTGGGCATGGCGGCTTGGCAAGAAACGAAAAGCATGTCCGACAGCCGGGCATGGTCGGGCAGGATGCCGGCATCGGGGTCATTGTAGCACGGGCAGGCGGGTGGCATGCCCCTTATCTGGGCGCCGGCTGTCAAGTTGCTGGATCGGGCTTGTCTCGGGTGGGGCCCGGGGACTAGGTTAGGGACCTGAGGTTCCTGCCCTCGCCCATCGATCCTGCCTGGAGGCCCGTCATGATTCGATCCAGCCTCGTTCTCGTGTTCGCCGCGGCGCTCGCGCTGCTGCTGGCTCCGGCCGCCGGCGCCACGCCCGGCGACGTGCTCGGTTCCGTGTCCACCCCTGCCACGGCCCCCACCGGCCTGACCTGGGACGGCCATCAGCTCTGGCTCGCCGATCAGCTCACCGACCAGCTGTACGCCATCGATCCGGCCAGCGGCGAGGTGCGCCGGATCCTGCCCGCGCCCGGCTTCGTGCCGCGCGGCCTGGCCTGGGACGGCAAGCTCCTGTGGTGCATCGACGGCGAGGAGAACCGCATCCTGGCCCTGGACGTCGACAGCGGCATCACCGTCCACAGCCTGGAAGCCCCCACCGCGGGACCGGAGGGCCTGGCCTGGGACGGCCGCTACCTCTGGCTGAGCGACCCGCTGGAGGACGTGATCTGCCAGATCTCCACCGAGGACGGCACCACGATCAAGCGCTTCACCGCGCCCATGACCACGCCCACCGGCCTGACCTTCTGGCAGGGCTACCTGTGGAGCGCCGACCGCCGCGAGGACCGGATCTACCTGATGGACCCCGCCCACGACGGCGAGGTCGTGCTGAGCCTCGACGCGCCAGGGCCTTACGCGCGCGGGCTGGCCAGCGACGGGAAGACCCTCTGGTGCGCCGATTACCAGAACGACCGCATCGACCGGCTCGTGCTGGAGGACGACCAGCCCTTCCGTATCTCCGACAAGCACCGGCTGCACCTGCTGCTCACGCACGAGTTCCGCAACTACGGTCCTGGTCAGCTCCTGACCCTGGACGTCTACATCGCTCAGCCGCGGGATCTGCCCAACCAGAAGCTGCTGGGCGCGCTGGTCCTCGACCCTCCGCCGAAGGACGTGCTGAAGGACCGCTGGCAGCAGCCGGTGGCCCACTACGCCTTCACCGACCTGGCGCTGGCCCAGCGCCGGCAGGTCAAGATGACGGCGGACGTGGAGCTGGCCGCCGTCCGCCACTACGTCTATCCCCACCGGGTAGGCGCGCTGAAGGACATCCCCAAGGACGTCCGGCAGGCCTACCTGGTGGACGAGGACAAGTACCGCATCACCGATCCCATCATCGTCAACGCCGTGAAGGAGGCCGTGGGCGACGAGACCAATCCCTACTGGATGATGCGGCGGATCCACCGCTACATCCGCGACCGCCTGCACTACGAGCTGTCGGGGGGCTGGAACGTGGCCCCGCGCGTGCTGGAGCGGGGCAGCGGCTCCTGCAGCGAGTACACCTTCCTGTTCATCGCCATGTGCCGCGCGGCGGGGATCCCGGCGCGCTACGTGGGCTCGGTGGTGGTCCGCGGCGACGAGGCCTCCACCGACGACGTCTTCCACCGCTGGAGCCAGGTCTACCTGCCGGGCTACGGCTGGGTTCACGTGGATCCGCAGGGCGGCGATCGCGAGCGGCCCGGCGAGGTGGCCGACTCCATCGGAGTGCTCTCGAACCGCGTCCTGATCACCACCGAGGGCGGCGGCGCATCGGAGTACCTGGGCTGGAACTACAACTACGAACAGACCTGGACCAGCCGCGGACCGGTCAAGGTACACGCCGAGGCGGTGGGCGAGTGGAGTCCGCTGCCTGCGGAGCAGCCCTAGCCGCGCACCCTGCAGGCCCGCGGAGGTGGCCGTCATGCCCAAGCGCGCACGCAGCGGCGCCGAGATTAGGCGCGAGCTGGAGCAGGATCCTCTGCCCCTCGCCAACGGGCGCTCGCGCCGGCCCGGCCCGGAACCCGTGCTGGACCGGCTGGAGAAGATAACGGCCGTCTGCGAGCTGTTCTGCCATGGCTTGCGGGTGCGCGAGATCCAGGCGGCGATGAGCGAGCGCTACGGCGAGGCTGGCCGCCTGACCCGCGAGGAGCCCTACCGGATCCTGTCCTACGCGGCGGCCAAGGGCTGGCTGCAGTTCCGGCCGCCGCCGCACCTGGAGTACGCCCAGGCCCTGCGCGGCCGTCATCCCTGGCTGGCCAGCGTCGACGTGGTCCACACCACCGTCGTGGCCGACGTGGCCCGGCGCGCCGCCGCGGTCCTGATCGAGCTGCTGCAGGGCTACGGCGGCGGGTCGCAGCCGCGGCGCGAGGTGCACATCGGCCTGGGCGGCGGCCTGACCATGCGCCTGCTGGCCCAGGCCCTGGCCGACGAGCTGTGCCGGCCCCACGCCCACCTGCCCGAGACGCTGGTCTTCCACGCCCTGGTCTCCGGCTTCGATTACGACGATCCCACCACCATTCCCGGCGCGTTCTTCAGCTACTTCCTGCGCGAGCCGGTCATGCAGATCAAGCCGCGCTTCATCGGCTTCAACGCCCCCTGCATGGTCCGGAGCGAGGAGCTGGCGGCCCTCATGCAGGAAGAGGAGATCGCCCAGGCCCACGCCGCCGTGAACGCGATCGACATCTTCGTCACCACCGGCGCCGATTGCGAGCGGCACAGCGCGCTCTACCGCCGCATGCACCAGTCGCCGGGCGCGCTGCGGGAGCTGGTCGCCAGCGGCTGGGCCGGGGACATCTTCTGGCGCCCGCTCGGCCCCTCCGGACCGATCCGCGAGGCCGCGGGCATCCGCGCCATGACCCTGGTCGAGCTGGAGCAGCTGCCCGAGTTCATCCGGCGCGGCCGGCAGGTCCTGCTGCTGCTGGGTCCCTGCGCCGACTGCCAGAAGCCCAAGGACAGCATCCTGGAGACGGTCCTGCACCAGCAGGAGCACTACGTCACCCACCTGGTCGTCGACAGCCGGACGGCCGGGCAGGTGGTCAATCGCGGCAGGGATTGAGCCCAACGGCCGGCTGTTGACAGCGCAGTGGGCCCTCCCTTTCGTATGCGCACCGCGACACGGTGCGGCCGCGGCCATCCGGCCGCTCCGCTCTGTCCGCTAGCCGACTCGAAGGACGATGCCATGGCCGGTTACTACCATCCCGAGCAGCTGGGGAAGTTCGCCGAGATCGCCGAGGGCCATCCGCAGCTGGCCGAGCAGTTCTTCGCCTACTACGCGAGCGTCTTCGCGGAGGGGGCGCTCACCGGGCGCGAGAAGGCGCTCATCGCCCTGGCGGTGGCCCACGCCGTGCAGTGCCCCTACTGCATCGACGCCTACAGCCAGGCCTGCCTGGAGCACGGCGCGGACCTGGAGCAGATGACCGAGGCCCTGCACGTAGCCGTCGCCATCCGCGGGGGGGCCTCGCTGGTTCACGGCGTCCAGATGCTGGAGCACGTCCGGAAGACCGGCATGTGAGGCACCGTCCCCGGACCTTCGAGAGCGGAAGGCGCCCATGAAGAGCGAAACCCTGCCGGGGACGGCCAGCTTCGAGGCCGTGCTCGCGGAGCACGGCTGGGCGGGTCTGCACGCCACCCGCCTGGAGATCTTCCAGATGAACCTGGGCCGGCTGTGCAACATGGCCTGCCGGCACTGCCACGTCGACGCCGGACCGGACCGCACGGACCAGATGATGAGCCGCGAGACCATCGACAACTGCCTGACGGCTCTCGACCGGACCGAGGCCCACACGGTGGACCTGACCGGCGGCGCTCCGGAGCTGAACCCGCACTTCCGCGACCTGGTGGACGAGGCGATCTCGCGCGGCAAACACGTGCTCGACCGCTGCAACCTGAGCATCTTGCTGGTGCCCCGCTTCGCCGATCTGCCGGAGTGGCTGGCCGAGCGGGGGGTCGAGGTGGTCGGCTCGCTGCCGCATCATCGCCGGCGTAACACCGACGCCCTGCGCGGCGACGGTGCCTACGCAAGGTCCATCGAGGCTTTGCGGCGGCTTAACGCGGCGGGCTACGGCCGGGGAGATCCCCGCCGCCGGCTCACGCTGGTGAGCAATCCCGCCGGCGCCTTCCTGGCCGGCAAGCAGTGCGCGCTCGAGCCCGAGTGGAAGGCGGCCCTGGCCAGGGACCACGGGGTGACCTTCGATGCCCTGATCGCCCTGAACAACATGCCCATCGGCCGCTTCCTGGCGTGGCTCCAGGAGAGCGGCAACCTGTCGGGCTACCTGGAGAGGCTGCTCGGCGCCTTCAACCCCGTCACGATCGCCGGGCTGATGTGCCGCAACACCATCTCCATCGGCTGGGACGGGAGCATCCACGACTGCGACTTCAACCAGGTGCTCGCCATCCCGGCCGAATCGCCCGCGGGGAAGGTTCCGCACGTCCGTGATTTCGATCCCGTGCATTTCCAGCAGCGGCGCATCCGCACGGCCCGGCACTGCTTCGGCTGCACCGCGGGCGCGGGCAGCTCCTGCGGCGGCGCCCTGGCCGACTGAGCGAGACCCGGGCCGCTCCGGAAGGGGACCATGGATCGAGGAGCGCGCGTGGGGCTGGTGATCCCGGCCCTGGACGAGGCCGCAACCATCGGCGATGTGGTGGCCGCGGTGGACCGTACGCTCGTGGACTGGGTGATCGTCGCGGACAACGGCTCCCGCGACGAAACGGCCGCGCGCGCCGCGGCGGCTGGCGCCCGGGTGGTGTGCGAGCCACGGCGCGGCTACGGCCGGGCCTGCCGGCGCGCGCTCGCGGAGGCGCCACCCTGGGACATCGTGGTCTTCCTGGACGGGGACGGCAGCGACGATCCCCGCGAGATCCCGCGCCTCCTGCAAGCTCTGCACGAGCAGGACGCCGACCTGGTCATCGGCTCCCGGGTCCTGGGCCGGGCGGAGCCGGGGGCTCTGACGCTGGTCCAGCGCCTCGGTAACGCCCTGACCTGCAGCCTCGTCCGCCTGCTGTGGGGCGCCCGCTACACCGACCTGGGGCCCTTCCGCGCCGTGCGCCGGACCGCGTACGAGCGCCTGGCGATGTCCGAGCCCGCCTACGCCTGGACCATCGAGATGCAGGTCAAGGCCGCCCGGCTTCGCCTGCGAGTGGCCGAGGTCCCGGTCAGCTGCCGGGTGCGCCAGGGAGGCCGCAGCAAGGTGAGCGGCACCCTGCTGGGCAGCGTGCGGGCGGGGCGGCGGATCCTCGCCTACGTGCTGGCGGCCCGGCTGCACGAGCTGCGCGGCCGGCGAACGGCGCCGGGCGACCATCTGCTCGTCTTCACCCGCTATCCGGAGCCCGGCCGCAGCATGAGCCGGCTCATCCCCGCCCTGGGCCCGGACGGTGCCGCCGCCCTGCAGCGGCGGCTGGGCCGGCACGCCCTGAGCCGGGCCCGCAGCTTCGCGGCCCGGCGGCCGGTCGTCCTGGAGATCCACCATGCCGGCGGCGACCGGCGGGACATGGGCGCCTGGCTAGGGGACGATCTGGTCTTTCGGCGCCAGGGAGACGGCGATCTGGGGGCGCGGATGGCCGCGGCCTTCGCCCGCGCCTTCGCCGCCGGGGCACGGGCGGTCGTGATCGTGGGCACCGACTGCCCGCAGCTCGACGCGGACCGCCTCGCCGAGGCCTTCGCGGCCCTGGCGGAGTCCGAACTCGTGCTGGGCCCCGCCCTCGACGGCGGCTACTATCTGATCGGGCTGAGCCGCCCGGCGCCGGAGCTGTTCCGGAAGGTGCCCTGGGGCACGGCCGAGGTCTGCGCCCGAACCCTGGATCGGGCCTCGCCTTTGGGCCTGAAGATCGCTATGCTGGGGCCGCTGGCCGACGTGGACCGCCCGGAGGACCTGGAGCTGGCCCGTCCGTTCCTGGACGGCGACGGCTGAGGTCGAGCCCGGCGCGAGCCCCGCGTCCGCGAGGCCGGGCCGCCCGGTGGGGTCCCCGGGCATGGAAAGGATTCCCGATGCACGGTAGATCCCTTGTGGCGTGCCTGCTGCTCGGCGCCCTCTGGTTGCTCGCGGCCACCGCCGGATCCGCGGCGGCCTTCGATCAGAGCCACGCCGTCCTCACCGGCCTGCTGGAGCGCCACGTGCGGGACGGGCTCGTGGATTACCCGGGCCTGCAGGGCGAGCGCCTCCTCCTGGAGGCCTACCTGGCGAGCCTGGGCGACCTGACCGATGCGGAGTACCGCGGCTTCACGCCCGAGCAGCAGCTGGCCCTGCTCATCGACGCCTACAACGCCTTCACCCTCGAGCTGGTCCTGCGCCAGTATCCCGTGACCTCGATCCAGGACATTCCCCAGGCCTGGGACAGAACGATCTGGAAGCTGGCGGGGCATCGGGTCAGCCTCAATCAGATCGAGCACGAGTGGATCCGCGCGCATTTCCGGCAACCGCTGGTCCACTTGGCTCTCGTCTGTGCTTCCCTGGGCTGTCCGCCCCTGCGTGCCTCCGCCTACACGGCCGACGGGCTCAGGGAGCAGCTGGCGGATGCGGCGCGCAGCTACGCTCTCGATCCACGCCTGATGAAGCTGGACACGACCGGGGAAACGCTCTGGGTCACCAAGATATTCGAGTGGTACCCTGAGGACTTCGTGGCCGTCTGGGGTGGCTCGCCGGTTCCGGAGGGCAGCCCGCGGACCCGGGCGCACCGCGCGGTGATCGGCTTCGCCGAGGAGTACATGTCACCGGAGCCGGCGCAGTATCTGGGCACGCACCCGGTCGCCGTCTCCTACTTCACGTTCGACTGGAGCCTCAACGAGGCCCCCCCGGCAGAGGGGGAATGATTCCATGGCTCTCGACCTCGCGTTGACGATCGCCCTGGGGCTGTACGTCCTCTGCTCGGTCCTCCTGCTGGTCTACGGTCTGAACGCCTACGTCATGCTCGGGCTGTTCTGGCGCAGCCGGCGCCGGTACCGGCAGGAGGCGCGCAGGGTGCACGCCTGGTTCACCACCTCGGTGCCCGACGCGGAGCTGCCCGTCGTGACGACCCAGCTGCCCATCTTCAACGAGCGCAACGTGATCGAGCGTCTGCTGCAGGCGGTCTGCGCCTTCGACTACCCGCGCGAGAAGCACGAGATCCAGGTGCTGGACGACTCCACGGACTCGACCACCGAGATCGTGGCCGGCCTGACCATGAAGCTGCGAGCCGCCGGTCACGACGTCCGGCACATCCGCCGCACCGACCGCCGTGGCTTCAAAGCGGGAGCCCTGGCCGAGGGGCTGCGCCGGGCCCGCGGCGAGTTCGTGGCCGTCTTCGACGCCGACTTCGTCCCGCCGCCGGATTTCCTGCGGCAGACCGTGCCCTTCCTGCTGGCCGACGAGCACTGCGGCTTCGTGCAGACCCGCTGGGGACATCGCAACCGCGGCTTCTCCCTGCTGACCCTCCTGCAGAGCATCGGCATCGACGGCCACTTCGTCGTCGAGCAGACGGCGCGGGCCGGCAACGGCCTGTTCTGCAACTTCAACGGCACGGCCGGGGTCTGGCGGGCCGCCGCCATCGCCGACGCCGGCGGCTGGCGGGCCGACACCCTGACCGAGGATCTGGACCTCTCCTACCGCTGCATGATACGGGGCTGGCGGCCGTGCTTCCTGCTGGACGTCGTGACGCCGGCCGAGATCCCCACGGACATCAACGCGCTCAAGTCCCAGCAACGCCGCTGGGCCAAGGGGAGCATCCAGACCGCCATCCAGCTGCTGCCCACCGTGCTGCACCGCCCCGATTTCGGGTGGTTCCAGAAGCTGCAGGCCGTGCTGCACCTGACCCACTACATGATCCACCCGCTGATCCTGCTCATGACGATCCTGGTGCTGCCGCTGATCACCCTCCTGCAGATCCGCTTCACCACGCCCTTCGCCGTGCCGCTGGTGGCGACCATGCTCCTGGCGCTGCTGGGCCCGAGCAGCCTCTACCTCGCCTCGCAGATCCTGACCGGCCGGGACTGGCGCCGCTCCCTCCTGGCCCTGCCCGCCCTGGTGGCCCTGGGGATCGGCCTGGCCGTGAACAACAGCCGCGCCGTGCTCGAGGCGGTCCTGGACCGGGCGGGCGGCGAGTTCGTGCGCACCCCGAAGCTCGGGGCCGCGGCCGAGGCCCCCGCGGATGCGGGCGGGACCACCGGGCCGGGGCAGCTCGTCGTCTACCGGCAGCCCCTCAGCCGGCTCTACCTCGTGGAATTCCTCATGGGCTTCTGGGCCTTCGCCGCCTTCCTGGGCTACCTGTTCGCCATCGGCTCCCTGGCCGGAGCCCTGCTGCTGGTGCAGGCGGTGGGCTTCACCTGCGTGGGAATCCTCTCCGTCCGGCACCACAGATACGCCGCCAGACCGGGGTGATGACCGGCCCGCGGGCACGCTGGGCCGCGCTGGCGGCGGCGGCGGCCGTCCTGCTCGCCGGCGCGCTCCGGGCCGGGCTGGGCCGGGGCCCGTGCGGCCCTTGGGTCGTCGGGGTGATCGCCGGTGCGGTCGCCGCCGGCCCACTCGTCGTGCTGGCGGCGCTCGCCTGGCGCCGGGAGCGGCCGGGGCGGGGCTGGCTGGCCCTGGCGCTGCTGCTGGCCGTGGCCGTGCGCCTGGCCCTGCTGCCAGCCCACCACGAGCTGAGCGACGACGCCGCCCGCTACCACTGGGACGGCAAGGTCCTGGCCCACGGCGGCAATCCCTACCTGCACGCGCCCGACGAGCCGGCAGTGGCCCATCTGCCCATCCACGTACTCGATGCGCGCATCAACCATCCCTGGAACCGCACCTGCTATCCGCCCCTGGCGGAGCTGCTGTTCGCGGTGGGCTACCTGCTCAGCCCGGGCCGCCTGACCGGCCTGCAGCTGCTGGGACTGGCCGCCGAGCTGATCACCTGGCTGCTGCTGCTGGGAGAGCTGCGCCGCCGGGCCGCTCCCACCTCCCGGATCCTGCTGATCGCCTGGGCGCCGCTGATCGTCTACGAGGGCTACCTGCCCGGCCACCTGGACGTCCTGAGCCTGCCGCTGGTGACCTGGTTCCTGCTCGCGACGGCCCGCGGCCAGGGCGCGCGCGCGGGTGTGGCCCTCGCCCTGGCCTGCCTGGTGAAGCCGCTGCCGCTGATCTTCGTGCCCGCAGCGCTGCGCGAGCTGGGCCGCCGCGGCGGCCTGCGCCTGGCCCTGGCCGGCCTGGGCGTGGGACTGCTCTGCTACCTACCCTTCGCGAGGGCGGGCTGGAAGCTGTTCAGCTCCACCTGGCTGATGGCCACCGAGTGGTCCTTCGACGGCAGCCTGGGCGCCTGGTTCGAGACCCTGCTGCCGCGCCACGCGGCGCACCTGGTCGCCGCGGCCGCGGCCGCCCTCGCGATCCTCCTGGGGGCCTGGCGCGGACGCGACTTGCTGTCGCGGATGCTGCTGGCCCAGGCTGCCTTCGTCATCTTCACCCCCACCCTCTTCCCCTGGTACCTGATCGGGATGTACCCGCTGCTGGCTCTGCGTCCGGACCCGGCCCTCCTCGCCCTGGGCATCCTTGCCCCGCTGGCCGAGGAGATGATGATCGGCTACCACGCCACCGGCGTCTGGCACCTGGCGGTCTGGGCCCGCTGGTCCCAATACCTGCCCTTCTACCTGCTGCTCGCCGCGGGGGCCTGGCGCGGCTGGGGCATGTTCCGGCGCGGGCGGCCCTGAGGACGCCCTGCCCCCCCGCTGCGGCCAGCCCGCGGGAACCTGCCCGGCGGGTCGCGTGTTTCCCCGGCATTCTCCGACAGGCTCCAGGCTCCATCCCCCGGGAAAGGATCGCTCATGAAACGGCCCCTGATACCCCAGATCACGGCTCTGGCCCTGCTGGCCCTCCTGGTCGGCCTGCTGACCGCCGGCAGCGCCCTCGCCAGGACCGAGAAGCCGGACAAGCCCGCCAAGATCACCGAGTCGGCCACCGGCCAGGGCTGGCTCGGCATCAGCATGCAGGAGCTGAACGACAGCATGGCCAAGGCTCTCGACATCGAGAACGGCGGCGTGCTGGTCAACAGCGTGAGCAAGGACTCGCCGGCCGCGAAGGCCGGCCTCGAGGAGGGAGACGTGATCGTCTCCTTCGCCGGCCAGAAGGTCGAGGACACGGGCGAGCTGGTTCGCCTGGTGCGCAAGCAGGAACCGGGCGACGAGGTGAAGATCGGCATCATCCGCGACGGAAAGTCCAAGGACCTCGAGGTCACCCTCGGCGAGCGCAAGACCGACGTCATGGTCTGGAACGACGACGGCGGCAAGCGCATCGAAATCCTCCGCCCGGGCGACGACGAAGGCCAAAGGTACTTCTACCACAACCTGGGCCGCGAGCATGGCTACCTGGGCGTGAGCCTGCGCGATCTCACGGTCCAGCTCGGCGACTACTTCGGGGTGGAGGACGGCGAGGGCGCCCTGATCGAGGAGGTCAACGCGGATACGCCGGCCGCCGAGGCCGGACTGCAGGCGGGTGACGTCATCCTGCAGATCGACGACGAGAAGATCGACGACGTGGCCGACGTGACCTCCTACCTGCGCGACAAGGACCCGGGCGACGAGGTGGCCGTCACCGTCCTGCGCAAGGGCAAGGACAAGACCTTTGAGGTGAAACTCGGCGAGACCAGCGGCGCGCTGGGCTGGGTCGGCGGGGAGAACTTCGAGAGAATGATGCCCGACATGCAGCGGCTGCACCGTGCCTTGCCGCGCATGGAGGGCCGCATGCCCCAGATCCATCGCTGGTACGGCGAGGAGTCGGACAAGAGCATGGAGGAGCTGCGGGCCGAGATGAAGGCGCTCCAGAAGGAAATGCAGCAGCTGAAGGAGCAGCTGCAGCAGGAGAAGAAAGGGCGCTGATCACACCCCCCGATCCGGCGCCTCGGGAGCCGCGAGAGCGGCTCCCGCTTTTTTGGCTCAGACCAGCAGCAGTCCCAGGAGGGTGATCAGCACGGCCAGCAGGGCCGTGCCGCCCAGGCCCGCCAGCGGCACGAGCAGGAGACTGGCCAGGAGCGAGCCCAGACAGCCTCCCGCCAGATCGGCGGCGTAGAGGGGGGCGATGGCGGCCGCCTGGTCGCGACCGCTGGCCAGGCTGGCCTGCGCGAAGACGGCGGCCACTCCCGTGCCGGCCAGCAGGAGCAGCAGGGCCGCGACGAGCAGGCGGCCGGCGAGGCCGGCGGCCACCAGCCCGGCCGTGCCCGCGCCCAGCAGGGCCAGACCGCCCAGGCACAGGGCTCCCAGCCAGCCGGGGATCGGCACCGCCCCGGCCGGCGGACCGGCGGTGATGTCCAGGACCTGCCGTCGCCGCTGCCCCCACCTCTCGAGCAGCAACGCGCCCAGCGCCAGGCCGCCCATGAAGGCGGTCAATAGCAGCCCCAGATCCTGGAAGAGAATGCCGCTGCGCACCTGGTAGGCCAGGATGAGCACCGTCTCGAGAACCATGCCCACCCCGCCCGCGATGCCCACCCGGGCGGCGCGCCGGGATCCCTCGCCGCGCCGCGCCAGCAGCAGCAGGCCCAGGAGCAGCAGCGCCCCCAGCCAGAGGACCGGGGCGCGCCAGGGCCAGGCGGAGATCCGGGCGGGCCAGTCCAGGAGCGCGAGCGCGGGAAAGAACCTGGCCAGCCAGAGCAGGAGCGTGGACTGGTAGCAGACGGGCCGCAGGTCGAGGTTGACCGGAGCGCGGGACTCCTGCAGCAATCCCGCCACCTCGGCGAAGCGGTCGTTCGTGTACAGGTAGCGGATGTAGGCGGGCGAGACGAGACGCGTCACGATCCCGCGATCCTCCCAGCGCCGCGCCAGGATCCCGGGATCGCGAGGCAGGGGAGCCGGCGAGGCCAGCAGGATCACGGTGGTCCCGGGCAGGGCGACCAGATCGGGGAAGACCTCGCGCAGGGCGCGCGCGATGCTGGCCGTCCGGCGCACGAGCTGGGGCGACCACAGATTCTCGGCCGCCCGCAGGCGCAGGGCCAGCACGCCGCCCGGCCGCAGATGCGCCGCGCAAATCTGGAAGAACTCCCGCGTGTAGAAGCGGTTCGCCTGGCCCGAATCCGGCTCCGGCATGCCGATCAGGATCAGGTCGTAGCGGCCCGCCCGGGCCAGGAAGCGCCGCGGCTCGGCCACGGTCACGCGCACGGCCGGAGCCGCCAGATCGGCCTCCACCGCGGGCGGCAGGCGGGACCGCACCAGGTCCAGCAGGTCGCGGTTCAGCTCCACGTAATCCAGCGCCGCGGGCCGGTGCTGGAGCAACTCGCCCACCAGGCCCTCCACGCCGCCGCCGAGCACCAGCAGCGACTCCGGCTCGGCACACTGCAGGGCCGCCAGCTGGGCGTACTCCTCCGCGGCCGTGCCCTCGTTCTCGAAGGCGAGGGCGTCGTTCACGAAGACCGAGAGCTGCCCGTCGCGGTCGGTGACCGTCACGCGGCCGTAGGGCGTGTCCCGCGTCGCCGCCAGGTGGGGATGATCCCAGGTCGTGAGCCGGCGATCCAGCCCGCGACCGGCCGCGAGGGCGGCGAGCAGGAGCAGCGCGACGGCGGCGGCCCCTCCGGTCAGGCCGCGGGAACGGCCGCGCCAGGGCCAGAAGACCGCGCCGGCGGCCAACAGGCCGCACAGCAGACCCGCGGTCAGGTTCGGGACGGACCACTCCAGCAGCAAGGTTGCGAGCACACCGCCGGCCAGGCCCCCGGCGCTCTCGACGGCGTAGGCCCAGGCCAGCGTGCGGCCCCGCTGCGCGGCCAGACCCGCGGCCAGCCGGAAGAGCTGTCCCAGCAACGCCCCCACCGGCAGCAAGGCCACCAGCAGCGCCGCGATCTGGCGGGGAAAGGGCAGGTAGGCACCCGGCACGGCGCCCCAGAGCAGGCGGGCCCCGCGCACCTCCGCCAGCGTGAGCGGGAAGACCACGGCCAGGACCAGCAGGAGACGGCGCACCCGGGCCGGCGTGGGCCGCAGGGGCCTGCGGCCGAGCAGGGCTCCCGTGGCTGTTCCGAGCAGCCAGCCCCCCAGGGCCAGGATGTAGATCAGCTCGCTACCGTAGAAGGCGACGTTCAGCTCGCGCAGCAGGACGACCTGCGCCAGCAGGGAGAGAAAACCGACGGCCAGCAGCCAGAACGTCATGCACGAGGTCCATCGAGATCAGTGGAGGTCCGACTCGCCGAAGACCTCCGCCTGGAAGGTAAAGAGCTGGGCACCCTCGCGCCAGCTCCCGGCCGGCAGGCCGGCCTTGCGGCAGAGCTGGTCCAGCATCTGCTCGCGGTCCCAGCCCTGCTCGGGCGCCACCTGGGGCAGGAAGACCGCCGAGCGCCCCCCCTTGCGCAGCAGCACGCCGTCCCGTCCGATCGTGATCGCCCCGGGACCGGAGACGGGCCGGAACGGAGTGAGGACCGAGATCTCGATCTCGCACTGGGACAGCTCGGACGGCTGTAGGGCCGGAAAGCGCCGATCGTTGAGGGCGGCCTGCAGGGCCATGGCGCCGACCACCTGGGCCAGCTGGCGGTCCTCGGCCATGTGGCCGATGCAGCCGCGGAGCTGGCCGTGCTTCTCGAGCGTCACGAAGGCCCCCTGCCGCCGGCAGAGGACCGGCGAGAGGTCCCGGGCCAGGGGCACGGTCTCGGTGGCGAGGTAGCGCCGGATGGTCTCGCGGGCCAGGCGCAGCAGCGTGCGCTTGTCCGCATCGCCCAGGGGCACGTCCGCCGCGGCCGGCACAGGAAGACGCAGCGCCATGGTATCGCTCCAGGTCGGACCGGGCGCGAAGACCACGGCGCCGTAGCCCACCACGCGCTCCGGGTCCCCGACGGCCGAATCGCCCGAGTTGGCATGGCTGACGATGCGGCCGTAACGTGCACCCAGCTCGCGGGCCGCCGTCATGGCGGCCAGGATCGGCCCCTCCCCGCACGCGCAGGTGGCCAGCCCGGAGATTCCCTTGCGCATCTCCCGCGCCAGCGTCCCGGGCAGCTCGGCGGGATCGCCCGCGGCCACGGCGGTCAGCGTCACGCGATCCGCGGCCATGGATCCCTCGTACCCGGGGTAGTGGCTCAGGTCGCTGCTGGCCACGATCAGCGGCCGGCGGCCGGCGAGCACCCGGGCCAGCGCGCGCCCGAGACGGCCGCACAAGTCGGGATCGGAGTCCCCCACCACCGCCGCCACGATCTTCACCCCCGGCAGGGCGACCTGCACGAAGGGGACCTGGACCTCCACCGAGTGCTCCTCGCGGTGCACTTCCGGCCGGAAGCCGAAGTCGGGATCGGCGGCCACCAGGGCCCGGGTCGCCTCGCGGTCGATGGGAGCCAGGCCGAGGGGCGTCAGGTAGCCATCGCCCGGGTAGAACGAGACGCCGCGGAAGGGCGGCTGCGTGTGGTTGGTGCCGAGGATCACCACCAGGTCGTAATCGTGGCCGCTGGCCTGCCGGAAGGCATCGGCCGCGATCTGGCCGGAGAAGACGTAACCGGCGTGGGGCGCCACCAGCGCGACCGGCCGTTCCTGGCGCGGCGGGACCGCGTCCTCCAGAAAGGCTTCCACGGCGGCCTGCAACCGGCCTCCGTCGGCGGGATAGAAGCGTCCCGCGACGGCCATGGGTCGCGGACCCGGGCCCGCTGTGGGCGTGGCGGAAATCAGGTACAGACCGCCCGCCACCGCCAGCAGCGACAGGACCAGCAGGCCCGCGGCCGCCCTGGACCTCATGACATCCTCCTCTTCGCGCGCCGGCCCCGCTCGGGGAGCGTCAGCTCCACACGCCCGCGATGGCCTGCCCACACCAGCGGCAGTGGCCGTTCACGATGTCGTTGCGCCGGATGAAGAAGCCCTGCCGCTCGATCACGACCTGGCCGCAGCCCGGGCAGTAGGTGTTGTTGCCGGGATGGCCCGGCACGTTGCCCACGTAGGGGTAGTGCAGACCCTGCGCGAGGGCGATGGCCCGCGCGCGCTCGAGCGTGGCCACCGGCGTCGGCGGCAGGTTCTGGAGCTGGTAGTCGGGATGAAAGCGGGTGAAGTGCACCGGGACGTCCGGCCCCAGCTCGCCCGCCACCCACTTGGTCAGCTCGGTCAGCATGGCATCCGCGTCGTTGAGCGTGGGCACCACCAGGTTCACCAGCTCCAGGTGGGTCCCGCTGCGGGAGACCTGGGCGATGCTGCGGAGCACGGGCTGCAGCGCCGCCCCGCAGACCTCCTGGTAGAACGTCTCGGTATAGCCCTTCAAGTCGATCTTGATCGCGTCCAGCACCTCGCACATCTCGGTCAGCGGCTCCTCGTTCATGAAGCCGCAGCTGACCAGCACGGGATGCACGCCCTGCGCCCGGGCCAGGCGCGCGATGTCCGTCAGGTACTCCGTGAAGACCGTCGGCTCGTTGTAGGTGAAGGCGACGATCGGCGCGTGGCGGTCGCGCACCGCACCGACGAGATCGGCGGGCGGCACGATGCGGCTCTCGTAGTCCTCGGGCCGGGCCTGCGAGATCTCCCAGTTCTGGCAGAACTTGCAGCGGAGCGGGCAGCCGGAGGTCGCCAGGGAGAAGGCCTGCTGGCCGGGCAGGAAGTGGTAGAAGGGCTTCTTCTCGATGGGATCCACGTGGATGGTGATGGGCCGCCCGTAGACCAGGGTGCGCAGCTCCCCGTTCACGTTGATGCGGGCCCGGCAGCGGCCGCGCTCGCCCGGTTCGATCAGGCAGCGCTGGGCGCAGAGCAGGCAGCGGACGATCCCCTGGCCCCCGTGATCGAAGGGGGCGTGCGGATCGACCTCGCCCGGGGCGTGGCAGCTGGCGCAGTCGACACCGGGGGTGAGGGTCGAGACCCAGTAGCGCGCGACGGGGGCCTGCCGGATGAGGGCCTGCAGATCGGTGGCGGCGAGGGCCTCGGCGCTGCCCTCCCCCAGCAGCCGGACGAGAGCCTCGGGACTGGCCACCAGCAGACCGGCTCCGCCCGCCGTCAGCCCAGTGCGGGCGGCCGCCTGCAGGAACTGCCGGCGGCTCATGGGGTGCCGGAACATCGTTCCACCTCCGTTGGCAGTGTAATGCACGGGAGCGGGCGGAGCAATGAGGCCGGGCGCGGCCCGCTCCGGCCTCGGTTCCGAACGGGCCAGGGCGCGGATCCGGCCCGCGTGGCTTTTTTAGGTTATGTCAGAAATAAAGTTCCATGGACTGCGTTGCTGTCCACCCTTCGGCCCCGAAGTGCCTTTACATCCAGATGATTTTGTGATATCATGACAACACTAGAAAAATAATGTAAGCAGCCGTCGATGCGGCGGCTCGACGGTTTGCCACGTCCTAACCGGCAAGGAGGTGATGCTCGTCACTTCTGCTACCGTCAAGGGCCAAGGACCTGGAACCAACCCTGAAGGGGGTCACGCGACATGCGCAAGATTATGCTTACCGTCCTGATGGCGGCCTGCCTGGCCATCGCCGGAGCAGCCAACGCCGTGGTCATCAACGAGTGGGTCTCCAACGACATCAGCGGCGATGATCACGAGTTCATCGAGCTGTGCGGCAATCCCGGCGAGAGCCTGGACGGCCTGACCATTGTCCTGGTCGAGGGCGAGGGCGCCTCCTCCGGTCTCATCGACAACATCATCAGCCTGAACGGCTACTCCGTGGGCGCAACGGGCTACTTCGTGGTCGGCGATGCCGCCGTCAACCCCGACCTGGAGCTGGCTGATGGCTGGATCGAGAACGGCGGCAACAACATCCTGCTGCTGGCCGACTTCGATGCGGGCCTCTACCCGATCGGCACGGACATCGACGCCGACGGCGACTGCGTGGCCGACTTCTCGATCGGCACCGTGGTGGACGGCGTCGGCTACGGGATTCCTGATTCGGGCGACTGCATGACCTACTATGGAATCACTGGCGTCGGCCCCGACGGGAGCTACGATCCCGCCGGCGGAGCCCGCTGCGACGACTGCGATGCGGTCGGCGGCGAGTGGTACATCATCTGCCTGAACGGCACCGAGTCCACCGGCTCGGGCTGCACGGTGGAAGACGGCTACTACGTCTCCTACGCCACGCCGGGCGCCACCAACGCCTGTTCCACGGTCGCCAACCAGGAAAGCACCTGGGGCGGCGTGAAGGACATGTACCGCTAGTTCGGTCCGGCCTTGCTCAAGGCTGGCTTCGGGCCCGGCATTCGCCGGGCCCTTTTTTTCGCGCCAGGAGCTTCCCCGGGAATTGCCGCGCGGGCTGACACCGTCGTGATCGTCGTGCGGACCTGCACGTTGTGCTGCCCGGCCCTTTACCCAAAGGACCCATGGACGTCCCGGAGGAGGCCGTCGCTGAATTCAAGAGAACGGCCCGCAAACTTGGAGGGGATGCGGTGCTCCTATTCCGAGTTACCGGTAGCCTTGGACTTGGAGAGGGGAAAACGATCTACTACAAGAACATCGGCATCGGGGCAAAGGTCGTCAGATCCATTGACTCGGATTGCCGACCGATCATCGCATTCTTCGAGGGAGCCGATCACCAAGGCGAGAAGCCGAGCTGTCCCTACGAGGTCCCGGGAAATGTTGGCAGCATTTGTAAAGGCAGCGGGCGTGAATTTTTTGGCTGGCAAGAGCGAGCAATCGAGGTACTGGCTGATTCGGCCAGGAGTATTTCGGGAAACGGGATCATGGTAACCATGTCCGAGGATACCATTTCCGGGCGCGCGATCAGATTCCTGGACCCGCAATGCCGAAAATGATGGTGCCGGGCAGCTCGCCCGCCAAGCTTGCGTCACCTCGATTCAAGTCGCCGATTCCGTGAACTCCGCGACGCGGTCGTGGATCCAGGGCTCCAGGCCGGGGGCCAGGTAGAAGCGGGGACGCAGGAGGTCGTCGTCCGGGGCGATGACGCCCTCGCGGACGGCGAGGCGGGCCAGGGCGGTGTCCGGGTAGATGCGGATGCCGACGGTGATCTTCAGCTCCTCCAGTTCCAGCGATCGCACGAAGGCCAGGCTCTCCTCGACCGATTCCCGCGTCTCGCCGGGGCCGCCGAGCAGGAGGAAGCCCATGCGCTCGATGCCGCGGGCGGCCAGCCGGTCCGCGGCGAGCCGCACGTCGCGGGGCAGGAAGCGCTTGTTCAGGGCCTTCAGGATGCGGGCGCAGCCGCTCTCGAAGCCCAGGCTGACCTCGGTGCAGCCGGCCTCCCTCATGGCGTCGACCAGCTCCTCCTTCACCAGGTGCGGGTAGAGGATGCAGCGCCAGGTGATCTCCAGGTTCCGCTCGCGGAGGCGCCGGCACAGCTCGAAGGCATGCGATTCGGGCAGGTTGAAGCAGTTGTCCACGATGTGGAAGTGACGGAAGCCCTGCTCCGCCAGATGCGCCAGGGTTTCGGCTGCGGCGGCCGGCGAGGCGCAACGGATGGGCCGGCCCTGGATGCGGGCCGTGGAGCAGTAGGCGCAGTCGTTCGGACAGCCCCGGCGGGTCTGGATGGGGACGCAGAGGCCCGGCACCGGGGGGGTGCGAGCGGAGAGCAGATCGTTCCAGAGCGGCAGCTCGTCCAGCTTCTCCACGACGGCCAGCCCGCCGTCGGTCGGGTCGCCCGCCACAGTGACGCCGGAAATGTCGCGCGGGGAGCGGCCCTCTTGCAGCCGCTGCAGGAGGGCGGGAAACGCTTCCTCTCCGTCTCCGCGGATGCCGAAATCGGCCCCGAGATAATCGAGCATCGCATGCGGGTAGATGCCGTAGCCGGCGCCGCCGAGGACGAGGGGAGCGGCCGAGCCGGCGCGACATTCGGCGGTGACCTCGCGGACCTTCTCGAGCAGGAACTGCGGTTCCTCCCGGTTCTGGTCGTCGATGTTGCGGACGGAGATGCCGATCACCTCGGGCCGGAACGAGGCGATGGCGTCGCGGACCGCACCGGCGGGATCCTTGGCGAACAGCAGATCCAGGAAGCTCACCTCGTGGCCCGCCCGCTCTGCGGCGCTGGCCACCAGGCTCGCACCGAGCGCCAGGGTCACCATGCTGATGCGCTCGGTGTTGGCGGAGACGATCAGGACCCTCATCGACGATCGCTCCTGATTCTCACGGATGTCTCCCACCGCCGTCAGACCCGCTCGATCGGCCCCAGCTCGTCGATCTGGCGCTCGATGGCCTCGGCTCCCCGCTCACGCGACCGGTGCACGCCCTGGTCGAAGGCGTGCATGATGCCGAGCATGCGGGCGAAGGGCACGGCAACGAGCAGCAGGTCGTCGGCGAAGCGGCCCAGCCTCCGCGCGCCGGAGTCGAAGAGCGACACGCCGACGTGACCCGAGACCAGGGGATAGGCGACGCCCGTGCGGCAGGTGGGACCCGCCAGCTCGGCCGTCATGGACCCTCCCTCCCAGTAGTTGGCGAACTCGAGGAGATGATGCAGGGAGCCGGGCTTGCCGACGAAGAGCAGGAGGTCCGGCGGAGCGACCGCCTCGGCCAGCGGCGCGAAGCAGACGTGGCTCGCCATGCCGGCCGGGGCCTGCACGACCTGCTGCCCGCGGTGCAGCGCCGCCCGCGAGCTGTAGACCTTCTCCCGGTTGACCAGGAAGTCCACCAGCCGCTCCTTGCCCTGGGCGGGCATCTGCCCGAGCCCGAGGCTCACGAGACCTCCCGGACAACCGCAGGTGTCGGCCGTGATGGTGACGGCGCGACCCTCGCAGGCCCGCTTGATCGCCTGGCACACGGAGAGCTTGTCCTCCGGCTGCACCCCCCCTTCGGGAACGGCGCCGGTGAAGGTCACCGCGACGGGCTCCGTCTCGAGCGCCAGCTCCTGCTTCAACCTGTTCGACCATTTCTGCCAGTACATGGGCACCTCCCGCGATGCGGTCATCGTGAAGCAACCGGGTCATCGGCCCGCACCGTCCGGTGGCCGCCGCACTGCAAGTTCTGGGATCGCGACAAGGGAAAGGAAGCAGGAAACCCGACTGCACATGACAGGAAGGCCAATCGACCTCGAGTACCTCGCCCTCCTCGCGCCCGCTCGACAACTTCAATCTAGCACCGCCAATCGCCCCGCGTCAATTTTCCGCCCTGCGAGCCAGTTCCCGGAGCTCGGCATACCCGGCGTCCTATCCCCTGGAGCATCTTGCCGCTTGACATCGACTACGAATTGTAGTCAATTGACTACAATTCGTAGTCAAATGTCCCGGAGAGGCCACATGGCCAGACCGAAATCTGCAGGTCAATCCCTGGCAAGGCTTTTCCCCTATCCCGCGATGCTGGATGTGCTCGGCCTGCTTCTCCTTCATCCGGACGAGCAATACTACCAGCGGGAGATCGCCGAGAGGGTCGGCAGCACCGTGCTGCAGACCCAGCGCGCCTTGAAGCGGATCGAGGATGCCGGCCTGGTGGAAAAGAGGCGTCGCGGTAATCGAACCTACTACGGCGCTCGTCGCCAGCACCCCGTCTATGACGATCTACGGAGGATGCTGCTCAAGACAGTCGCCCTCGGCGACCAGCTCCGGGATGTTCTGGGCTCGCTCGAGGGCAAGGTCCGCCTGGCGTTCGTCTACGGCTCAGTGGCGGCGGGCACGGATGTTCTGACCAGCGATGTCGATCTCTTCATCGTCGGCCAGCTCACGTCGCGGCAAGCCGCACAGCTTCTCGGTCCCCTCGGTCGCAGTCTCGAGCGAGAGTTCAACCCCACCATCTATCCCGAGAGGGAGCTACGAAGCAAAGCACGGAGCGGGAATCCGTTCATCCACAAAGTCCTGGCCGGCCCCAAGATCTGGCTCATAGGTGACGATGATGAGCTTGCAACGTTGGTTGCGTGAGCGCCGGCTTCGCCAGCATCAATCCTCGTCCGAGGAGATCAAGGCTCTCTGGGGCATCGTTCAGCGCGATCTCGCGGACGCAGCCATAGAGCAACTCTCTCCGGACCGTCGCTACTCGACTGCTTACAATGCCATCCTGCAACTCGCAACGATGGTCCTGCGCTCCTCTGGCTACCGTACTGGCGGCGAATCTCATCACTGGATTACCTTCCAGGCGCTTTCTCAGCTGATGGAATCCCTGCCATCCGCAAGAAGCGATTACTTCGATGCCTGTCGCCGCAAGCGCAACATTGTCGACTATGACGCGTCTGGAGAAATCTCCGAGGCTGAGGCCCGCGAAATCTACCATGAGGCCGTGCAGTTTGCACATGACGTTCTGGTCTGGCTCGAAGAACACCATCCGGACTTGCTGCCCGGCGATGTGTAGCGCGCGCCATCCGGCCATTCTTGACACGACGGCGACACGCGGGGATAATGGTCATTGGCGAGCGAAGGACGCCACCTGGCCTGCGGGAAGGGTCAAACCCACCTCTGCTGATTCCGCGCATACAACCTTCTTTTCGGCCCGAGCGAGCAAGTCACGGGCATCAGCGAAAGGAAGGCCACATAATGTCCGGATCACGGCCGCGTCGCCCCAGCGTCGACCACCTCAGGAAGCAAGCGAAGATGCTGCTGGGTACTCAGCGGCGCGGGCCGTAGGTCCGGAAGACGAGGTCCCACAGCGGCTGGCTCACGCCGAAGTGCGAGTCCATGTTCTTGTGATGGTGCGCCAGGTGGTAGCGCTTGAGAAAGTGCGGCCATCCCCGCGCGCATCTGGCGTGGTGCCAAGCGTAGTGGCCGAGATCATAGCCGAGGTAGCCGATCAGCAGGCCCGCGAGCGTCGCCAGCGACGGCGCCAGGGGCAGCACCAGCCGGATCCCGACGAACAGGAGCAATGTGATTCCGTAGCCCGCCAGCGGCGGGAAGACCAGGCGGGTCGGATCCCAGGGATCCTTGTGATGAATCCCATGCGCCAGGAAGTGGAACCTGCGCTCCCACCCGTTGCGGGGCTCGTGGTGGAAGACGACGCGGTGCAGGACGTACTCGACCAGGGTCCACAGCAGCAGTCCGCCGAAAGCCGCACCCACCAAGCGGGCCCAGCCCAGCCCCAGCCACCTCGCCGCCGCCAGCATCAGCATCACCGTGGGCACCCAGAGGGCGAGGATCAGCCGCCACGAGATGTGCGTGTTGGCTTCGAGCCAGGCGTTCTCGAAGACCCGGAAGGAGTCCGGAAACGCTGTCTGCGGCTGTGCCGCCGCGAGCTGCCGGCGCTGCGCCGGCTGCAGGTCGATGTGGACCCACTCCCAGTACTGGTCGCCCAGCGCGTCCAGCTGGGAGCAGACGGCCCGCGTGTAGTCGATGCCGTAGTCGTCCACCACGGCTGAGCCCTTGACGGCGATCGTCGCATCCTGGCTCATCTCTTCGTTCTCCTGGACCGGACCGGGCAAGGAACGGCTCCCGAACACAGCCGACATGGTAAGTCAATCCGGCTCTTGCGAAAGGGCGGGACGCGAAGCGCTGCCCGTTCTCGAGCATCCGCGGTCGGGCGGTGGCAGCGCTGCCGGGGTGCCGCCTATCTTGTCCAGCAAGAATGGCACGCCGAAGGCGGTCGGGCATGCGTGATTTCAGACGAGAGTCGCAGCAGATGCTGGTCGAGAGATTCGGTTCCGTGGTCCGGCTGATCCATGGCGGCCGGGTGTTCGAGGCCCTCAGCGACGAGGAGATCGGGACCTTGGTGGAGCTACCCCAGAAGACCGACGCCCCCATCCCCTCACCGCGCGAGGACGGGCGGCAACCCGGCGCGCCGGCAAACCCCGCCAGCATCATCGTCGTCGAGGGTCTGGTCAGGAGATTCGACGGATTCACGGCGGTGAACCGCATCTCGTTCGAGGTGCGCGCAGGCGAGATCTTCGCGTTCCTGGGACCCAACGGGGCCGGCAAGTCGACCACCATCAAGATGCTCACGACCCTGCTGGAGCCGAGCGAGGGTCGCATCCTGCTGGACGGCAACGATCCGGCCTGCAACAAGGACGCGGTCAGGAAGTCCTTCGGCATCGTGTTCCAGGACCCCAGCCTGGACGACGACCTGACGGCGCTGGAGAACGTCCGCTACCACGCGGTCCTCTACAACGTTCCGAAGAACACCCGGGAGGCCAAGATCGAGGAGCTGCTCAAGCTGGTCGAGCTCTGGGACCGCAGGAACGCCCTGGTCAAGACCTATTCCGGGGGCATGAAGCGCCGTCTGGAGATCGCCCGGGGTCTGCTGCACCATCCGAAGATCCTGTTCCTCGACGAGCCCACGCTCGGCCTCGATCCGCAGACCCGCAACCATATCTGGAGCTACATCAGGGACGTCAACCGGCGGGAAGGCATGACGGTCTTCTTCACCACCCACTACATGGACGAGGCCGAACGCGTCGCCGACCGGATCGCCATCATCGACCACGGCGCGATCATCGCGACGGGATCGGCCGGCGAGCTGATGAACAGGACCAGCGCGTCATCACTGGAAGACGCCTTCATCGCGCTGACGGGCAGCGCGATCCGCGAGGAAGAGGTCAGCGCGGTCGACCGCATGAGGGCGCGGCGCAGGATGTTCAGGAGAAACCGATGAGCGCGATCTACATCCTCTGGCTCCGGCAGGTGAAGAAGTACTTCCGGGCCCGCTCCAGGATCATCGGGGCGCTCGGCCAGCCGCTGCTCTTCCTGGTCGCCCTCGGCTTCGGCTTCGGGCAGGTATACCGGGAGGCCGGCGAGGGTAACTACATCCAGTACCTGGCTCCCGGCATCATCATGATGAGCGTGCTGTTCACGGCCATCTTCTCCGGAATCGACCTCATCTGGGACCGGCAGTTCGGCTTCCTGAAGGAGACGATGGTCGCGCCGGTGCCGCGCTGGCAGATCATGCTCGGCAAGACGCTCGGCGGAGCAACCGTGGCGTCCTTCCAAGGCCTGATCGTCTTCCTCCTGACGCTGATCGTGGGCTTCCGGTTCCACCACGCACTGCTGCTCCCGCTGGCCGCCGTGTTCGTGATCCTGGTGGCGATCATCTTCACCTCGCTGGGGGTGGCCGTTGCCTCGCGGATCGAGGACATGCAGGGATTCCAGCTCATCATGAACTTCCTGGTGATGCCCATCTTCTTCCTGTCGGGCGCGCTCTTCCCGCTCGAGGGCCTGCCCGAGATCATGCATTACGTCGTCAGGGTGGATCCTCTCACCTACGGGATCGACGGACTGCGGGCCGCGCTGATCAACGTCTCGACCTTCGGGTTGGCCGTGGATCTGGTGGTCATGGTGGGCCTCGCGTTCATCCTGGTGGCGATCGGGAGCTACCTCTTCGAGAGGATCCAGGCGTGAGAGCCGCCCGGAAGTGATGGTGCCCTTCGCGCGGGAGAAGATCGACGATCAGGGCCGGCTGACGGACCCCAGGACCGGGAACAGCATCGCGGACCTGGTCCAGGCGTTGATCGCCTGGGCGGGGAAGCTGAAGTAGAACCATGTCCTTTCCGGTAGAAGCAATTCAGGAGGCACAACGATGACGGCCCAGATCACGACCCTGTTTCTAGACATCGGCGGGGTCCTGCTGACCAACGGCTGGGACCGGAAGGCCCGCCGGCGCGCCGCCGAGAACTTCGCTCTCGATCACGAGGAGATGGACGAGCGGCATCACATGACCTTCGACACCTACGAAGTGGGAAAGCTCACGCTGAGCGAGTACCTCAAGCGTGTCGTGTTCTACAAGGAGCGCTCCTTTTCACCGGAGGACTTCCGGGCGTTCATGTTCGCCCAGTCCCGGCCCTTCGCGGAGATGATCGAGCTGGTCCGCCGGCTGAAGGAGCGCCACAATCTGAAGGTCGCGGCCGTCAGCAATGAAGGGCGCGAACTCAACGAGCACAGGATCAGGGAATTCCAGCTCGGGACGATCCTCGACTTCTTCATCTCCTCGTGCTTCGTGCACTTCCGCAAACCGGATCCGGACATCTTCCGCATCGCCCTGGACATCGCCCAGGTCAAACCGGGGCAGGTGATTTACATCGAGGACCGTCCCATGTTCGTGGAGATAGCCCGGAGCCTGGGGATCAACGGCATCGTCCATACCGACTACGAGGCCACGAAGCGGGAGCTGACGGGCTACGGCCTGGCGCTGTGACGCTGCGTGGGGCAGATGAGAAAGGACAACAACCCGGCTTCCTGCTATGATCGCGGCGCATTGCGGTCGCGGCACAACACCCACCAGTGTCCGCGGGCCCCGTCAGCTGCGGAGCGCCGCGGCGACAGGAGGTGGGAAATGAAGCCTGCGTTCTTGCTCGGAGCTTCCGCCGCCTTCCTCGTGGCTCCGGTCATCTACTGGCGCGGTGCGGCGATCCTCGATCCCCAGCGGATGTTCGGCGGTGCGACGCTTCCTCTCCCGGCAGAGATCGTCATCTGGTGTGCCGCAGCTGCTGCGCTCCTGGCGCCCCTTCTCGTAGCCAGACGGTTGCGGCTCATCACCGACTCCGCGCGGCTGCTGATGGGCCTCATCGGCACGGGGATGGCATCGGGGATCGGCGCGACGATGACGAACTTAACCGGAGATCCGATGCCCGTGCGCATCCTCGCACCCGTTTCGATGCTGGCGGTTCTCGGCTGGAGCTGGACCCATCGTGCCTGCTACCGAGCAGAGCCGCTCGCCCGGGTCGTTTCCCGGTACAGCAACGTGCTGATATTCATCGGATTTTTCTTCTTGCTCTGGGCGGCTGTCGACGTTGCCTTTCGTAAGCGCATGCTGGACCCGGAATTCGGATCCTCCACAACCACCTTCGTGATCTTCACCAAGACGTTCCTGGGAATCGCGGCCTTGGTCGTGGCTCGTCTCAGATCGACCGCTTCCCACTACGCTCGCTCGGCGACCCAGGTCCTTTCCGTGGCCTTCCTCGGCTTCTTCCCCCTTGGCTCGCTCGTCGGCCTCTACTGGGTCTTGCGAGTCCGCAGGCGAGAGCGGCGGGTGGATCCGGACACGCAGGCCGCCTGACCCGGCGTCACGGCCGCCGAGCATGCCCGCTCGAGATCGCGGGAATGGACCTGTGAGGGGTTCAAGAACATGAGCATGCCCAGAAAATGCCGCCGGCCGTCGTGCCTGCTTTCCCTGCTCGCCAGCCTGGTATTGGCTTTGGTCGGGTGCGACCACGACGATTCCACAGGACCGGAATCGCCGACGGTCGAGGTCCTGTCCTTAGACGTCCACGGAATGGGGTCATCCGGAATCGGAGCCATCGAGTTCGTCCGGAGCGTCGGATCTTGTGAGATCCAGGCGGCATCGATATCCGCAATCATCTACGCGGTCGTTCCCTGGCCGGGCAGGGATCTCACGGTGCTCAATGTTGTGGCGCCAACCCGCGACAACCTGCACGTTCTGTTCCTGTAGTGCTCTGCGGACACTCTCACCTACGCGTGGCACGAGAGCTACGCGGATCCGCTAACGCGGTATCGGGCCAGCGGCACCGTCACCTCGGCAGGCGCTGTCACCATGGTTCGCCCGACCCTGCGGCCGATTGCGGCCCTGCCGGACAGTGAGCAGCTAGTCCGCGACGTCGTCATGGACGGGACGGATATCCACTATGGCGGAAACGTCGGCACGATCAGCATCATGAACTCGACGTATGAACTGTATCCTTTCGAGATGGTGGACTGTTCCGACTGCGGCGGCGATGGACAACCGGGATGGTTCGAACTGCACTCGATGATCGGTGCTGCCGAGACTGACCTCGGTTTTGGAATCCTCTACCTGTATGTCAATCGGCAGGACCGGGCCTACTTGAGCCACTACATCCGCTTCAATCCGGTTCACCACGGTGTGAGTCCTACATTGATGGCCGACTGGTTCCTGCAAGGGGACGGCCCTTCGCCGCAGGCAGGCTGGCGGGGCCTACCCTGAGGCAACGGCGGGCTGCCGGCTCCTCCAAAGGAACCAATCCCCCTCGAGAACGACTTCTATGCATCGGCCCGCATATCGCTGATCGTCCGTGATCCCAGATGCCGGAAGGAGATGCCATGCGCCGTATTTCAATCCTCCTGGGCCTCGCGACCCTGCTGCTCTGCTCGGGGGTCGCAGCCCAACCGAATCCCGACCAGGACCAGATCTGCATCTGGTTCGAGGAGACCGATGGCAACTGCCGGCAGTCCGAGCCCTTCGTCATCGTTGCGGCCTTCCTGGTGCTGGAGAACATCTCCGAGCCGTCCGGCATCTCCGGGTGGGAATGCAGCATCGAGATCGGGAATGATCCCTCCAGCTTCTTTGTCCTGGCCTGGACCTGCCTGGCCGGCAATCCGAGCGGCATCTGGACACCGCCCGACTTCGCCGTGGGGATCGGCGAGCCGTTCCCGTGGGCCCCGCGGATCTTCCTTCTGCAGATCGATCTGCTGATCGTTTCGCCGGCGCCGATCTACTTCTGGATCCACGAGTACCAGCTGTACCCGATCTCGCCGTGGCCGGCCTATGCGGCGGGAGACGACCCCTCCCGGGTGGTCCGGCTCTTCAACTGCACGGGTTACGATGTCGAGGGCGATCCGCATCCGGCCGGCTGCATCAACTGCCCCTGCGAAGAGGTGATCGGGATCGAGTCGCGGTCCTGGGGATCGCTGAAGTCGCTCTACAGGTAGCAGGCCGGCACGGCGCGAAGTGTGCCGGTATCACGCTCGCGTTCTGGCCGGCTCCCGTCAGCCCTTCGCCACGGCTTCCCGGACACGCTGCGGCGTCATGGGGAGCTGGCACGGTCGGGCGCCGATCGCGTCGAAGATGGCGTTGGCGACGACGGCGCCCATGCCGATGATGGCGGGCTCGCCCCCGCCCTGCGGGCTCAGCTCGTCGTTCTCGACCAGCACGGTCTCGATCTGCGGCAGCGTGGAGAACCGGGGCAGCTCGTAGGTGTCGAAGTTCTCGTCGAGGATCCGCCCGCCCTGGAAGCGGATGTCCTCCGAGAGCGCGTACCCCAGGCCCATGGTCAGGCAGCTTTCCATCTGGAGCGTCGCCCCCTCGGGATTCACGACGATCCCCATGTCCTGAGCGCAGACGATCCGCCGGACCTGGACCTTCCCGCTCTGCTTGTCCGCCGCGACCGCCGCCATCGTGGCGATGTAGGTGCCGGCGTCGATCCCGCAGGCGATCCCCCAGCCCCGGCCGCTCGGCGCGACGGCCGGCTTCCAGCCGAAGCGCTTGGCGGCGGCCCGGAGGACCCGCAGCATCCGGGCGTCGGTCGTGTTGTCGAGGCGGAACTCCAGCGGATCGACCCCGACCCGGGCGGCCATGATGTCGATCTGCGACTCCCGGGCGAAGGTGTTCGTGTTCGCGCCGGGAGCGCGCCACGGTCCCACCGCGAAGGGATGCGCGCTGGTCGTCCCGCCCATCCATTCGCCGCGCACCTTGACGAGGTTGTTGGGGACGTCGTAGTACTGCTCGCTGCCCCGGGAACCGGCGAAGTAGACGGTGTAGTCCCACAGGCAGATCCTGCCCGCGGCGTCGACTCCCGAGTGAATGTCGACCACCGCCGCGGGCCGGAAGGTGTCGTAGAAGAACTCCTCGGCGCGGCTCCACGTCACCTGCACGGGCTTGCCGGTGAGCACGGCCAGCCGCGCCGCCTCCTCGGTCTGCCGGCCGGCGCTCTTGCCGCCGAATCCGCCGCCCACGAAGGGGGTCATCACCCTGATCTTCTCCGGCGGCATGCCGAGCACCTTGGCAATCTGATCCTGGGTGGGAAAGGGGGTCTGCGTCGAGGCCCAGATCGTGAGCCGGCCGTTCTCGGGCGCGACCAGCGCGGTGTGGGTCTCCATCGGCGCATGGGCCACGTAGCCGTCCAGGTAGCGCTGCTTCACGAGCCAGCGGGCGGCCTTTTCGCCTGCCGCCAGGTCGCCGCGAACGTCCTGCTGCTCGGCCGGGGGCGCGACCTTGACCAGGTAGTCGAAGATCGTCGCGTTGTCGACCTCGGCCGCCGGAACGTCGTACTGGGCCTTGATGCTCTGCAGCGCCGCCGCGGCCTCCTCGGGATCCCGGTGCAGGACGGCGATCAGGTCCCCGTCCTTCACCACCCGCACGCCCGGCCGCTTCTCGGCCGCCGAGGTGTCGACGCTCGTCAGCCCGGCGCCATGGGCCGGTGGCCGCAGAACCTTCGCGTACAGCATGTCCGGCAGGCGAATGTCGCCGGCGTAGAGGGCCTGGCCCGTCACCTTGTCCAGCGCATCCAGGCGCCGGGTCGCCTTCCCCATGACCTTGAAGTCCTGGACCGGCGTGAGCTGGGTCCCGCCCTCCAGCTGGTGGGCTATCTGCTTGCCCAGCGCCAGCTGCCCGTAGCTGACCTGCCGGGGGCGATTCCCGGCGACGGAGACGACGCCGTTCTCGACCTGCAGCTTGTCCCGGGAGACCTGGAGGCGCTCGGCCGCCAGGTCCAGCAGGATGGACCTGGCCGAGGCCGCGGCGGCCCGCAGGGCCGGCCCGAAGAAGCGCGTGGTCATCGAGCCGAACGTTCCCATGTCCCAGGGGCAGAGGTCCGTGTCCCCCATGATCATGTGGATCGACTCCAGCGCAACATCGAGCTCCTCGGCCGCCATCTGGGCCAGCGAGGTCATCACCCCCTGGCCCATCTCGATCTTGCCGGTGAAGACGGTGATCTTGCCATCCTTGTCGATCCGCAGGTAGGCGTTCGGATCGGTCGGGTACGGCCTGCCTCGCTGGGCCTCGGCGGGCGAGAGCAGCCAGTCGCCCACCGTGAAGAAGACAACGATGCCGCCGCCGACGAGCTTCAGGAAGTCGCGGCGGTTCAGGTGCCAGCGGCTGTCCGTCACGCCGCTCTCGGGCTGGTCGATGTCCTCGTTTGCCATGGCAGGCCTCACTTCCCTTGCGAGGCGCCCTGGATCGCCTCGACAATACGCTTGTGCGCGCCGCACCGGCAGAGATTGTCGTCCATGCCCCGGATGATCTCCTCCCTGCTCGGATGCGGGTTCTGCAGCAGCAGGGCGTAGGCGGTCAGGATCATGCCCGGGGTGCAGTAGCCGCACTGCAGCGCATCGTGCTCGACGAACTGCTCCTGCAGCGGATGGAGCTTCCCTCCCTGGGCCAGTCCCTCGATCGTCATGACCTGCTTGCCGGCGACCTCGCTCATGGTCACCTGGCAGGAGCGGACGGCCTCCTTGCCGATGATCACCGTGCAGGCCCCGCAGAAGCCCTCGCCGCAGCCGAACTTGGTGCCGGTCAGTCCCAGCTCGGTCCGCAGCACCCAGAGGAGTGTCCGCCCGCCGTCGACCTCCAGTCTGGTGGGCCGACCGTTGAGCGTGAAGCTGATGGTCTCCTTCATGGCCTTCTCTCTTTGCTGGATCACCCGGTCGCAAGGACAGCGCCGGCGCCCAGTGTAGAACCTGGAACCGACGCGATCAAGAAGGAGCGCGGCGCCCGCACCCCCCGGGCAGAGAGTGCTGCCGCCCCCGGCACCGCTGTGCTAGAATGCGTACGCGCTGACCGCCCGTTCCACCGCGCACACCGCCATGATATTTCTCATCTCGTTTTCTGACAAGCGGTTAAGCGCCTAGAGCTGGAGGGCTTGCGGGCCGGGCCCCATCAGGACTGCGTTCATGCGGAGAGGGATCCATGGTCAAGCAGATTTCGCCATCGACCAGGGCGGTTGGATTCTGGTCGGCTGTGCTCGCGACGGTGTTCAGCCTGACTTACGATGTGGGGCAGATAGCGGAATGGTTGGGATGGCTAGGCTCCGGGGGAGGCCCCGAAAACGCGAGCACGCCTCTGGGGCTTGTCGTTCTGCTCACGCCCTCACTGCTGCTGGGTTCCTCATTCCTGCTGCTCACGGTGAGCATCCACCAACTGTCGTCACCCGACAGGAGAGTCTGGAGCCATGCCGCGGTGGCCTTCGCCACCGCCTATGCGGTCCTGATCAGCGTGAACTACTACGTACAGCTCACCCTGGTGGCGCCCAGGCTCGCCGGCGGGCGCGTGGCCGGCATCGAGCCGTTCCTGTTCGTGCCCTTCGATTCGTTTCTGTACGCCGTGGATATTCTCGGCTACAGCTTCATGAGCGTCGCGACCCTCTTCGCCGCCATGGTGTTCACGGATCGCGGACAGGAGCGGGTCGTGCGAGGGTTCCTGATCGCCAACGGGTTGTTGCTGCCCTTCATCGCTCTGCAGATGTACTTCCACTGGATGATATGGATCGCGGCGCTCTGGGCGGTAACCTTCCCGGGCTCGACCTGGTCGTTGGCCGTCCTGTTCCGGCGCACACCCATCACCGGCGTGGACGCCGAGCCGCTGGCGGGCGGGACTGGGACATAGAAACGGCTGGTTGCCGAATCGAGGGCACATCGAGAGGTGCTACTGTGCGGTTGACTTTCCTACCTCTGCCCTTCCGTGGCGGGCGAAGTAGAATGGTGGGCTCGGGCACGGCACTGGCGGCGCTCGTCATCGCAGCACTGATCTCAGCGACGTACGCCGCCGATGCACCGGCGACTACCGGCAGTGATGCCGGGTTCGACCCTCGCGCTGCCATTGCAGAGGCGCAAGCGATCCCGCCCGGCGGCATCGACGAACTCAGAGCCGTCGAGATCGGCGGCATCGAGCAGTGGATCGACGTCCGCGGCAACGACCCGGCGAATCCCCTGTTGCTCTTCATCCACGGCGGCCCCGGATCCCCGATGATGCCCGTGAGCTGGACCTTCCAGCGTCCCTGGGAGGATTTCTTCACCGTGGTGCAATGGGATCAGCGCGGGGCGGGCAAGACATTCTCGGCCGCCGGGCGCCGGCCGGATCCGGCGCTCTCGATCGAGCAGATGCAGGCGGACGCCGAGCAGCTGATCGAGCTGCTGCGGCGCACCTACGGCAAGGACAAGATCTTCCTGATGGGACACTCCTGGGGCAGCATCCTCGGCGTCAGGATCGCCCGGCACCGGCCGGAGTGGCTCCACGCCTACATCGGCGTGGGGCAGGTCGTCAACGGCCTGCGCAACGAGGCGGTCAGTTACAGGGAGACGCTGGCGCAAGCGGAGGCGGCCGGCGACACGGCGGCGATCAGCGAGCTGCGCTCGCTCGCTCCCTACCCCCACACGGACGGACCGACGCCCCTGGTGAAAACCCTGCTCGAGCGCAAGTGGGTCATCGCCCTGGGCGGCATGTTCTATGGCCGAACGGAATACGACGAGTCTCGCCTGCGTGCCATGAGTCCCGCCTACAGCGACTACGATGTCGAATCCGCGGAGCTGGGCGAGCTGAGTTCCCTGGAGGCCTTGCTGCCGCAGGCTGCCGCCGTGAACTTCGACGACACCACCGTGTTCGAGTGCCCCGTCTTCTTCTTCGCCGGCGCGCAGGACCGGACGACCCCCACGAGCATCCTCGTGGATTACTACGGGCGCATTCGGGCGCCGGTGAAAAAGCTCTTCGTGATCGAGCACGCCGCGCATTACGTCGTGAACGAATCTCCCGGCGAGGTGCTGATGGACCTCGTGCTCCATGTACTTCCGCTTGCTTCATCTGGTCACACGAGTGAAATCCATGATGGAAAGAACACCGCCCCGGCACGCAGCCGGTAGAGAGAGGCCGCGGGGCTGGACTGCTGAATAGGAGCACGAACATGGAGCTGCTGGAACGATACGAGGGGTGTTTGGCGGGGCTGGCCATCGGCGATGCGCTCGGGGCCGGTGTCGAGGCTCAACCCCGGCACAGCTTTCCCACCGTTACGGAGCCCATCGGGAGCGAGGCCATGAGCCTCGAGCCGGGCCAGTGGACCGACGACACCTCGATGGCCCTGTGCCTGGCCGCGAGTCTGCTGGAATGCCGCGGCTTCGATGCCGCCGACCAGATGAACCGCTACCTGCGCTGGCTGCAGCAGGGGTACTACAGCAGCACGGGCGGTTTCGTCGACGTCGGGGGGACGGTCGAGAAGGCGCTCCGCGATTACCAGGAAACCGGCGAGCCCTTCAGCGGCCCGACGGCTCCGGATACCGCCGGCAACGGCAGCATCATGCGGCTTGCCCCCGTCCCGCTGTTCTACTACCCCGATCGCGCCGCCATCTGGGAACACGCCGGCCTGAGTTCGCGCACGACCCACGGCGCGGCCGAGTGCGTCGAGGCCTGCTGCCTGCTCGGCGACATCCTCTACCGCGCCCTGACCGGCTGCTCCAAGGACGAGACGCTCCTCGGAACGCCGCACGGTGAGCTGAACTGCCCGAGGGTTCGCGACATCGCCTCCGGAGCGTACCTCTCCAAGGAGGAATCGGAGATCAAGGGCTCGGGCTACGTCATCGAGTCCCTGGAGGCCGCGCTCTGGTGCTTTGCTCGCGAGAACTCGCTCGGACCGTCTTTGCTGCGCGCCGCCAACCTCGGGGACGACGCCGACACGACCGCCGCCATCTGCGGACAGGTGGCGGGCGCGTACCACGGGGTGAACGACATCCCGCCCGCATGGCTCCGGCAGCTTGCGCTCCGCGACGAGATCCTGGAGCTGGCGAGGCGCCTGCTGAGGCATCGGGCGCAGGCCTGACCGGCAAAGAGGATTGCGACTGAGCGCGCCCTGCTCCCGCAGGTGAGTCACCGCCTGCGCTCTAGTAGGCCCATCCCGCGGCCAGGACGACCGCTGTGTAGTGGTAGTCGGCATCTCCGGTGGAGAAGCTGTGCAGGCCGGTCGAGGAGTAGGCTCCCGACAGGGAGATCTCCCGGCCCGGGCCGAAGACGTAGGACAGGCGCGCGGAAGCGCGCACCGCGCCGGTCGGATGGCCCGCCCTGGTGACCTTCTGCACGCCCGGCACCGCCTCCAGCTGCAGGCTCCAGGAGCCGTGCTCCCGCCGCCACTGGCACGGCGCCTCGGCGATGCCGTAGAGGTCGGGATCGAAGTATCCGTCGTTCAGGTCCTTCGCGAAGCCGAAGACACGAAATCCGAATCCCAGGGACCACGAACGCGCCACGCGATGCTTGACCGATCCGTTCAGGGCCCAGCGCCGGTTGCTCTGGTGACCCGTGAAGGCGGCCAGGGAGAGGCCGCCCCGGGCGTGCCAGGACGAACCCAGCACGCCGCGACCGTCGAGGGACCACTCGCCGACCTGGATCCCGTTCGCGATCAGGAGGGCCGTGGCATCCAGCGCCTGGTGCCGGTAGGTCAGCGTACCTCCCCAGCGATAGCGCCCGGGGCTGGCGAGCGAGAGCCGCACGGCCGCCAGGGCCTCGTTCCCTTCGCCGTCCGGGAAGCTGCCGCCCAGGCCCGCGGAGAGCGTCCAGCCCGGCGCGAACTGGCGGGAGGCCGCGAGCGTCACACCTCGAGACGTGCGCTTCAGTGCGTACTGCTCGGCGTCGCGCCGGTACAGGTCCAGCCGCAGGCCGAGGCGGGGCCGCGCGTACCAGGAAGACGAGAGGGACAGGGTGCGCATGCGGTTCTCGTCGGAGTCGCTCTCGTAGACGACCGCGGGCACGAAGCGCGGTCCGAGGGCCGCCCGGACCCAGAGCCGCTCCTGTTGCCATTCCGCACCCGGCGACGAAGCCGTGCCGGCCTGCTGCAGGACCTCCCGCGCGTCCCCGGGCCTGCCCTGCCAGCGGAGGTTCTGCGAGAGACCGGCCGCATAGGCGGGATCGGCCGGCGCCTGCGCCAGCGCTCGCCGCCAAGCCGCCTCCGAGGCCACCAGCCGGCCGTCCCAGCTCAACGTCCGGGCCAGACCGGCCAGCGCCTCACCGTTGTCGGGATCGTCGGCCAGGATCCCCCGGTAGGCGGCCTCCGAAGCGTCCAGCCGGCCGGCGTAGGCCAGGACCCGGGCGCGGCCGAGGCGAGCTTCCGCATGCTGCGGATCGTCCGCCAGCAGGCTGTCGTAGGCGGCCACCGCCGCGCCGAAGCGCGCCGCCCAGGTCAGCACCTGCGCTCGCGACAACCGGACCTGCTCGCTCTCGGGGTCGATGGCCAGCAGCTGGTCGTAGGTCGAGAGCGAAGCATCGTACTGTCCCGCCCAGGCCTGGAACTGCCCGCGCATGCGCAGGGCCGGCAGCTGCCCCGGCTGCCGGGTCAGGATGCTGTCCACCTCGGCGATGGCCCGCTCCAGCTGGCCGCTCCAGCCGAGCACGCGCGCCCGATCCAGACGAGCCTCCAGGTTGTCGGGATGCAGGGCCAGGAGCCGGTCGAACAGCGCCAGGGCCTCGGCGTGCCGGTCGTCCCAGGCCCGCAGCAGGGCCAGGCGATGCAGGGCCCGGGCATTTTGCGGGTCGTCGCCCAGCAGGGATGAGTACAGACAGTCCGCTCTCGTGAGGTCGCCCGCCCGCCAGGCCTCGTCGGCGGCCTCGGCGGTGACCGGCGAGCAGCCGGGATTCACGTCCTCGGGAGGATCGGCAGAGGGGTCGGCCACGACGTCGGGTGAACTCGCCTGCACGAGCCCGACATCGGAGATCCGCCTTCCTGTCTCGTCGAGCGCCGCGAAGGCCTCCTGCATCGCGGCGTAGACGGGACGTCGCCGCACCGACCAGCTCGGCTCCTCCCAGGTGGGCCAGGTGAAGCGCGCCACGGGCGCGGTCTCGGGAGCGGTCCTTCCCGCGGCCGGCCAGCTCCGCCACGTGCCCGTTCCCGTCTGCCAGGTCGCCACGATGCCGATGTCGGGAACCGGACGGCACGCGAAGCCGTCCTGCAGCACGCAGCGGCTGCTGGGATCGGTCACGTTCAGGAGCAGCCACGGGATCCGCACCTCCAGGACACTTTCCTCCGGCAGACGCTCCCAGCAGCCATCCGGCGGGGGACCCTCGCGCAGCCGCCCCCATTCGTAGCCCGCCGCGGCGTACTCGGTGCCGTCGCGCCCGAAGCGGCGCCGGTTGGTGACAACCCGCTGGGGCTCGTACCGTCCGTCGTCGTGCGGCCGCGTCACGTAGGGCGGGTTGAACTGCTGCTGCCAGCGCCCTTGGAGCATTCCCGCTGGTGGGGCCTGCACCGCCCGCAACCGCGGGGGGGACGTCTCCTCCCCGCTTCCTTGCGGTACCAGACGAAACTGGTTCTGGGACGGATCGGCCAGCAGCCGCACCGCACCTCCCCTGGCTTGCAGCACGAACTCCACGCCCACGGGTAACCGCTCGCCAACCCGACCGGGCCAGCGGAAATCCCCCGCCCCCGGCTCCACGACATCGAAGCCGACCAGGAACTGCTGCCAGTCCTCGCCGGAACCCATCTCGATCAACAGCCAGAGATACGCGCCGTCGGCCGCAGCCCGCAGCGCTCCGCCACCCTCCGTCGCGTAGAGCGGCGGTACCTCTCGCCAGGGTGCAAGACGGGCAGCGAGCGTCGTACCCTTGACAGCGGGCTCTGCTTCCATGGCGAACATGCCGTAGTGCTGCTCGGCATCCAGACGGTTGCACCAGAGGCGGTTGCGTTCGGCGGGCAGCTCGAAGGCGAAGGTGAGCCAGTTCCGCTTGAACCACTCGTCGATCCAGGCGAAGGTAATCCCACCCGCCATGCCAGCCTCGGCGATCTCCAAGGTCAATCGCTGGTCGTGGGCCGCCATGTCCCACTCGCTATGTCCGCCGTGATGGGCCCCCTGCGGCTGCAGATGAGCGATGCCCAGGCTGGCCGGCACCCCGTACTCGGCGATGACCACCGGCATGTCAGGGTGATGCGCTTTCAAGTCCTGCAAGTAGCCGAAGTAGTAGGAAGGGCCAAACGAGGAACTCGCCTTTCCGTATCCCTCGTCCAGGACCATGAAATCGGGATAGTAGGGATACGCGTGATATGCAGCGAAGTAGCCGGCTGGAAAGGCCGCGGTCGGGGTGACCAGAGCCGCGTCCAGTCCCACCTCGTCGTTGTTGAACTCCCGTGGCGCGACGGCCACGATCTCACCGCGGGACGCCCGGATGGCCAGCTCCTCGGCCACCGTGGTCTCGGTGGGATGTAACAGAGGATCCAGGGTCGGCCAGTTCGTGTAGGCTACGGGCCGCTGGCTTCGGTAGGTCTCGGTCTCGTAGGCCACGATCTCTTCGCAGGCTCGCCCCAGCCAGGCGTCCATGGCATTGCCCCCCTGCACCCGCAGGAAGTTGCCGTACCAGCCGGAGAGATTGGGCTGCTGCTGCAGGAAGTCCGACACATCGGTCGGCTCCCACTCCCGGCCGATGATGAAGGCCAGGGTCCAGGGCGAGACGTCCGCCGTGTACGAGCCGGAGGCGTGTCCAGGGCGCGCGACGAGCTCGGCGCACCCATGAATCAAATCCACGACCCGGTGCATCTCGGCGAAGAAGGCGCTCTGCCAGACCGGATCGGCGTAATCACCGGCGGGAGGCGGCCCGGTCCAGACGCCGTGCATCAGCCACAGGGGATGATCCCTATGCGCCTGGTTGTATTCGCGGAGAGCGCTATAGAAGGTCGGTGGATGAATGGTGTAGACGCGGACGGTGTTGGCTCCCATGGCTGCCATCTGCTCTATCCACTCGACATAGACCTTGGCGGCGGGAAACTGGCTGGGGAAGCGTCCAGGCAGCGCCGCTCCCAGATTCACGCCCTTGATGTAGAAGGGTCGCCACCCGGCTGCGGTGCGGATCTCGAACCGGTCGCCGTGGGCCCGCGCTGGGTAGCTGAGCGTGTCCGCCGCAGCCAGCCTGCGGCGGGCGCAGGCATTCCGCCTTCCCGCCGCGAGTTCGGCCGCATGTTGCCGGACGACCGGATTCGCGGGATCGAGCTGCCGGGCCAAGCCAAGGAACTGCTGGGCCAGATCGCGCTTCCCGGCGCGCTGCAGCTCCTGTCCCAGACTCGTCAGGACATCGACCCGACCGGACCAGTAATACGTGTTACCCAGAGCTCGCCAGGCGTCCTCGTATTCGGGATGGCTGTGTGTGACAGCAGCCAGCTCCGCCTCCGCCTGTTCGAACTCTCCCCGCCAAGCGTGGACCAGCCCCTGTCCCAGCCGGGCATCCGGGTCCTCGGGATACCCGGACAGCAGGGTGTCGTAGGCGGCGAGCGCCTCGTCCCACTGCCTACCTAGGGCCAGGGCGCGCGCCAGGCCATGGAGCGCTCGGTACGAATCCGGTTCGCTCTGCAGGTGTGTCCGATAGAGCCGTGCTGCCTGTTCGTAATACTGCAGCTCCAAGGCCGCATCAGCGCTCGGGAGGGCCGTCCAGAAAGTCAGGGCCAGCAGCAGGGCGATCACAGGACCTCCTCCCCGCTGAAGCCGCGCCGGCTCATCCGGCCCCAGGTCTTGACGCCGAGGATGGAGGAGAGAATGCCGCGCACGCGCCAGAACGTGACCAGCTGCCGGTAGCCGATGTTCTCAAGGATGGCCAGCACGAAGAGCTGCAGGAAGTTGGACCAGCCGGGGTAGCGGCGCAGGGACAGCTCCTCCAGGCCGATGGCGGCGATGGAGAGCGCCGCCCCGAGGACGAAGGCCACCATCAAGAAGGCGGCGATGTAGATGTTGTTCACGAGCCCGAAGCAGAGCGCCAGCACGAAGCTGAGGTACCCCAGCGTCTCCACCAGCGGCCCCAGCATCTCCATGAAGAAGAAGTGGGGAAAGGCGGTCATCCCGATCCGGCCGTAGCGCGGATTGAAGAGCATCTTCAGGTGCCAGGTCAGGCTGTCGATGAGGCCGCGTTGCCAGCGGTCGCGCTGCCGGCCCAGGGTCAGCACGGACTCGGGGCACTCCGTCCAAGCCAGCGGATCGGGAACGAAGGCGACACGGTGAGGGATCCCCTTCTCGCGGCAGTGACGGTGGAGCCGGACGATCAGCTCCATGTCCTCCCCGACGGTGTTGGTGGCGAAGCCGCCGGCCTCGATGACGATCCGCCGCCGGAACATCCCGAACGCGCCCGAGACGATGATGGTGGCGTTCAGGACGTCCCAGCCCATGCGCCCCGAGAGAAAGGCGCGCAGGTACTCCAGGACCTGGAAACGGGCGAGCAGGCTCCGCGGCAGGCCGACCCTTTCCAGCACACCGTTCCGCACCGTGCAGCCGTTGACGATGCGGATGCTGCCCCCGGCGGCGATGGTGGTGGCATCCTCCAGGAAGGGTCGCACAATGCGCGTCAGGGCGTCCCGCTCGAGGAGGCTGTCCGAATCCATGGCGCAGAACAGGGGCGTGCGGCAGAAGGTGAGGCCCGCGTTCAGAGCGTCGGACTTGCCGCCGTTGACCTTGTCGATAACCCAGAGATCGGGATACGAGTCGCTCTGGTAGATGCCGCGGATCCACGCCGTCTGCAGGTCGGCCATGGGCATGCGATCGGTCGGCGCCAGCGAGAAGGCGTTGATCAGGCGCTGCATGGTGCCGTCCTCGGAACCGTCGTTCACGAAGACGACCTCGTAGCTGGGGTAGTTGAGCGTGCACAGGGCCCGGATGGCCTCGATGCAGGTGTTCTCCTCGTTGTAGGCGGGGCAGATGATCGTGATCGGTGGCACGTTGCTGGTGAGGATGAGGTCCTCGATGTCCAGCAGCTTGAGGCGCCGCGCATGGCGCCGCAGGCCCCAGTAGGCGATGAAGCCCATGATCAGGTAAGTCGTGTTCAGGATCACGAAATACCCCAGCGCGATGCCGTTGACGCAGAGCACGAGGATCTTCACGTACGACTCGATCATACGACTTCCTCGGCGAGCACCTGGCGCGCCAGCAGCGCGCGGTCGTTGGCGGCCCCGGCCAACTCGATCAGAACTGCCGCTTTCCCCAGCTGCAGCAGCGCCTTGGCCGCCCGCAGGGCGACCCAGGTCGAGGAGTCCAGGAAAGCGTCGCGCAGGATCGGGACATCGGCGGCGGTACCGAGCGTGCCCAGGACCGTGATGGCGTGGGCTCGCACCACGAAATCGGCGGCGCCGACCAGGGGCCTGATCATCGGCAGGTGCCGGGGCCCCCCGACCTCGCCCAGGAGCCGCAGACAGGCGGCCAGAACCTCGCGATCCTCCTCGCTGCCCAGTTTCTCCGCCGCCAGGTCCGCCGCCGGTAGGTCGTGCAGCTCCCGCAGACTCTCGGTGAGAACGGTGCAGACCTGCGGCGATTGCCGGGGGTCTACGAAGGCGCGGCGCAAAGTCGGGGCCACCTCCGGCCCGAGGGAGGCGAGCATCGAGGAGAGGAAGCTCGTGGTCCAGTTGCCGAAGCGATCGATGTTGTCGATGATCGTCTGCGCGTACTCGACCTGCTTCTCCCGCGCCAGGGAGCGCGCCGCGATCATGGCGACCAGGGGCGAAGGATCGTGGACCGCCGTCACGACGTGCTCCGCGTATTCGGGCAGGCCCAGGATGCTGAGCGCCTGCGCCGCCTCAGCCCGGCTTTCCGTGTTACCCTTGCGGACGTTGGCGGCCACCTGCGGCAGGTAGGGCCTGGCGAGTTCGGAGAGGACCCTCCGCTCCTCGCCCTCCAGCCGGCGGGCGAAGCGCACCAGGAAATCGATGAAGGAGAGCTCCTCGTTCTTGCCCACGCGCCGCCAGAGGCTGGGGCAGTCCTTCTCTCCGGCCATGACCGCGATGACCTCGGTCTCCCACTTCCGCTCCAGCCGCTCCCAGTACGCCGTCATGCGGATGTTGCGCAGCCGGAAGACGACCGCCGAGGTCGCGAACATTCCCGCCAGGCAGAACACGAAGGCGATGCTGCCGATCAGCAACAGGAAGATGCGGTCCTCGACGGCGAGATCATGTATCCAGTCGAGATCCAGCACGCAGCACCCCTTCGGCCACGGAACTCCGGTGCCCGCTCATTCCCCGGACCCGGGCGTCGTCAGGACGGGATCAGGATGTTCGGGATCCTCACCGGCCGGTGCGGGGGATTGCCCGTCCCCGCCGTTCGCAGCCGGCACCGAGCCTGTCTCGGCGACCTCGTGCCCAGCGGGCCGCGAGTACTTGCGCAACAGGCGGTGGATGCGGGCGAGCACCTCGATGGGCGAGAACGGCTTGAGGATGTAGTCGTCGGCGCCCAGATCGAATCCGCGCACGATGTCCCTCTCGCTGCCCATGGAGGTCAGCATCACGATCGGTATCCGCTCGAAGGCCGGCATCTTGCGCAGCAGCACGAGCAGCTCGAACCCGTCCATGCCCGGCATCTTCACGTCCAGGATCGCCATGTCCACGTCCAGGGTCTGAGCCGCCTCGTACGCGTCCGCTCCGTTCTCGAAGTGCAGGACCTCGAAGCCCTCGCGCTCCAGCCGGTGCTTCACGATGTTGGCAATGAGCTTGTCGTCCTCGGCCATCAGGACGCGCATCTGCTTCTTGCCCGCTTCTTCGCCGACGGACGAGCAGACCCGATCGCGTCCTGCCTGCTTGGCCTGCAGGAGGAACCGTCCCGCACTGATGACCGCCTCCTCGGCGTTCTCCGCCTCGGTGACGTCGGTGAGGCCCGCCGAGATGGTCAGGTGGACCTGCTCGCCCTTGTCCGTGCGCAGAGGCGTCTTGCGCAGGCTGGCCCGCACCTTCTCCAGCGCTAGGACGCCGTCCATGACCTTGGTGTTCGGCAGCAGCACGATGATCTGGGCGTCGGTCCAGCGGGCGATCTGGTCGGATCTGCGCAGGCACCGGGTGACGATCGTCGTCAGCTGCAGGAGGGCCCGATCCCCGAGATCGCGACCATATCGGGAGTTGATGCGCTGGAAGTGGTCGGGATCCAGGATGGCCAGCGCGAGGGGCTCGCCGTGCTGCAGGGCGTGCGTCAGCTTGCGCTGGAAGATCTCCGCGAAGGCCGCCCGGTTGGGCAGCTGGGTCAGCTCGTCGCGCGCCAGCTCCCCGGCGCCGGACAGGCTCCCGCGCAGCTTCTCGGCGACCCGCGACTGCAGCTGGCGGGGATCGAAGGGCTTCTCGATGTACTCGTCGGCGCCCAGGGCCAGGCACTCCGCGCGGGTCTGGGAACTGATCGTGCCGGAGAGCACGAAGATCGGTATCCGCGCGGTGATCGACTGGGCGCGCAAGCGCTTCAGCAGGTTGCGCCCGTCCATGTCCGGCAGCACCAGGTCCAGGATGATCAGGGCGCAGTCCGTCCGGCCCAGGATCTCCTGGGCCTCGGCGGCCGTGTTGGCCATCAGGACCTCGCGGTCGACGGTGCTGAGCTCGTACCTCAGCAGCTCGGTGATGGCCGGATCGTCGTCGATGACGAGGATCCGCGTTCGGGCCACCTTGGCCGGATCCAGCTCGTGCAGCACGTTCAGCAGGTTGGCCACCTCGTCGACGAGGCGCTCGGTGGGCGCATCCACGGCGGCGCCGGCCGCGACCGTCACCTGGGGGTACCCGTACGTGCCCCCGGATCCCCGCAGCGAATGGGCGATGCGGCGGATCGTCTCCTCGGCAGCCGCCTCCCCCCTGGCGAGCGCCTCGTGGGCCTCCTCGAGCGAGGCGATCTGCCCGGCGATGACCCGCCAGAACAGCTCCTGCAGGTTGTGCATGCCGCTCGACCTTCGGTGTTGAAAGCCGACCACGCCCCGGACACGCCGGGGCCTTGCAAGACCGTGAACCGGGCCTCGCGCTCATTCCCTTCATATCGGCAGGTTCTGGCAGGAATTAGCGACGGAATGAGAATGAGGGGCCGAAACGGGGTCAGCGCCGCATCAACAGTAAACTAGAGTAATGAAAATGAATGTTTTGACATCATCCATCTCCCCAGGGGCCATTCAGCGATGGCCCCATTTCCGATCTGGCCCTTTGGCGCCACCATGTGAGTAGCCCCCGCAGGGGGGACTGGAGACACGCTGCCGGGCTGCCGCATGAGCGGCCAGCGACCGCAGCAGTCATCCTCCCGCAGCAGACGGGGGGAGATGGAACGCTAGACGGGAGGTCAATCATGTGGCAATCTTGGTCAAACATGGTCATCGGCCTGTGGATGATATTCTCAGGCATCGTGGCAACGCTGTCCAGCGGTGCCAACTTCATCGTGACCGGCATCTTGCTGGCGATCCTGGGCTTCTGGTCCAGGGGCTGGAAGGGCACTCTGATCGGGTTGATCGGCCTGTGGGCCATCTTCACCGGATTCGTGCCCGCCTTGATCGGTCCAGCCAACATGATCATCACGGGTGCCGTGGTGACGGTGCTGGCCATCTGGAAGGCCTCGGTCATGACCCAGAGGCCGCAGGAGCCCACGGTGGTGCCCCACTAGCAGCACCGCAAATCTTCTGGCGCAGGGCGGCTCCCCCAGGAACCGCCCTTTGCCTTTGGTTGTGCCGCGGAAAATGTGTTTGGCCCCGAAGCTGCAACCCGGGGGGCATGCGCAACCCCCGTCCGACATACCAAGCCTGGCAGCCACCCCACTGCACCAAACCCAACTGCAAGTACCACAACGCTTCCCACGACATGTGGCCTTACCGCAAGCACGGCTTCTACCGCCGCCCCGCCACACCGTATCCAGCTGTACGGGCTGGCCGGGCAGCACTGGCTGCCGGAGCAGGTGCTGGGGTAGCGGTTGTTTCGGACGCGGTTCCCGCTGCCGCCGCGCTGGGTGGAGTACTACGACGGGGTGATCCGGACGCGGGCCCTGGCGATCAACCGCCGGCATACCTTGAAGTACGCTTACTGAGAGACCGCGAGGGACACCACTTGCGGGGACAGGAGCCGCCCCCGGATCAGAAACACATTCTCCGCGGCACAACTCGCGAACTTTCAAATCCCCTACGATTTCATCGGACACGAGGTCCGGCGGTGGGCGCGGGCAAGAGGCCGCGGCCGGCACAGAGCGGCCTCTCGCCCATCCGGCACTCGGCCCCCGGCCACGCCGGTCGCCATGGCGCACCGGCCAGCCGGAATGACCCTAGTGCCTGAAGATCGCCAGCACCTTGCCACCGATGGCCGTTCCGCTCATCAGCACCGTTCCGCCGAGGGCCAGGAAAGCCACCAGCGAAAGCGTGATGCTGGACGGGGCATCGATGAGTCCCAAGATGCCGAGGACGACCGCGCCCAGACCCGCCATGACCCGCACGCTCACGGTCGCTGAAAGAGCCGAGCGCGCGATCTTCTGCAGGTGCTCGTGCTTCTCCGTCCGGGGCAGGGTCAGCGCCTTCAGCTCGGCGGCGGTCTCGGCGCCGATGACGAGAGCCCCGCCGTATACGATTGCGGAGATCGCCATCAGCATGGCCGAGTTGAGCCCGAGCAAGGTGATCAGGGCAAGCACCACCCCGGCGGCGCCGCCCAGGAACTCGGCGGAAAGTCCGCCTCCCAGCGCGGTCAGGTCGAACCGATTGTCGATCTCCGCCGCAATGTCGCGGTAGCGGCTCGCGATCGCGCCCCCCTCGAACATCAGGGCGGCCCCTACGGCCAGTCCGGCGACCGCCAGCAGCGTGACCGGTATGATGCCCGACAGGGCGATGATCGCCAGGACGACTGCGCCTCCGCCGCCGACGATCTCGCCGGAGGCAGCTCCACCCATCAGGACGATCCTGCGGGCCGACAGCTGCTCCTCCTCCAGCAACGCACCAACGTGGTCTGCCATTTTCTTTGCTCCTTTGGGATTTGCCTGTCGCTTGATCCGGGGCCCTCGTGGCGGGACTCACGATGGAATGCCGGGGCGCTCTTCCTGCGCCATGGTTGCCCCGGGAGCCTGAATCGGATCCAGGTGGCGATTGATTCACGCACTCATGGCTAGCGCCATCGGAGACGTTTATCAATTCGGAGCGGCCCCCAATCGAGCATGGGGATTCACCTGACCTCCGTCTTGGCCGCCCCGTCCAGGCCAAGCGCTCCGTCGCCGACCCGCGCACGCAGGGCGGCGATCTCCCAGGGAACACGGCGCTTACCTGCGCGGAGGGCTGCCGTTTCCGGGATGCACCGTAGCAAACGCAAAGTCCCCCTCGGGTATTCTCCGGAGATGAAAATGGGAGCGGCCCCCATGGTGCCGGTCCAGCGAATCGGTCATCCTGTCCAGGAACTGGTGACATCGAACGCCAGGCCATGGCCATCACCCAAGGTCGGTAGAGCTTCCTGTCACCCCGGCAGGACGTCGGCTGCTGGCGAGATACTCGTCTAACCGATGGCCCGGGGAGGTCCAGGGATGGAACACGCTCGGAACAGGGCGGTGATCCTGGAGCGGTGCCGGGAGAATCGCGAGTTTCTTGGCCGTCTGCTCCGCAATCGAGGCTGGCAGGTGGTGGCCGGGGAGACCATGGCCGAGGTAGCCGCGTCGCCCCTGCTGGCAGATGCGGACGTCCTGCTCATCAGTGCCCACCACGCCCGCCGGCTGGTCGGACCCGGAGCCAACGAGGGCGCGTCCGCGATCGGATCTCTCGGTTGCCGAGTCCCCGTGCTGCTCATAGCTCCCGAGGACAAGCTGGGAAGCCTGGCGCACGGGCTGGGCCTGACGGTTGCGGACGGCCTGTCGCCCGAACTCGAGGAACAGGACCTGATCAGCAGGGTGGAGCTGCAGATCCGCTGGTGGCGAGCCGCCAGGAAGATGCGCGCCTGTTGCCCGACCCTGCTCGATTGCGATCCGATCACGCTGCTGCCCGGCCCACTCAGCCTGGCGCGAGCGCTGAACCGGAACAGGGCCGATGAGGCGGACCACGTCGCGATATTCATCCAGCCGGAGGGTCTGGATCGCTACCACCACTGCTTCGGTGACGGCAGCTACAGCCGCTCGCTCAGGGTGATTGCGATCCTCTGCGCCGATACGTTGAGCGGCTGCCGGGAGCCGGGCGGGTTTCTGGGTCGCCTGACCTCCGGAGCGTTCCTGCTGGTGGTTCCACCGCAGGAAGCTCTGCAGGTGGGCCAGGCGCTGGGGCACTACTTCCCCTTCGACGATCCCTTCCCGGCTGACCTGCCGCTGGAACGGGGACCGGGCGGTCTCGGCTTGCCCCTGAGGACCGACGGATTCTGCCGGCTGCCGCTGTTGCGGTTGAACCTGGTCGCCATGCCGGTGTCCGAGCTGCTGGACGTCTCCTTGCCAGCGGACGACCGGACCGCCGTGGATGGAGCGCGAGGACCGAGCTAGGAACCGAAGCCATGTTCAGAAGAAGATTCAAGCTGTTCAGGCTGTTCGGATTCGACGTCGGCATCCACATCAGCTGGCTGGTCGTGGCCGTGCTCGTGCTGATCTCGCTGGCGATGGGGTTCTTTCCGCAGGCCTATCCGAACCTGAGCGAGCGCACCTACTGGCTGATGGGAGCGGTCGCGGCGCTTCTCTTTTTCGCCTCCATCATCTTTCACGAGTTCTGCCACAGTCTGGTGGCCCGGCGCTACGGCCTGCCCATGCGCGGCATCACCCTCTTTCTGCTCGGCGGTATCGCCGAGATGGGCGAGGAGCCGAAGCGGCCCAAGGTGGAGCTGCTGACCGCTCTGGCCGGTCCGGCCGCCAGCGTGGCCCTCGGCTTCGCCTTCATCGGCCTGGGAGATCTCGGCGAGGTCGCCGGCTGGCCGCTGGCCGTCCTGGGAGTCCTCATCTACCTGGGCAGGATCAACTGGCTGCTGGCGATCTTCAACATGCTGCCCGCCTTCCCGCTGGACGGAGGACGGGTGCTGCGGGCCGTGCTCTGGAGCTGGAAGAAGGACCTGCGCCGGTCGACGCGCATCGCCAGCCAGATCGGCAGCGGTTTCGGCCTCCTGCTCATCTTGCTGGGCATTCTCAATCTCTTCATGGGCTCGCCGATCGGCGGCCTCTGGCTGGTGCTCATCGGGTTGTTCCTGCGCGGCGCGGCTCAGGCGTCCTACCAGCAAGTGCTGGTGCGGGAAGTGACCGAGGGCAAGAAGGTCCGGGACGTCATCGACCGGAAGCCGATCCAGGTGGCCCCCTCGCTCTCCCTGCGGCGGTTCGTGGACGACTACGTGCTCGTCCACCACATCGATCGTTTCCCGGTGGTCGAGAACGGGGGAGGACTGCTGGGATGCCTCGATCTGCAGCGGGTCAAGATGGTCCCGGAGAGCCGCTGGGACGAGGAGACCGTGGGTCAGCTGGCCGGCCGGTGCGATCCGCTGTACACCATTGACCTGGACGCCGACCTGGTGGCCGCCCTGGATCGCCTGCGGCGCGGACCGTTCGACCGGTTGCTGGTCGTCCAGGACGGCCGCCTGGAGGGCGTGCTCGATCGCCACGCGCTCGAGCGGTTCATCACGGTCCGGCTGAACTTGACCGCGTCATGACGGGCGGGCGCCGACGAGCGCAAGCAGGGAGGATCGGTCCATGATCGAATTCGAGAAGATTCTCTGCGCCACCGATTTCAGCAAGATGTCCTTCCGGGCCGCCGAGTATGCACGCATCCTGGCGACCCGTTTCGGAGCGGAGCTGATCCTGCTGCACGTCGTCGAGTTGGTACCGCCGATCGCCACGCCGCGAAGCGGCGCCCAGGTCGCCACCCTGAACCTGGTCGAGTACAGGAAGTTCATGCACGAGAACGCCGTCGAACGGCTGGGGCAGCTGGCCGAGCAGTTCGAGACGCCGGATCTGAAGATCCGGCAGCAGATCGTGGAGGGCAAGCCCGGCGACGAGATCGTGACCATGGCCCACGACGACGCTGTCGACCTGATCGTCATCGCCACCCACGGGCACTCGGGCTGGCGCCGCTTCCTATTCGGGTCGGTGGCCGACAAGGTGGTCCGCTCCGCCACCTGTCCGGTGCTCACGGTCGGTCCCGAAGAGCAGGACTGAGACTTAAAAATGGGGCCTGCCCCGATTGTCGTTCGCCGGCTTCCTGTCTAAGGTTCAGGGGGAGATGGAGAAGAAGCTCAATCGATCGCGCGGTTTCCACGCCGCGGCGATCAACCGGCGAGGCCCACGGGCGGCCGGCCATGCAGGGAGCTCGATCATGAGCAGCGCGACCGGATGCTCACCTCGCCCCTCCAAGCCGAAACTCGTGACCAGACGGAGCAAGAGAGCCGGCGATTTCCGCGATCGCCGGACCGTCCTGCTCATCGACGGCAGGCCGTCCCTGCAGATCCTCTACGAGCAGGAATTGCGCCGGGCCGGGTTCGATACGCTGATCGCCTCCGACGGCGATCAGTGCCTGGCCAGCATCGAGACCAGGGAGGTCGATCTGGTGGTGCTGGACACGCGGCTGCCCGGCAGCATGGATGGGGTGGAGCTGCTCCATCGGATCCTGGAGCACGACGCCACCATACCCGTCATCATCAACACGGCGTATGCCGGCGACCTGCGCGGGGATCAGCTCGCGGCGGCCGACGCCGTCCTGATCAAGTCGTCCGATCTTGCGCCCCTGATGGAGCGGATCAGGGAGCTGACCCGGTCCAGCGGAACAGGGACGGAGCCGCTTGTGCAGGAAGGAGACAGCAAGCATGGGCAATCGCGCCGGACAAAACCAGCTTCTGGAGAACTATCTCCAGTTCGTGTTCCATCAGGATACCCTGACCGAGGAGCGGGAAGCCGGGCTGTTGGCGGCGGCCTCTTCCGGCGACTGGATGGCCCATAACCAGCTCGTCGACTGCTACCGGCGGCTGGTGGTGCAGATCGCCTACCGATACCACGAAGAGGGCCAGGACCTGATGGACCTGATCATCGCCGGCAACCTGGAGCTCGTGGCGGCGGCTCGGCGCTACAACCGGGACGTCGACGGACCCCTGGAGCGATACCTGGCCCAGCGCATCGACAGAGCCGTCGCCGCCCGCAAGCGGGAGTCCATCCCCATCATCGACTTCCGGCCCCTGCTCGACCTCCTGGCGAGCCAGGACCACCGCGCCTGCACCTGAGGACACACTGTCTTGGGGGACATCCGGAGCGGACCGCCACTCGAGAGAAGGCTCCTCCACTATCTGCCCCAGCCAGGGGGTCGATGGAGGATGGTCGACGACGAGATCGTCGAAAGGGATCCGGAGACCAGCGAAAGGCGCGTCCGTTTCACGCCCGTACCGGCGGTGTCCGTGCGCCGGCCCATGGATGACCTGACCGTGGGGTATCGGCGCGCGCTGGACGACCTCGGCACCGGGGTGCCAAGAGAGAGTTCGTGCGGGAAGCGGCGCTGGCCAGGATTGCCCCGTTCCGCCTGTCGGAGTTTCAGCGTGACCGCCCGGGCGTCAGCCGCGAACTGATCAAGCGCGTGCTGAGACAGATGAAGGCCGAAGGGCTGATGATCGTGGAAGACGCGGGGCCGGCGCTCGCTGGCGCCGCGCAAAGTCCTGAGTTCCCCTCCATGCTGCATGC
>Ga0315542_1000036_pt1 | contig 59077 bp, 47 predicted proteins | sample SalMarSW160120MG_FD_202541 | JGI IMG/M metagenome (GOLD analysis project Ga0315542, IMG submission 202541) | Salt marsh sediment microbial communities from the Plum Island Ecosystem LTER, Massachusetts, United States - Salt Marsh Sediment SW1601-20 ...
CTGGGCGGCGCGCTGAAGGCCAACATCTGCGCCCGTGGCCTGCCCACCGACTGCGCCTCGCGCATCCTGGCCGGCTGGCAACCTCCTTACGACGCCACGGCGGTCACCAGGCTGCGGGCGGCCGGCGCCCACTGGCTGGGCCTGACCAACATGGACGAGTTCGGCATGGGCTCCTCGTGCGAGCACTCGGCCTACGGACCAACCCGCAATCCCTGGGATCCCGCGCGCACGCCCGGTGGCTCCAGCGGCGGTGCGGCGGCCGCGGTGGCGGCCGATCTCGCCTTCTTCGCCCTGGGCAGCGACACCGGCGGCAGCATCCGCCAGCCGGCGCACTGCTGCGGGGTGGTGGGCCTGAAACCCACCTACGGCCGCGTGAGCCGCTACGGCCTGGTGGCCTTCGCCTCCTCGCTGGACCAGATCGGACCGCTCGCGAAGGACGTGGCCGACTGCGCCCTGGTCTACTCCGTTCTCGCCGGTTGTGATCCGCGCGATGCCACCTCGCTGGACGCTTCGCCGGGCGATCCGCTCGCGGCGGTCGAGCGTCCCGCCGCGGGCCTGCGGGTGGGCGTCCCGCGCGACGCCCTGGCGGAGGGAGTGCACCCGGACGTGGTGGCAGACTTCGAGTCCACGCTGGAGGAGCTGCAGGAGGCCGGAGCACGGATCGTGGAGGTGACGCTGCCGAGCCTCTCGCGAGCCATCGCCGCCTACTACGTGGTGGCCACGGCCGAGGCCGCGGCCAACCTGGCCCGCTACGACGGCGTCCGCTACGGGCCGCGCGCGGCGGGTCGCGACTATCGGGAGACGGTCACGGCCACGCGCACAGCGGGCTTCGGGCTCGAGGTGAAGCGCCGCATCCTGCTGGGGACCTACGTTCTCTCGGCGGGCTACCGCGACGCCTATTACCTGCAAGCCGAGCGCGTGCGCGGGCTGGTGGCGGAGGACTTCGCGCGGGCCTTCAGCGCCTGCGATGCCGTGGCCCTGCCGACGGCCCCCGCCGCGGCCTTTCCCCTGGGCGAGAGGCTCGCGGACCCGCTGCAGATGTACCTGAGCGACGTCTTCACGGTCCCGGCCAGCCTGGCCGGCCTGCCGGCGCTCACCCTGCCCACCGGCCTGGACCGGGACGGCCTGCCGCTCAGCCTGCAGCTGGTCGGGCCGGCCCTCGCCGAGGAGACCCTCTTCACGCTGGCCGGAGCAGTGGAGCGCGCGCGGAACTTCCGCGCCCGGAAGGAGGCGGCGTGGCGTACGAGGCGGTGATCGGGCTGGAGGTCCACGCGCAGCTGACCACGCGCACCAAGCTGTTCTGCGGCTGCCGTGCGGAGTTCGGCGCACCGCCCAACAGCCGGACCTGCCCCGTCTGCCTGGGGCTGCCCGGCGCGCTGCCCGCCCTCAACGGGGCGGCGGTGACGCTGGGCCTCAAGGTAGCGCTGGCGACCGGCTGCCGGATCCCGAGGCGCTCGCTGTTCGCGCGCAAGAGCTACTTCTATCCGGACCTGCCCAAGGGCTACCAGATCACCCAGTACGAGGAGCCGCTGGCGCAGGCCGGGCACCTGGAGGTGCCCCTGGAGGGCGTCGTGCTGGACCTCGGCCTCGCCCGCATCCACCTGGAGGAGGATGCCGGCAAGTCCCTCCACGTCGCGGAGCCCGAGCGGGCGACCCTCGTGGATCTGAACCGGGCAGGCGTGCCGCTGGTGGAGATCGTCACGGAACCGCAGCTGCGCAGCGGCCGGCAGGCGCGGGCCTGCGTGGAGGAGCTGCGGCGGCTGCTGATGTACCTGGACGTGTGCGATGGCAACCTGTACGCCGGCAGCCTGCGCTGCGACGCCAACGTCAGCGTATGCCCGGCCGGCAGCCGGGACCTGGGCGCCAAGGTCGAGATCAAGAACCTCAACTCCCTGCGGGCCGTCCAGCTGGCCCTCGATCACGAGATCGCGCGGCAGTCCGCCTGCCTGGACGCGGGTGAGGTAGTCCGCGAGGAGACGCGGGGCTGGGATCCGGACGCCGGCCGTACCGTGGTCCAGCGCGTCAAGGAACAGGCTCCCGACTACCGCTACTTCCCGGAACCCGATCTGCCGCCGCTCCAGGTGACGCAGGCCGAGATCGCCGCCCTCCGGCGGGAGCTGCCCGAGCTGCCCCGGCCGCGCGCGGAAAGGCTGGCTCGCGAGCACGGACTGCCGGCCGAGGCGGTCGCGGTGCTCACGGCCACGCGGGACCTGGCGGACTACTTCGAGGCGACCGCCCGCGCCCTGGGCGACGCGCGCAGCGCGGCCGGCTGGATCCAGACCGAGGTGCTGCAGGCGCTGCACGCGCGCAACCACGAGATCCGCGATTTCCCGGTCGGCCCGCAGGCGCTGGCGCGGCTCCTCGCGCTGCTGCGCGAGGGGATCCTGAGCGGGCGCCTCGCCAAGGAGGTCTTCCAGCAGATGCTGGCGACCGGGGAGGAGGCCGCCGCCGTGGTGGCCCGCCTGGGGCTGCGGCAGGAAGGCGATCAGGCGGAACTCGGCGACGTGGTGCGCACAGTGCTGGAGACTCATCCAGAAGAGGTCCGTGCCTACCGCTCCGGCCGGGCGAAGCTGCTGACCTGGTTCATGGGCCAGGCCATGGCACGCACGCAAGGCCGGGCGGATCCGCAGCTCCTGCGGAGGATCCTCGTACAGCAGCTGTCGGCCGATCGAGAGAAGAGCCCAGCCGACGACGGCACGCCGGATCGCTGTTAGAACACGAATCCCACCGCGTACATCCCCCCGAGGTCATCGGCTCCGCCCCGCGGCCTCCGCTCCGCGCAGCCGCTGCGGTCGGAGGACCTGGCCGGACCGGCATCGTCCGCTCACCGAGGGGGATCTGTCATGAGACGCAGAATGCAGACCATCGCGCTGGCGCTGGGCCTCCTGGTCACGGCCAGCCTGCCGCCGCGTCCCGCCACGGCGCGCTCGACCACACCACATTTTCAGCGACCGGTCGTCGCCCGCAGCTCCGGGCTCTGGATCGGCGGCCCGCAGGGGAACTTGGTCCGGTCGGGTGCCGACACGCTGTGCCTGCTGGGAGACGACGGCGACGGACGCGGCGATTTCCAGCTCCCCGGCAGCCTGGCTCCCTCCTGGGACGACTGGTACGGTGTCGATGTCAGCGCTTGGCTCATTGATCCCATCCACTGGCATATCGACACCTACCAGGCCGCCAACCTGGATCCCGGGACCGTTCCCAACCACGCCTGGTGGTGCGGTGAGGGCTGGCCTTCCTGCGGACCCGGCGATCCCGACGGCGGCTACGGCAATAACTACGAGGAACGTCTCGACTGGTGGGGGGAGGTCCCGAATGCGGCGCAGCCGACGCAGGTGCAGCTGGCTGCCGTGCTCAACTACGACAACGAGCCGGGCTACGACTACCTGCAACTCTGGTATGAGGATGCGGCGGGCCTGCAGTGGCTCCAGAGCTGGAACGGCGAGCAGGACGGCGTGGTCGTGGCGGCAGCCCATGGCTTCGACATCGCGGATTACGTGCCTCATCCGGACACGGGCGAGCCGTCGATTCACCTGCGGTTCCGCTTCGAATCCGACGGCGGCTGGTCGGACGAGGATTGCTCCTGGCCCACGCACGGGGCAGCCCAGATCGATCTCATCCAGGTCTTCTTCGATCAAGGGGAGGGGGCCGTTCAGATCGGTCCGACCGAGGACTGTGAGGATCGCGACGGGGACGGGCAGTACGAGGACGATGCCGTCTGGCGGCCCCAGGAACACCAGGGAGTAGGTGACTTCGCTCATGTCTGGCCGCTCCTGGACGATCTGGATCCGTGCTACCAGAACAACACGCCGCAGGTGGCCTTCATCGATGACGGAAACGTGGTGCCCGGTACCGGGGGCTACCACTGTCTCACCTGGTGCTACGGTCCCGGCGGCTACACGGTCAATCCGGAAGGGGGGCTGCTCGGCCTCCCGCATTCTCTGGCGAACGAGATCTGGTCGCCGGTTCTGGCCTGGCCTGATCCGGCCGACGGCTACGACGGCGCATTCCTGGAGTTCACGGTTTACCGGCATCTGGACCTTTTCAGCTGTGATCACATGTTCTACGTCTGGCACGTTCGCTCCACGGACGCCGGCGAACCGGGCTCACCTCCTCCGGAAACGGGCTGGACCGAATGGCGGGATCGGAATGTCATCTACTACAACGGGGGTCCGGATTATCATCGCCAGCGCGAGGATCTGTCCGATCTGCTGCTGCCGGCCCGTACGCACGTCCAGGTCGCTCTCGGAGTTCACCAGCTGAGCTGGATGGGGTGCTGGAGTTACTACGATCCCACGCCGGCGCCTTACTTCGACGACGTGCGGGTCTGCACGTACCGGCAGAGCGGACCGGTGATCACGGCGGCGGAGATCGAACTGGTGCAGGACAGCTTTCCCGCCGGCGGGCAGCTCGACTGCGCGAATCCCTGCGCCAACAGCGTCCGCTTCGACATGGCGCGGAACATCCGACCGGCGAGCGCGGGCGGGAACCAGCCCGGCGACTCCATCGCCTGCAATGTCGTCCCCCTGCGGGCCGGCACGGAGCTGGCCGCCAATCCCGAGCTGGTCTACTTCCTCCGGCCCATCCCGCTGTTCGACGCCTGCCGGACCTCCGGCCTGCCGAACCGGGGCACCGTGCCCGGTGACTCGACCTACAATCCCTTCGGCGAGGTCGTTCCCCATCGCTTCCACTTCGACCTGCCGGACACCGGCTTCTTCTTCCCGGGCGACGTGATCCACTACTACATTCGGGCGACGGACACCGGCCTGGGCACCGCCACGCTACCCGGAGACACATCGGGCTTCAGCCTGTTCCCGGGCGACGCCGGGTACGAGATGCTGCAGTACGCGGGACCCTTCGTGGTGCGGGCCCTGCCGAGCATCAGCGACCTGGAGACGTGCGCGCAGCCGGCGGTGCTGTGGTGGAACGACTTCGCGGGTGGCCTTGAGGCGGAGTGGATGCACGCGCTGCGCGGGGCCGGCCTCGCCGAGGGCGTGGGCTATGACATCTACGAGACCAACGGGCCTTCTTCAGGTGTCGGCAACGGCCTGGGCGGCCGCGCGACCGCGACGCAACTGCTCGGCTACGAGGTGCTCTTGTACTCATCCGGGGATCTGGACCGGTTCACCATCACGGATGTGGATGACTATGACGATCCGGGCGACGACATCGGCGTACTGGATGCCTGGCTGCGTGCCGGCGTCAAGGGAGCGTTTCTGACGGGCAATGGTCTCGTTCGCGACCTGGGGAGTACGAGCCCGGTAACCCGGGCCTTTCTGAACACCTGGATCCAGGCGGAGTACGTGACCAGTAACAGTGACTACCTGTTCGGCCGCTACGACCTGACGGTGCAGGCCCTGCCGACGGCCGGCAACCCGGTGTTTGCCGGTGCCAACCGCTGGGGGACGGACCTCTTCTGCAACCCGGTCGTCCGCAACATGGACGTGGTGAATGCCCTGGGGACGCCGGGCCGGATCGCGGAGTTCCTGTCCGAGGACTGCGAGCCGGGCGCGTATCCGCATGCGGCCGCAATCCAGACCGTCAACGCCACCTACCAGGCCAACGTGATCTACCTGCCGTACGATCTGGGCTTTGTGGTGGACGATCTCGCCTGCGGCGGCCCTCTGCTGCCCGGTCCGTACTCGACCCGCGCGCTGATCCTGCGCGACGTCCTGGAGGCCTTCGGCCAGGCGACGGCCCCGCCGGTGGTCGCGGTGCCGGCGGCCGGCGGCTTCGTCGTGCGGGGAGGCATCCCGAATCCCTTCAATCCGCGCACGCGGATCGACTACGAGATGCCCCGGCCGGGGCGGCTGCGCCTGGTGATCTACGACCTGAAGGGGCAGCGGGTGCGGGTGCTGCGGGACGAGGCGGTGCCGGCCGGCCCCGGCTTCGTGATCTGGGACGGCACGGACGAGGTGGGCCGGGCGGTGTCCTCAGGGGCCTACTTCTGCCGCAGCCAGGCGTTGGGCCACGAAGACGTGCAGAAGCTGCTGCTCGTTCGCTAGGGCGGGCTAGAGTTCCGCGATGCGTACGGGTCGCCGTTCCCGGTGGGAGAGGTAGCAGGCCGCAACCACCTCGAGGGTGCGCAGGCCGTCGGTCGCGCCGACCGCCGGCGGCGCACCCTTTGCGATCTGGTCGCGCCAGGCCGCGAGCACGGAGGGCAGCGTGGGCATGCTCGCGTCCGCCGCTTGCCGCTCGGCCGCGCCGCCCTGGAGGAAGAGGACGCCGCCGTGGCGGTAGTCGGCCCAGAGCTGCCCCTCGTCGCCCGCTGCATCCAGCCAGCAGGAGACGCTCTGCGTGAACTTGCCCACCTCCAGGCTCACCCAGGTTCCGTCGGCCAGCTCGGCGCGCGCCAGGAAGTGATCCTCGAGGCTGTCGTGCAGGACCTGCCGCTGCCGGGAATCCACCTGGACGAACTCCTGTCCGGTCAGGTGGCGCACCAGGTCGAACAGGTGCACGCCCGTCAGCAGCACCGAACCTCCCATCGACTGGGTGACGTCCCGCTGCCAGGGCATCTCGGTGGGGGCCAGACGCTGCACGAGCCGGATCATGTGCACCCGTCCCAGACGCGACCACAGCTCGCGGGCCTTCCGGATCGCCGGATTCCAGCGCAGGGTCTGGGACAGGAGCAGGGGCGGGGATGCGGACGCGGCGTCCAGCTCGCAGAGCCGGCGCGCCTCCTCGAGTGTCCCGGTCATGGGCTTCTCCAGGAGGAGCGGCTTGCCGGCCGCCAGCACGTCCCGGGCCAGGGGGAAGTGGGAAGAGGGGGGCGTGCAGACCACGACGGCGTCAACCTGGGGATCCGCGATCAGCTCGGCCGACGCCACCAGGTGACGGCAGCCGAAGCGGGCCGCGATCTCCGCACCGGCCACCGCGTCGCGGCGGCAGCAGGCCACCGGCTCCATGCCGTCCACGTCGTGCCGGGCGTGCTTCAGGTAGCGCTGGCCATGGCTGCCGGCGCCGATCACCCCGATATGCAGGGTCCTCCTGCTCAACATTGCCTCCTGTCCGCGGCGCTCTTCCAGCATGGCGCGCGGGATGGTGTCTTGCCAGTCCTAAGATGCATGGAAACGACTCCGCACGCCGCTCGGTCCGCTTCTGGCTAGGGGATGGGACCTCCCTTGATCCGGATCATCTCCCACCTGTCAGCCAAACACCTCCCGCAAGGAGATGCGTCATGCCGAGAATGATGCGCACGGCCATCCGCATGCCTGTCCTGTCCGTCTTGCTCGTCCTGCTGCTCGCGGCCCCGGCCCTGGCCGGGTTGGAACTCTCGGAGATCCTCGCGGATCCGACCTGGGACTGGAACGGGGACGGCGAGATCCACTTCCGGGACGACGAGTGGATCGAGGTCACCAACACCGGCCCGGGCAGCGTGGATCTGACCGGCTACTACCTCCGGGACGGCACGGGGGAGGAGGCTCACCTCAACCTGTTCGGCATCCTGGCCGAGGGCGAGGCGGCCGTTTTCTACGGTCATCATGCGGTGGCCTGGCAGACGGAGGTGCAGCTGCCCATCTCCGGGTTCAGCCTGAACAATGCCGGTGACGTCGTGCAGCTGTGGCAGGGAGATCCTGTCTGGGCCGGCTCGGTCCTCGTCGACAGCTACGAGTACAGCGATCACGAGGCCGAGGACGACCGCAGCTCGGGGCGGCTGCATCCCGGCGGTCCGTGGGCGCTCTTCGACGGTCTCTATCCTTACGGGGGCACGGCGGAACCGATCGGAACCCTGTGCGAGCCGAGTCCCGGCGAGGTCAATGCCTGCCAGCCCCTGGTGCCGGTCGTGGCACGCAGCTGGGGTGCCTTGAAGATCACCTACCGCTGACAGCGGCCCGAGAAAGGCTCCTGCCTGCCGATATCGCCCGGGGACGGTGCAGCGCCGTCCCCGGGCCCGCCCTTGACTTCGCCGCCTCACGAGCCCGTCGCGCAACCCGTCCTACACACAGGCAACTTCATATGTTATTTTGTTGGCAGCCCGGCAGTGCGAGCGGTTCGCGGCGCAGGGAGGCAGCTTTCACCGCCGCAGCGGCTCGTTCAGGATTCGCGACCGGATATCCGGACCGGAGCGTTCGCGCGCGGTTCCCGGACGACCGTCGTTCTCCGGATGCCTCGCCGAGGAGGAAGCATGCAGCTCAGCGAGAACCAGAAGATGATCCGCGACATGACGCGGCAGTTCGCCCAGGACAAGGTCGCGCCGATCGCGGCGGAGATCGACGAGACGGCCAAGTTTCCCGAGGCCACGGTCCGGGAGATGGGCCAGCTGGGTCTGCTCGGCCTGACCGTGCCCGAGGTGGAGGGGGGCGTCGGCGCCGACACGCTCAGCTACACGCTGGTGGTCGAGGAGCTGTCGAAGGTCTGCGGCAGCCACGGTCTGACCGTGGCCGCCCACAACAGCCTGGGGTGCTGGCCCATCCAGGCCTACGGCACCCCCGAGCAGAAGAAGCGCTTCCTGGAGCCGGGTGCCCGCGGCGAGTTCCTGCTCTCCTTCGGCCTGACCGAGGCCGGGGCCGGCAGCGACGCCGGGGGCACCAGGACCACCGCGGTCAAGGATGGCGGCCAGTGGGTCATCAACGGCTCCAAGATGTGGATCACCAACTCCCACTACGCCGGGGCGGTGATCGTCACGGCCGTCACCGATCCCGCAGGGGGCGCCAGCCACGGGATCAGCGCCTTCATCGTGCCCACCGACACGCCGGGCTTCACGGTCGAAAAGAAGGAAGACAAGCTGGGCATGCGGGGCTCGGACACGGCACCCCTGACCCTCGAGGATGTTCGTGTGCCGGACGACCTGCGCCTGGGCAAGCTGGGGGAGGGCTTCAAGTACTTCATGAAGACTCTCGACGGCGGGCGCATCTCCATCGCCGCGGTGGCCCTCGGTCTGGCCCAGGGGGCCTTCGCCACGGCCCGTGACTACGCCCGGGAGCGCCACCAGTTCAACCGGCCCATCTCCTCCTTCCAGGCGGTCCAGTTCATGCTGGCCGACATGGCCACGCAGATCGAGGCGGCACGCCTGCTGACCTACGAGGCGTCCGTGCTGAAGGACCGGGGCGAGCCTTTCAGCCAGATGTCCGCCATGGCCAAGCTGTACGCCAGCGAGGCCGCGATGTTCGTCACCGACAAGGCCATCCAGATCCTGGGCGGCTACGGCTACACCCGCGAGTACCCCGTGGAGCGCTTCTACCGCGATGCCAAGCTCTGCACCATCGGCGAGGGGACCAGCGAGATCCAGCGCCTGGTCATCGGCCGTCAAATCGTCAAGGACTAGGAGAGAGGAGACATCGTGAGCAACCGCGCTGTCATCGTCGAAGGCGTGCGCACCCCCATCGGCCGCTTCCAGGGCGGTCTGGCGGCGATCCCGGCCCCCCGGCTGGGGGCCGTCGTGGTCAAGGCCCTGCTGGAGCGGACCGGGCTCGACGCCGGGAAGATCGACGAGGTCCTGCTGGGCAACGTCGTGCAGGCCGGGCTGGGGCAGAACCCGGCCCGCCAGGCCTCGATCTTCGGCGGCGTGCCCACCTCGGTCAGCGCCATGACGGTCAACAAGGTCTGCGGCTCGGGCCTGAAGGCCGTGGCCCTGGCCGCCCAGGCCATCAAGGCCGGCGACGGCCACTGCTACCTGGCCGGCGGCATGGAGAACATGAGCCGCATCCCCTACGCCCTGTTCGGCGCCCGGGACGGCATGCGGCTGGGTCATCAGCAGGTCACCGACCTGATGATCCATGACGGTCTCTGGGACGTGTACAACGACTTCCACATGGGCATGACGGCCGAGCTGGTGGTGGAGAAGTACGAGGTCTCCCGGCAGCGTCAGGACGAGTTCGCCGCCGAGAGCCACCGCAAGGCGGTGGCGGCCTGGGAGGCCGGCAAGTTCGCCCGCGAGGTAGTGCCGGTGCCGGTGCCGCAGCGGCGTGGCGATCCGGTGCTGGTGGAGCGCGACGAGGGGCCGCGCGCGGACGCGAGCGTTCCGTCGCTGGCCAAGCTCAAGCCGGCCTTCAAGCGGGACGGCGGCTCCGTGACGGCCGGCAACGCCTCGAGCATCAACGACGGCGCGGCGGCGCTGCTGGTCTGCAGCGAGGCCTTCGCGCAGCAGGAGGGGCTCGCGGTGCGCGCGGTGATCGAGGGCTACGCCACCGGCGCCGTGGATCCGGAATGGGTCATGATGGCCCCGGTCGGAGCGGTCAAGAACCTGCTGGGCAAGACGGGCCGGAAGCTGGACGACTACGGCCTCTTCGAGTTCAACGAGGCCTTCGCCGCCCAGTCCATCGCCGTCGTGGAGGAGCTGGGCATTCCCTTCGCGAAGGTGAACGTGCACGGGGGCGGGGTCGCCCTGGGACACCCCATCGGTTGCTCGGGGGCCCGGATCCTGGTGACCCTGCTGCATGCCATGGAGGACCGGCAGGTCCGCGACGGCATCGCCGCGCTCTGCCTGGGGGGTGGGGACGCGGTGGCGCTGGCGATTAGCCGACCCTGAGGCGATCCTGGAAAACACTTTATGACAGTTGGTTGCAAGATAACGGAGGGAAAACGCATGAAGGTGGCGGTGATCGGCGGCGGGACCATGGGCAACGGCATCGCTCACGTCTTCGCCCAGCACGAGCATCCGGTGACCCTGGTGGACGTGGCCCAGGAGTACCTGGACCGCGCCCTGGCAACCATCGAGAAGAACCTGGCCCGCCAGGTCAAGAAGGAGATCCTGAGCGAGGGCGAGGCCAAGGCCACCCTGGGCCGCATCACCCCCGCGACGGCGCTGGAGGCGGCCAAGGACGCGGAGCTGGTGGTCGAGGCCGTCTTCGAGAGCTTCGAGGTCAAGCAGAAGATCTTCGCGAAGCTGGACGCCGTCTGCCCGGCCGGGACCATCCTGGCCAGCAACACCAGCAGCATCTCCCTGACGAAGATCGCGGCCTGCACCGAGCGGCCGGAGCAGGTCATCGGCATGCACTTCATGAACCCGGTGCCCATGATGAAGCTCGTGGAGGTGATCTGCGGTCAGGCGACCTCCCAGCAGACCCTCTCGCGGATCCTGGAAATCGCCCAAGGGCTGGGCAAGGAGCCGGTGACCGTCCAGGACTACCCGGGCTTCATCTCCAACCGCGTCCTGATGCCCATGATCAACGAGGCCGCCTACTGCCTCATGGAGGGGGTGGCGAGCCGGGAGGACATCGACACGGTCATGAAGCTGGGCATGGCGCATCCCATGGGTCCGCTGACCCTGGCCGACTTCATCGGCCTGGACATCTGCCTGGACATCATGGAGGTCCTGCATGCGGGTTTCGGCGACTCGAAGTACCGGCCCTGCCCGCTCCTGCGGCGCATGGTGGACGCCGGTCAGCTGGGCCGCAAGACCGGCAAGGGATTTTACGACTACAGCTAGGCCGACGGGCCGGCCGACCCGGGTGCCAAGCAAAGGAGCCGACCGTGCACTTCGAACTGACCGAACAGCAGCGCATGATCCGCGACGCGGCCGCCGACTTCGCCGCCCGCGAGATCGCTCCCGTGGCCGCCGAGCTGGACCGCGAGGAGCGGTTCCCCGCCGAGATCGTGCAGAAGATGGCCGCGCTCGGCTTTCTGGGCATGAACGTGCCCGAGGAGTTCGGCGGCGCCGGCCTCGACAGCCTCTGCTACATCCTGGCCATGGAGGAGATCTCCAAGGCCTGCGCCAGCTGCGGAGTCATCATGTCGGTGAACAACAGCCTGGTCTGCTGGCCGCTCGAGACCTACGGCAACGAGGAGCAGAAGCGCAAATTCCTGACCCCCCTGGCCCGGGGGGAGAAGCTGGGCGCCTACTGCCTGAGCGAGCCGGGGGCCGGCACCGACGCCGCCAACCAGCAGACGCGCGCCGCCCGGGACGGTGACGGCTGGGTGATCAACGGCATGAAGAACTTCATCACCAACGGGGCCCATGCGGACGTCCTGATCGTCTTCGCGATGGTCGAGCCGGAGAAGAAGCACAAGGGCATCAGCGCCTTCATCGTCGAGACCGATGCGCCCGGCTTCGCGGTGATCCGCGAGGAGAAGAAGATGGGGATCCGGGCCTCGGACACGGCCCAGCTCTCCTTCGACAACGTCCGCGTGCCGGCGGATCAGCTCCTGGGACAGGAGGGGCAGGGTTTCAAGATCGCCATGTCCACCCTGGACGGCGGGCGCATCGGCATCGCTGCCCAGGCGCTGGGCACCAGCCAGGCCGCCTACGAGGCGGCGCGGGACTACGCGCGGCAGCGCGAGCAGTTCGGCCGCAAGATCATGGAGTTCCAGGCCATCCAGTGGAAGATCGCCGACATGGCCATGCGCATCCACGCGGCCCGCCTGCTGACCCACCGCGCGGCCTGGTTGAAGGACCAGGGGGTGCGCTACAGCAAGGAGGCCTCCATGGCCAAGCTGTTCGCCAGCGAGACCTCCCACTTCGTCACCAACGAAGCCGTGCAGATCTTCGGCGGCAACGGCTACAGCAAGGAGTATCCGGTCGAGCGCTTCTTCCGCGATGCCAAGATCACCGAGATCTACGAGGGCACCAGCGAGGCGCAGCGACTGGTCATCTCCAGCCTGGAATTCCGGGAGTAGCGGCCAGGGAGAAGGGCACGGCATGGACTTCGACTTCACCGAGAACCAGCTCATGTTCCGCGACATGGTGCGCGACTTCGCGCGCCGGGAGATCGCCCCCCTGGCCCACGAGATGGACGTGGCGGGCGAGATGCCCGACGCGCTGGTCGCCAGGCTGCGGGAGGGGGGCTTCTTCGGCCTCTCCTTTCCCGAGCGGTACGGGGGGCTGGGCGTGGACACCGTCACCTATGCCCTGGTGGTGGAGGAGCTGGCCAAGGCCAGCGCCGGCGTGTCCATCATGATCACCGTGCACAACAGCGTCGGCTTCTACCCCCTGGCCATGTTTGGCAGCGAGGAAGCCAAGCAGGCCTACCTGCCGCGTATGGCGGCCGGCGAGATCGCCGCCTTCTGCATCAGCGAGCCCGGCGCCGGCAGCGACGCCGCCGGCCTGCGCACCACCGCCCGCCGGGACGGCGGGCACTACGTCCTGAGCGGCAGCAAGCTGTGGGTGACCAACGGCTCGCGGGCCTCCTTCTACGTGATCCTGGCCCGCACGCCCGGCACGACCGACCACCGGTCCATCCACGTCTTCCTCGTCGAGCGGGGGACTCCCGGTCTCTCGGTCGCCAAGAAGGAGGACAAGATGGGCCTGCGCTGCTCCGACACGGTGGCCCTGGACCTGGACGAGGTGCGGGTGCCGGCGAAGCAGCGGCTGGGAGCCGAGGGGCAGGGCTTCAAGATCGCCATGACCGCCCTGGACGGGGGCCGCATCGGCGTGGCCTTCCAGGGTCTCGGCATCGGCCAGGCCTGCCTGGAGGAGGCGATCCGCTACGCCAAGGTGCGGGAGCAGTTCGGCGAGCCGCTCGCCGCCCAGCCGGTCATCCAGGAGAAGCTGGCGGACATGGCCACCGAGCTGGAGGCCGCCCGCCTGCTCGGTTACCGGGCCGCCTGGCTCAAGGACCAGGGACGCCCCTTCACCAAGGAGGCGGCCATGGCCAAGGTGTACGCCACCGAGGCCGCCGGCCGCGTCGCCGACGCCGCCATCCAGATCCACGGCGGCTACGGCTACGTCAAGGAGTACCCGGTCGAGCGCTACTACCGCGACGTGCGCGTCACGCGCATCTACGAGGGTACCAGCGAGATCCAGCGCCTGGTGATCGCCCGCCGGCTGCTGGCCGAGTCCTGAGCCACCGACTTCCCTGCCATCCCGCCTGCCGCCGCCATCCACCCGCGCTTCAGCTCAGCCGGTGGATCTCGTAGAGCCAGGTGCCCAGCACGCTCAGCACCACGGACCAGCGCAGCAGCCGCCGTCCGGCCGCGGTGAGCACGATCTCCCGCCGCCAGGCCGGCACCAGCGTGGCCAGGCCGGCCAGGCCCACCCAGAGCACCAGCAGCAGGGCCGCGAGGGTGATCAGGGGGTTGAGGCGGAAGGCCGCGACCGGCTCCAGGCGCACGAGGGCCAGGACGGCGTGCGTGCCGCCGCAGGTGGGGCAGGGCAGTCCCAGGTTCCGGCGCAGGGGGCAGAACGCGGTGTGCTCGATCACGGGGCTCCAGAACTCGAAGGCGAGGGCCACCAGCAGCGCGACGCCCAGGTAGACGAAGGCGAGCAGGCGGGGCAGGGCGTTCCGCTCCGGGACGAGCCTCATATGAAGAGGCGGTTCAGGTGGAAGAATCCGAAGATGGCCCAGCCGGTCAGCGCGCAGCTGAGGGAGCACAGCAGCAGGGGCAGCAGGACGGCGACGATGGCGCGCCAGGGCTCGATGTCGTGGATCTTCTGCAGCCCGATCACGATCACCACCAATCCCCAGACGAGGAACAGCAGGTTGCCGCAGATCGGAACGATCAGCAGCAGCGAGGCAGCCAGGGCATAGGCGACGACGCGGAAGGTGGCCTCGAAGCCGAGACGGTCGCCGCCCACGAGCATCAGGCAGAGGTGGATGATGCCGGCCCCGACGAACAGGTGAACGCACGTGATCGCCGGGCTGAGCACGAACAGCAGGCCGAAGGTGAGCGGACCTTCCAGCACGTCCGAGACGTCCTCTGCCACGAACATCTGGAGCGAGGAACCTGTGAGCGACCACATCCACTCGAAGAAGGAGCCGATGACCCCCACGACCAGAGCGAACAGGAGGGGCTGAGTGATGCCGATCCTGGTCGGCATGCGCTTGAAGAAGGGAGCGGGCGCCAGCAGGGCGTCCTTGATGGTCAGGTAGAGGGCGTTCAGGAAGCCGTAGCGCTGCCGCTCCTCCCAGGGGGGCAGCGTCAATCCCTCGTGGGGCTGCTCGCCGAATCCGCTGGGATCTTGGAAGTCAGAGCCCACAGGCACTCTCCGGTAACCGACGGTGATGGACCTGAAGCTGCGCTCGCCATGCTTCCCTACGCAGTTCGGCCCAGAGCGTTGCAAGGGTGACACAGACTGTCCAGCGGATCAAGGACGGGTCTGCGTCGGCGGTTCGGGCCCGCGGCGCGGCGGGCCGGCCGGGCCCTGCGGGTCAGGCAAGCTGTTCCTGTCGCGTGAGCAGCTCAGTCTCCCCCTCGCTGCGGGCGATGACCAGGGCGCCGCAGCTGTCGCTCCAGACGTTCACCGCCGTGCGGCACATGTCCAGCAGGGGATCGATGGCCAGGATGAGGGCCACCCCCTCCAGCGGGAGGCCGACGGCGTCGAGCACGATGGTGATCATGACCAGACCGGCGGCGGGGATGCCCGCGGCGCCGATGGAGGCCAGCAAGGCGGTCAACACGATGATCGCCTGGGAGGCCGGGCCGAGGGAGATGCCATAGGCCTGGGCGATGAAGAGCGCCGCCACGCACTCGTACAGGGCCGTCCCGTCCATGTTCACCGTGGCCCCCAGGGGCAGCACGAAGCTCGAGATGCGGTTCGAGACCCCGGCGCCGTGCTCGATCCGATCCAGCGTCAGGGGCAGGGTGGCCGAGGAAGAGCGGGTCGAGAAGGCGGTGAGCAGGGCCGGCGACATGATCCGGGCGTGGCGGTAGGCCGGCAGGCGAGATACCAGATGCACCAGCAGTGGCAGGCTCAGCGTGGCGTGGATCACCAGGGCCAGCAGGACGGTGATCCCGTAGCGGGCGAGGGGGGCGAAGGCGGCGAAACCGCTGGTGGCCACGATGCGGGCCATCAGACCGAAGATGCCCAGGGGTGCCAGGTGGATGACCCAGCCCGTGATCCGCATCATGACCGCAAACAGCGTCTCCCAGAAGGGTATCTGGGCGTCGCGCAGCCGTCGGGAGAGGAGGGTCAGCGCCGCGCCGTAGAGCAGGCAGAAGAAGATGAGCGGCAGCATCTGGCCCTCGGTCGCCGCCGCCAAGGGATTCTCCGGCACCATGCGCAGGACGATCCCCACCAGATCGCCGGCGTTGCGCCCGGTCAGCTCCTGGGTCAGCGCCCCGCCGGCCTCCTCGAGGCCTAGACGCTCGCCCACGGGTTCGCCGCCGCTCAGGCCGGGGTGGATCAGGTTGACCAGGAGCAGACCGGTCAGGATGGCGATCAGGCTGGTGGAGACGTACCAGGCGAAGGTCTTGCCGAAGAGCCGGCCGAGAGAGCGGGCCGAGCCGACCCCGGTCACGCCGCTGATGATCGAACCGGCCAGCAGCGGGACGATCACCATGCGCAGCGCGCGCAGGAAGAGATCGCCGAGGAAGTCGTACACCGCCGCGGGATGGAAGGTCCCCAGCCAGACCGTCTCGCTGTTCCAGAGCAGGCCCGCGCTCACGCCGAGGATCAGGGCCAGCAGGATCTGACCGGGCAAGGGCCAACGCCAGGGGCGCCAGGAGCGGGGGCTGGGGCGGGTAGGATCTGGCGGCATGAGCTTCCTCCGGAGGCCGTGGCGGCGATGCGACGCAACGGTCCGCATGGTAACGGCTTGCCGGTCGTCCCTCAAGCAGGACTTCCAGGTGCCGGCAGGTGGCGAGCCCGGGCGGCTGACCGGTGGCGATCGGTGGTGGTACCATGCTGGCGGAGGGCGACCGCTCGTGAAGGATGAGCTGCAGAGGATCCTGGACTGCCACGAGGCGACCGAGCGTCGTCCGCGGCGCTTCGCGCCCGGTCCGAACCGCCTGGACCGGGCCAGCCAGCCTGATCCCGATCCGCCTCTTGCTGTGTGAAGGTATCGTCATTTATAACAGTGTCTTGTGAGCGATCATTGTGGCGCCACGCGAAGTCCGCGGGGCTGAAGTTCCTGCTTCATATTTCCGGCTCGGATGCTACAATGCCACGATTCATCGTCCTTATCGCCCCGGTTCGCCCACCAGATGCGACCGGGAACAAGCTATCGCCCGGAGAGGAGAGCGCACATGGAGTGGAGCGTCGAGAAGGGGGAGCCGGGCCGGACCGAGGTGGATCTGCTGGTCCTGGGGATCGCCCAGCAGGAGAAGAAGCCGGACCTTTCCAGCTGGGAGAAGCTGGCCCGCCTGGTGCCGCGAACCAGTGCCGCTCTGGCGGCGGGCAGGGCCTTCGATGCCGAGGCCGAGTCCTGGCTGGCGGTACCGGGCGAGGAGACCGCCGCCGCCTGGCTGCTCCTCGTAGGCCTGGGACCGGGGCAGGAGGTGACGCTGGACCGCCTGCGCCGCGCCGCGGGTGTGGCGGCCCGGCAGGCGCGCGCGCTCAAGGTGCGCACCTGCGCCCTGGCCCTGCAGGCGGGGGGACTGGCCGGCTACGACCCGCAGAGCGTGGCCCGCTGCTGGGTGGAGGGCGCGGAGATGAGCCTGTCCCCCACAGGCGAGCTCAAGAGCGAGACGGGCCGGAAGGACAAGAAAGAAGAAGAGGCGCCGCGGAGCTGGCGGCTGGTGAGCCCGGCCGGGCGGGACCAGCGCGACCTGCGCCGGGGAGTGGCCGAGGGTGAGGCCTTTGCGGCCGGCTGCCTCTACGCGCGCCGGCTGGTGAACCTGCCCTCCAGCCACCTGACCCCGCATATCCTGGCCGAGGAGGCGCGCCGCCTGGCGAAGCAGGAAGGTTACCGCTGCCGCGTCCTCGGCCGGGCGCAGCTGGAGAAGGAGGGCATGGGCGGTCTGCTGGGCGTGGCGCGCGGCAGTCGCGAGGAGCCCTGCCTCATCGTGCTGGAGTCCGGGCCGTCCGCGGCCGGAGGCCGCCGCCGCACCAGCGTGGCCCTGGTGGGCAAGGGGGTCACCTTCGATGCGGGCGGCATCTCGCTGAAGCCACCGGCCGGCATGGACCTGATGAAGAGCGACATGTCCGGTGCGGCCGCGGTGCTCGGTGCTGCCCTGATCGCCGCCCGCCTGCAGCTGAAGGCCCACCTCCTGGTGGTCGTTCCGGCCACGGAGAATCTGCCTGACGGGGCGGCCATCAAGCCGGGCGACGTGCTGACCATGGCCTCGGGAAAGACCGTCGAGGTGCTCAACACCGACGCGGAGGGGCGGCTGATCCTGGCCGATGCCCTGCACTTCGCCGGCCGGCAGAAGCCGGACTGGCTGCTGGACATCGCCACCCTGACCGGATCCTGTGCCAACGCCCTGGGCGAGCACTTCGCCGGCCTGATGAGCACAAGCGCCGAGTGGATCGAAGTCCTGGACCAGGCCGGTGGCGAGACCTTCGAGCGCGTCTGGGGCCTGCCCCTGACCCGCGAGCATCACAAGGCCCTGGAGAGCCAGGTGGCCGATCTCAAGAATCTGGGGGGCCGGCAAGCCGGCATGTCCACGGCCGCAGCCTTCCTGGCCGCCTTCGTGCCGGAGGAGATCCCCTGGGCCCACCTGGATATCGCGGGACCGGCCTGGACGGACAGCGCCGGGCCGCTCGGCCCCAAGGGTGCCACGGGCTTCGGGGCGCGCCTGCTGGCGCGGGCCATGCAACTGCTCCTATCTTAGGCCTCCCGAACGGGCCGGCCGCACCTGGCGGCCGGCCCTCCCGGCATCGAGGTTTCCCCAGCCCCCCGGATGGGCCGCCCATGGTACCCGAGCTCGGCAGAATCCCCCTGCGGCGACTCCTGTGGACCATCGCCACCCTGGCGACACCGGTCGCCCTGGCCAACGTGTCCCAGACCCTGATGGGTCTGGTGGACACCCTCATGGTGGGGCAGCTCGGCACCGGTCCTCTGGCCGCCGTGGGCGTGGCCACGCTCCTCTTCTCGGCGGTCGCCATGACCATCAAGTCGGTGGACGTGGCGGTGCAGACCTTCACCGCCCAGCGCGTCGGGGCCGGCCGGGACGCGGAGGTGGGCACGGTCCTGGCCACTGCCCTGACGGTGGTCTGCTCCGCGGGACTGCTGGTGATGCTGGCGGGCCTGCACTGGCCCCGAGTCCTGATGGGCCTGGTGAGCCGCGATCCCGAGGTGATCAGCCTCGGCACCAGCTACCTGATCTGGCGCTTCGTGGGGATCCTGCCGTTCCTGATCTTCTTCATGTTCCGCGGCGTCTACGACGGGGTCGGCTGGACCCGCATCGGCATGCTCGTCGGCATGGGCATGAACCTGCTGAACGTGCTGCTCAACTGGGTGCTCATCTTCGGGAAGCTGGGCCTGCCGGCCCTAGGCGTCGCGGGAGCGGCCGTGGCCAGCTCGCTCTCGGGTGCGCTCGCGAGCGCCGTGATGATCGTGATCGCCCTGAGCCCCTCCGTGCGCCGTCGCTTCCGGCTGCTCTATCGCCGCAACCTGGATCCCGGCCTGCTGGTGCCCTTCCTGCGCGTGGCCTGGCCGCCGGCCGCGCAGGCCCTGGCCGTGATCGTGGCCATGCTGATTTTCTTCTTCATCCTGGGACTGATCTCGACCCTGGCCGTGGCCGCGGGTAACGTGGTGATGCGGATCGCGGCCCTCTCTTTCATGCCCGGCTTCGGCGTGGGGGTCGCGGTGCAGACGCTGGTGGGACAGGCCCTGGGCCGGCACGATCCCCGCGGAGCCGTGCGCGCGGGCTGGGGCGGCGTGGGGCTCTCGATGCTCTTCATGGGGAGCTTCGGCCTGCTGTTCCTGACCGTGCCGGGCTTCCTGGTCCGCCTCTTCACCACCAGCGACGAGCTGGTCACGGCGGGCGCCCCCGTCCTGCGACTCATGGGTCTGGTGCAGATCATCGATGCGGTGGGCGTGACCCTGGCGGGTGCCCTGCGCGGGGCCGGCGCCACACGCATCGTGATGTTGATGGACGTGCTGACCGGCTTCTGCCTGCTGCCGCCCCTGGCCTACCTGTTCGGTGTGGTCCTGCACGGCGGCCTCATGGGCGCCTTCATGGCGCTGCTGCTCTGGTTCTCGCTCTACGCCATCAGCATGACCTACTGGTTCCTGCGAGGGGACTGGAAGACCCTCCGGGTCTGAGGACGGGAAAGCAGCCACTCCGGACTGGGGAGGAACGATCGGCATGACCACCGACCTGCCGCCGCAGACCGCCGGGCCCGCGCGGCGGATCTACACCGTCGAGCAGCTCAACAAGGCCATCCAGGCCGCGCTGCTGGAGGCCTTCCCCGACAGCGTCTGGGTGCGGGGAGAGATCCAGCGTCTGCCGGCGGACGCGGGGCGGCGCAAGCACGTCTACTTCGAGCTGCACGACACCAGCGGTGGGGGGGCCGCCAACTTCCAGATCCCGGTCGCGCTGCTGGAGTGGGATCGCAAGACTTTCGGGCTGGGGCGGTTCCTGGACGGCAGCGATCCCGATCTGCAGCTCCGCGACAAGCTGGAGGTCTGCCTCGAGTGCCGCATCGACTTCTACCCGCCCTTCGGCAAGCTGAGCCTGAAGGTGATCGGCGTGGACAAGAACTTCAGCCTCGGCCAGCTCGAGGCCCTGCGCCGCGAGGTGCTGGCCTTCCTGAAGCGGGAGGGATTGCTCGAGCGCAACGCCGCCGTGCCGCTGCCGGAGCTGCCCTTGCGGGTGGGGCTGATCACCGCGGCCGGCAGCGCCGCCGAAAGGGACTTCCGCAGCGGCCTGGAGGCCTCGCCCTACCGCTTCGTGGTGGAGCTGGTGGGCTGCCGGATGCAGGGCGAGCAGACCGAGCTGCAGGTGACCGCCGCCCTGCAGGAGCTGGCGCAGCGGGGGGTGGACGTGATCGTGCTGACCCGCGGCGGGGGCAGCCGCGGCGATCTCTCCTGGTTCGATCAGCGGGGCATCGCGGTCGCCATCGCCACCTGCCCGGTGCCGGTGGTGACCGCCATCGGGCACGAGATCGACCGCTCCATCGCCGACGTGGTGGCCCAGCGGTCCTGCAAGACCCCCACGGCGGCGGCGGAGTTCCTGGTCGCGCGCGTGGGGCTGGCCGCGGAACGGCTGGCCGATCTGGCGGCCGCGGTGGGGCAGCGGGCCGAGGAGGCCCTCGCGGCGGCGCGCGAGCGGCTGGACCGGACCGCGGCCCTGGCCGCTGCCGCCCGGTCGTCCCTGCAGGCCGCGGGGCGCCGCCTGCAGGACCGCGCCGTCGCGCTCGAGCGGCGGGTGGGGCGCCGGGTGGTGGGAGCCCGCGAGGTGCTGGGTCGCCAGCGGGCCCGCCTGGCCGCGACCGCGGTGGGCCGGGTGGCGGTGGCCGGCGCCGAGGAGCTGAACCGCCGCCGGCGCCTGCGCCGGGAGGCGGCGTGGTACCTGGCCGCCGTGGACCGGCGCCTGGAGCAGCTGGCGGCGAAGAGCCGGCTGCTGGATCCCCAGCGCCTGCTCGCGCGCGGCTACACCGTGACCCTCGACGCCCGGGGCCGGCACCTAGGCTCGGCCGCCGCCGTGCGGCAAGGCCAGCAGATCCAGACCCGCTTCCATGACGGGCGGATCGCGAGTATCGTGACGGATGACCCGGACGCGCGGTCGCCTCGCCGTCCGGAGAAGGGAGACCAGCGTGGCGGAACGGAAGAAGGCTCGGGACAGGGAACCCTCTTTTCGTGAGGCGGTGGAGGAGGTCGAGGCCATCCTGCTCCGTCTGGAGGCGGAGGAGGTCGACATCGACGACCTGTCGCGCGAGGTGGGAAGGGCCGTGGAGCTGATCAAGCTCTGCCGCAGCAAGCTGGAGAAGACCGACGGCGAGGTGCGGCGACTGGTGGCCGACCTGGAAACGGAGCCCGGGGCGACGGCGGCGGACGCGGCCGCGCCGGAAGCTGCAGCAGCGGAGGAGGGAGACGCGGACCCGCCCTTCTAGGACGGTCGCGGCCGCCATGCCTGCCCTGATCCAGGTGAGGGAGCTGACCAAGGACTACAGCCTGACCCGCCGCCGCGAGGGGGTCTGGGGCGGTATCGTGGACCTCGTGCGTCCGCGCAAGCGGGTGCTGCGGGCCGTCGATCGCGTGTCCTTCGCCATCGAGGCCGGCGAGATGGTGGGCTACATCGGGGCCAACGGCGCCGGTAAGTCCACCACCATCAAGATGCTGACGGGCATTCTCACGCCGACCGGCGGCGAAGTGAGCGTGGGCGGCATGGTGCCGTACCGGGACCGCCAGCGCTACACCCGGCACATCGGCGTGGTCTTCGGCCAGCGTACCCAGCTTTGGTGGGATCTGGCGGTGGTGGAATCCTTCCGGCTGCTGCAACGCATCTACGAGGTGGACGACGCCACCTACTCGGACCAGATGCGCCTCTTCGACGAGTTGCTCGGCATCGACGAGCTGCTGCACCAGCCCGTGCGCAAGCTCTCGCTGGGACAGCGCATGCGCTGCGATCTGGCGGCGGCCTTGCTGCACCGACCGCGTATCCTGTTCCTGGACGAGCCGACCATCGGCCTGGACGTGGTGGCCAAGGAGAGCGTGCGGGGTTTCCTGCGCCAGATGCGGGAGCGCGCGGGCACCACGATCATCCTCACCACGCACGATCTGGGCGACATCCAGCAGCTCTGCCGGCGCGTCATCATCATCGACAAGGGGGTGGTTCTCTTCGACGGCCTGCTGGAGGACCTGCGGCTGGGACTGGGGGATCGCCTGCGCCTGACCCTGGACCTCCGCGAGCCCGCCCGGGACCAGGAGCTGTCCAGCCTGACCGCTCCCCTGGCCGTGCGCTGGAGCAGCGGCGAGGGATACCAGCACGTGGCCGAGTTCAGCCGCCGCGAGGTGACCTCGGCCGAGGTCGTCCAGAGGGTGCTGGCCCAGCACCGGATCCTCGATCTGCGCCTGGAGGAGCCCTCCATCGAGGAGGTCGTGCGCAAGATCTACCGCGACGGTGCGGTGAGCCCCCCGGAGGCCCGCGATGTCCGCGAATGAGGCGGCGGCAGGCTCGGCCCTCGCGCGCTGGCGGCGCACGCCCGCCGGCACCTGCCTTCTCTACTCGGCCCTGGTGCGGCTGGCGTTCCTCAAGTTCCTGGCCTACCGCCTGCGCTACTACACCGGGGTGATCAGCTACACCATCTTCGTGGCCGGGAACTACTACCTTTATCAGGCCATCTTCAACAGCCGCGCCGAGAGCAGCGTCACCATCGGCGGTCTCAGCCTGCCCCAGATGGTCACCTACGTGGCGCTCAGCTGGCTCGGGCGCAGCTTCTACTTCAACAACATCGACCGCACGCTCTCGGGTCAGATCCAGCGCGGCGAGATCGCCGTTTTGCTCATCAAGCCGTTCCACGTGCAAACCGCCACGTTCTTCGAGGCTGTCGGCGAGGCCGGCTTCCGCCTCCTGATGTTCACGCTGCCGATCCTGGCGGTGGTCATCCCCCTCTTTCCGCTGCTGGCCCCGCCCGCCCCGGCGCTCTACGGGTGGACGCTCCTGAGCTTCCTGCTCGCCATGGTCGTCAACAGCCAGATCAACTTCCTAGTGGGCTGCCTGGCCTTCTTCTTGAAGAACATCAACGGCGTGATCCGGGCCAAGATGGTGACCATGGAGTTCCTGACGGGCGTCCTGATCCCCTTCACCTTCTTCCCGGTGTGGTTCCAGAAGATCGTGAGCGTGCTGCCTTTCCAGTGCATCAGCTACATCCCGGTGACCATCTACCTCGGCCGGCGCACTGGCGAGGAGCTGGTGGCGGCGCTGCTGGTGCAGGCCGCCTGGGCGGTGGGCCTGTTCGTGGCCGGCCGCCTGCTGTGGGCCTTCTCCGTCCGCCACGTCACGCTGCAGGGAGGTTGAACATGCCGGTCGCGCGCTGCAGGACCGTCGCGGTGATGCCGGCGCTGCTGAGCCTGCTGGTCCTGCTGCCGGCGCCGGTGCCGGCCCAGCCGCACACGCTGATCATGGCCCCGGCGACGGAGCTGGACGATCTCTACGCCGCTTTCCGTCCCCTGCTCGCTCGCGAGCTGGAGGAGCGACGGGTGGACGATCCCGCCGATCTGTACAAGTTCCTGTATCAGGCCGTGATGGGACCGGCCCACGCCGGCCTGACGGAGGCGGGCGCCCGCGAGTGGCTGGACCGGGAGTGGGAGGAGATGGCCGGGGAGCCGGCATCGCCGGCCGACGGCTGGCCGCTCTGGGAACCCCTGCGACCGGACGGTCAGCTGGGACGCCTGCACCTGCAGCCGCTGCGCCGGCTGCTGGCGGAGGGGGTGCCCGCGGGCGAGCGCTCCGCCAGCGAGGCGGCCGCGCGGGAGCGTCTGGCCGGCGCCTTCGCCCACACGGCCGTGCAGTGGCGGCCCGAGCCCGGGATCCTGCGCGGACTGTGGGCCCGCGTCGCGGTCGACGATTCCCTCTGGTCGAGATGCTTCTCCGTCGAACAGGTGACCCGCCTGAGCGGCGAGCTGAGCGCGGCCGGCTGGCCCGCGGTGCACCACTCGCGGAGCTACGGCGAGCGCTGGCGGCCCCACTACCGCGTCGTGGCCAAGGTTCTGCTGCCGGCGGCCTGGCGCCGGCTCGCGGCCGTGGCGGCCGACACGACGGAGGGGCGGCCATGAGCCGGCCGCCGGCGACCGGCGGCCCGAGCGGGGACCTGGCGGAGCGCCTCCGCGGCGGCGGCCTGCATGAGCTGCACCGGCAGGCGGGCATCTTCGCCGCCTACTTCGGCCAGTTCCTCAAGATGCGCCTGGCCTACCGGGTAGACTTCGTCATCGATCTGGGCGCCAACCTGTTCGCCATGGCGGTGCAGCTCTCGCTGCTCACGGTCATCTTCAGCAAGATCAACGCCCTGCGCGGCTGGAGCTTCGAGGAAGTGCTCTTCATCTACGGGTTCAGCCTGGTCCCGCTGGGCCTGTTCAACATCGTCAGCATCAACCTCTACCGCTTCGCCGAGACCTACATCGCCGAGGGCGCCTTCGATCGCGTCCTGCTGCGCCCCGTCAACCCCCTGGCCCAGGTCCTCTTCGAGTCGTTCAACGTCTCGGGCCTGAACGAGATGCTGCTCGGCGCGGGCATCATGGTCTACGCCGGCCGCAAGCTCGCCCTCGCCTTCGGTCTGCTGGACGGCCTGGCGCTCCTGGTGCTGGCCGCCACGGCCTCCCTGGTCTACACTGGGGTGTTCCTGGGCTTGACCGCGGTCTCCTTCTGGCACGAGGACCGCATGGGTCTGTCACCTCCGGTCTACAACGTGATCCGCTTCAGCCGCTATCCGCTGACCATCTTCAGCCCGCTGGTGCGGCTCTTCTTGACCTTCATGCTGCCCTTTGCCTGGGTGGCCTTCTACCCGGCCACCTGGTTCGTCGGAACTCCCGAGTTTCGCCGGTTTTCATGGTTCACGCCTTTGGTGGGGCTGGTGGTGTTCGCGCTGGCCTACGGCATCTGGAAGCGTGGATTGAGCCGGTACTCCAGTACCGGGAGCTGAACGTCTCGCCTGGGAGGTATGCAGTGTTGCGAAAGTCGATCCGGAAGATGGCGCTCCTGACCTCGGCCGTGCTGCTGACCGTGCTGCCGGCGGGCATGGCCCACGCCACCCGCTGGGCGGGCGAGAACGGCATCGTGCGCCTGGCCTTCAACGAAGGCGAGCAGCTCGAGACGATCAAGACCGTGGCGCCCGACGAGCACGGGGCGGTGACCGTGGACGTCTACGCCGTGCTCAGCGACGTGGATCCCGTCACCGTGCAGGGCGAGCGTTTCCTGGCCGTCGGCGGCTTCGAGCTGAAGCTGAAGGTCGACGGGGCCAAGCCGCTCATCGTCGACGAGACCTACCCGTTTCCCCACTTCAACGTGAGCCAGGAGAAGGGGGCCTGCGTGGTCGGGATCAGCCCGGGGCAGTCCCTGGTGAACGGTCGCGCCACCCTCGTGCACTGGACGCTGATGTTCATGGGCGAGACCCAGAACGTGCGCATCGGCCTGGATCCCTCTGGCCTGCACAGCTGCCGCACGCTTCCCGACTGTCCGGACAGCGGCACCCAGGCGCTCTACGTGGGCACCGCGGACAGCCAGCTGAACGGCGTCATGTTCGGGGCCGGCTACGCCCCGGCCTACCTGAACTGGGAGGGAGAGCCTGACACCGCGCCGGTGCTGGGCAACGCGCCCTGGCAGAAGGTGGGGATCTGCGAGCTCGTGGAGGATTGAAGGCCGCTCCGTCCCCGCAGCGTGCGCGAGACGGCGTGCGCCGCTCCCACGGGGGCGGCGCCGCGCTTGTGCCGCGGGCGGCGGCTCAGCCTGGCGGCGCCGGAGCGCAGAGCTCGATCAGCACCCCGCCGCAGGACCTCGGGTGCAGGAAGCAGATCCGCAGGCCGCCGGCCCCGGTGCGAGGGGTCTCGTCCAGCAGCTGCAGGCCGGCGGCGCGGCAGGACTCCATCACCCGCTCGATGTCCCGCACCGCCACCGCCAGGTGATGCAGGCCCGGCCCCCGCTTCTGCAGGTGACGGGCGATGGCCCCTCCCTCGCCGAGGGGAGCGAGCAGCTCCACGTGACCCGGCGCGCCTCCGCGGTGCAGCTTGAGAAGGGCCACCCTCACGTTCTCGTGGGGCAGCTCCTCGATCCGCTCCAGCTCGAGCCCGAGCAGGTCGCGGTAGAGGCGGATCCCCTCGTCGAGGTCGGCGACCGCGATGCCGATGTGGTCCACGTGGCCGGCCGCACCCGGCGGCAGCCCCGCCGGCCCGTTTCCCGTCTGTTCCACACGCATGGCGCCGCCTCCACTCCGGGGTCCGCAAGCCCGCAGCCTCGTCTCGTCTCCAAGATAGCCCCTTCCCGGCATGCGCCAGAGAAAAAGCAACCAGGGGTTTCCCCCGCGCGGAAATGCGGCTAGATTGACGGGATCCCGACAGCCCGAGGAGGTCCGCATGTCCGATCCGCGTCTCGCGAGGCTCGCCGAGCAGCTGATCAGCTACAGCGTGGAGTTGCAGCCGGGCGAGATCATCTACCTGGAGATCAAGGGCCTGCACGCCCTGGAGCTGGGCAAGGCCCTGGTCAAGGCCGCCACCGAGAAGGGGGGCGTTCCCTTCTGGTACTACAACGACGAGGAGCTGAGCCGGCAGTTCATCAAGTACGCCGGGCAGGAGCAGTTCGAGAAATGGGGGAAGTTCCACCGGCCCATCATGGAGGCCGCCGACGCCTACATCGCGGTGCGCGGCAGCACCAATCCCTTCGACCTGGCCGACGTGGACGCCGACCGCAGAAAGTGGCACGACAAGGCCTACTGGGACGAGGTCCACATCCCGGTGCGTCTGAAGAAGAAATGGTGCGTCCTGCGTTACCCGAATCCCGCCATGGCTCAGCTGGCCGAGCGCGCCACCGAGGACTTCGCCGACTTCTACTTCCAGGTCTGCACGCTCGACTACGCGAAGATGTCGCGGGCCATGGATCCGTTGCATGAGCTGCTCGAGGCCACCGACCGGGTCGAGATCCGGGGACCGGGCACCGAGCTCAGCTTCAGCATCAAGGGGCTTCCCGCCGTCAAGTGCGACGGCCAGCGCAACATCCCCGACGGCGAGGTCTACACGGCGCCGGTGAAGGACAGCATGAACGGGGTGATCACCTACAACGCCGCCACTATGCGCGCGGGCGCCCTGTTCAAGAACGTCCGCTTCGAGGTGGAACGCGGGAAGATCGTCCGGGCCACCTGCGACGGTGACGTGCAGAAGCTGAACGAGGCCCTGGACGTGGACGAGGGGGCCCGGTACTTCGGCGAGTTCGCGCTCGGGGTGAATCCGTACATCACGAAACCGATGCTCGACACCCTCTTCGACGAGAAGATCCGTGGTTCCTTCCACTTGACGCCGGGCAACGCCTACGATTCGGCCTTCAACGGCAATCGCTCCGCCCTGCACTGGGACATCGTCTGCATCCAGACTCCCGAGTGGGGCGGCGGCGAGATCCGGTTCGACGGCAAGCTGGTGCGCAAGGACGGTCAGTTCGTGCTGCCCGAGCTGGCGGGTCTGAATCCCGAGTCGCTGATGAGCTGATCCGTGGCCGGAATCCGCGGGCTGGCGGCGGCGATCTCCGCACCGCCGCGCCGGATTCCGGGCACCGTTGGTGAGGCGTTCGTGATCGACTTTCCCGTGGCGGGCGTGACGCTGCCGTTTTTCGTGCCGCCGCTGATCACCTTCGTGTTGGGCTGCCTGTGCGCCACCGCCGGCGTCTCGGGCGGCTTTCTGCTGCTGCCCATCCAGGTGGGGGTGCTGGGCTTCGCCGGCCCCGCCGTCTCGCCCACCAACCTGCTCTCCAATGTCGTAGGGATGCCCGGCGGTATCCTGCGCTACCGGCGCGAGGGGCGTCTGGACCGGCGTCTGGCCGGCGTGCTGATCGCGGGTTTCCTGCCCGGTTTCCTGCTGGGCGTCCTCGGCCGCCTCTGGCTGCTGCCCGACCCACGCACCTTCCAGGGCGCCGTGGCGGTGCTGCTCCTCTACCTGGCCTGGCGGCTGCTGCGCAGCCTGCGGGGCGGTTCCGGACCTGCCGCGGCCGGGCCCCTGCCCGCGGGGACCCGGATCCGGGAGGATGGTTTCTCCTGGCGCCGAGCCTCCGCCCGCCTGGGGAGCGAGACCTACAGCTGGCCGCCGCTGCCGGTGGGGGTCCTGGCCCTGGGCGTGGGGGCCGTGGCCGGAGCCTACGGCATCGGCGGCGGCGCGCTGGTGGCGCCGCTGCTGATCACCATCTTCGGCCTGCCGGTCCACGCCACCGCGGGAGCCACCCTGCTGGCGGCCTGCATCGGCTCGCTGGCGGGGATCGCCTACTACGTGCTGCTGGGGCCGCTGCTGCCGGGTGCGGGGGAGGCGGTGCGGCCGGACTGGCTGCTGGGGGGGATGTTCGGTCTGGGTTGTCTGGCCGGGACCTGGTGCGGTGCCCGCTGGCAGCGTCACTGGCCGGCCCGCCGGATCCGCCTCGTCCTTCTCGTCTTCATCCTGATCTTGACCGCGAACAATCTCCGCGCCGCCCTCCGCTGAGCGGCGTCTCTCAGCCGCCGGGCTCGGGCTCAATGATGACCAGGGGATCGCCGGGGTTGACGGTCTGGCCCGTCGCCACCGGCACCTCGCTCACGGTGCCGCGCACCGCGGCCGACAGCTCGTTCTGCATCTTCATGGCCTCGACCACGATCACCGGCTCGCCCTGGTGGACCTTCTGGCCGGGCCGGACCTTGATCTCCACGATGAGGCCGGGGATGTCGGAGGTGACCGTGCCGCTCCCCGCGGCCGTGCCCAGGCTCTCCTTGGCCAGGGCGTGCAGCTCGTCCAGGACGCTCATGGCCACGGGACGGCCGCGCAGGGTGGCGGCGACGCCGCCCTTGTTGTCGGTGCCGGTCAGATGGACCAGGTGCATGCGGCCGTCCAGGCGCAGGCTCAGGGCGCGGCCGCCCAGGACGACGGCGGCGTCCACCGCGAGGGCCGCCGCATCGTCGATCTCCACGCTGACCTGCTCGCCGTTGCGGGCGATGACGGCGTGGTGCTGCTCACCCTCGCTGTTCAGGATGTAGCGCTTGCGCATCCACACGGTGATCGGTCCTTTCTAGCGCCGTCCGGTCATGTCGCGCAGTCCCGCCAGGCGCCAGGAGGAGGCCTGCGCCGCGTCGGCGGTCCGACCGCGCTGCAGGCCGGCCTCCTGGCGGCGCGATTGCTCGAAGAGGGCGGCCGCGGCCAGCAGGGCCGCGCGGTCCGCGTCCGCCAGGGGGGGGCGCAGCGCCTCCGGCCGGAAGTGCTCCGCGACGAATCCCGTGGTGTAGCTGCCGTCGCGGAAGGCCGGCTGGGCCAGCGCCCAGAGATGGAACGGCACGTTGTGGCCCGGCCCGTGCAGGGTGAACTCCTCCAGGACGCGCCGGGCCCGGGCGAGCGCCCGCGGCCGGTCCTCGGCCCAGACGCAGAGCTTGGCCAGAAGCGGGTCGTAGTGGATCGGCACGTCGAAACCCTCGTAGATGCCGCTGTCCAGGCGCACGCCGGGGCCGGCGGGCGCGACCATGGCCGCTATACGGCCGATGGAGGGGGCGAAGTTGCGGGAGGGATCCTCGGCGTAGATGCGGAACTCCAGGGCCCAGCCGCGCTGGTGGAGATCCTCCTGCCGGAAGGGAAGGCCCCGGCCCCGGGCGACGGCCAGCTGGGCCGCCACCAGGTCGGTACCGGTCACCAGCTCGGTGACCGGGTGCTCCACCTGCAGGCGCGTGTTCATCTCCAGGAAGAAGAAGGAGCGGTCGGGGGCCAGGATGAACTCGACGGTGCCGGCGCCGCGGTAGGCGATGGCCTCGGCGGTGCGCACGGCCGCGGCGCAGATCTGCTCGCGCAGCTCGGGAGTCAGCGAGGGCGAGGGCGACTCCTCGATCACCTTCTGGTGCCGTCGCTGCACGGAACATTCGCGCTCGAAGACGTGGACGGCTCGCCCGGTGCCGTCGCCAAGGACCTGCACCTCCACGTGCTTCGGCTGCTCCACGTAGCGCTCCACGAAGATGGCGTCGTCACCGAAGGCGCTCCGGGCCTCGCCCATGGTCTCCCGCAGGGCGCCGGCGACCTCCCCCTCCGCGTGCACGATGCGCATGCCCTTGCCGCCGCCGCCGGCCGCGGCCTTCAGCAGCACGGGATAGCCGATCTCCGCCGCGGCCCGCCGGGCGGCCTCCGCATCGCGCACCGCCGCGGTTGTGCCGGGGATGACCGGCACGCCGCTCTCAAGCATGCGGCGCCGCGCCGCCAGCTTGTCGCCCATCAGCTCGATGGACTCGGGGCTCGGCCCGATGAACACGAGGCCGGCCTGCTCCACCGCCCGGGCGAAGGCGGCGTTCTCCGCGAGAAAGCCGTAGCCGGGATGCACGGCCCCGGCTCCGGAGGCGCGGGCGGCGGCCAGGATGCGCTCCACGTGGAGATAGCTCTCGACCGCCGGCGCGGGCCCGATGGGATGGGCCTCGTCGGCCAGCAGGACGTGCAGGGCGGTCCGGTCCACCTCGGAGTAGACCGCCACGCTGGCGATCCCCTGCTCGCGCAGCCCCTGGATGATCCGCACCGCGATCTCGCCGCGATTAGCCACCAGCACCTTGTCGAAAGAGCGTTTGCTCATGCTTTTCCTTCGCTCAGAGCGGGATGTTGCCGTGCTTCTTGGCCGGCAGCACCTGTCGCTTGTTGCGCAGGTTGCGCAGGGCGCGGATCAGGTTCTCGCGCGTGTCCGCCGGCACGATGACGTCGTCCAGGTAGCCCAGGCCGGCCGCCACGTAGGGATTGGCGTACGCCTCGTTGTACTCGTCGATGAGCTTCCGGCGCAGGCCGTCGGCATCGTCGCTCTTGGCCAGCCGTTCGCGCTGCAAGATGTTGACGGCGCCCTCGGGTCCCATGACGGCGATCTCGGCGGTGGGCCAGGCCACGTTGTAGTCGGCGCGGATGTGCTTGCTGTTCATGACGTCGTAGGCGCCGCCGTAGGCCTTGCGGGTGATGACGGTCAGCTTGGGCACGGTGGCCTCGCAGAAGGCGTAGAGCAGCTTGGCGCCGTGCTTGATGATGCCGCCGAACTCCTGGTCGGTGCCAGGCAGGAACCCGGGCACGTCCTCGAAGACGACCAGCGGCACGTTGAAGCAATCGCAGGTGCGCACGAAGCGCGCGCCCTTGATGGAGGAGTTGATGTCGAGCACGCCCGCGTTGACCTTGGGCTGGTTGGCGACGACGCCCACGGGCTGCCCGTCCAGGCGGGCGAAGCCGCAGATCAGGTTGGTGGCGTAGCGCGGATGGACCTCCAGGAAGTCGCCCTCGTCCACGACTAGGCGGATGATCTCCAGCATGTCGTAGGGCTTGCGGGGATCGTCCGGCACGCTGGCGTTCAGCTTGTCCTCACGACGGTCCGGCCGGTCGTTGGGCACGATGCGCGGCGGTTCCTCCAGGTTGTTCTGGGGCAGGAAGCTGAGCAGGCGGCGGATCATCAGCAGGCAGTCCTGATCGCTGGCCGCCATGAAGTGGGCCACGCCGCTCCTGGTGCTGTGGGTGTCGGCCCCGCCCAGCTCCTCGAAGGTGACGTCCTCGTTCGTCACCATCTTGATGACGTTGGGCCCGGTCACGAACATGTAGCTGGTCCGGTCGACCATCAGGGTGAAGTCCGTGATGGCGGGCGAGTAGACGGCGCCACCGGCGCAGGGTCCGAGGATGGCGGAGATCTGGGGGACCACCCCCGAGGCCATGGTGTTGCGCCAGAAGATCTCCGCATAGCCGGCCAGGGACATGACCCCTTCCTGGATGCGCGCGCCGCCGCTGTCGTTCAGGCCGATCACGGGACAGCCGTTCTCCAGGGCCTGGTCCATGAGGCGGCAGATCTTCAGGGCGTTGGCCTCGCTCATGGAGCCGCCGAAGACGGTGAAATCCTGGGCGAAGACGCAGACCTGCCGGCCGTCGATCGTGCCGGTGCCGGTGACCATGCCGTCCCCTACCGGCCTGTTCTTCTCCATGCCCATCTCCGCGCAGCGGTGGGTGACGAAGACGCCGCTCTCCATGAAGCTGCCCTCGTCCAGGAGCAGATGGATCCGCTCGCGGGCGGTCAGGCGGCCCTTGGCGTGGATCCTGGCGATGCGCTGGGGACCGCCGCCCTGCAGAGCCTGCTCGCGCAGCGCGTTCAAACGCTGGAGCCTGGCCTGGAAATCCTCCGGCATGGCACTCTCCCGGGGCTTTGGCGAACCGGGGTGAACGCGGCCGCCCGCTCCGGGGGCGGACGGCCGCTCGCGTGGGAGCACATCCTACGGCAATCCGCGACGCGGGGTCAAGCGCGGGCGAGGCGCCGGTGTGGGCGAGGCGCCGGCCGCTCGGCCGCCCCGCGATCGGGCGTTTTGCCGCGCGGGGCGGTCTGCTATCATCGGGCCGTCCCGCGGTCCGGCGCCCAGCGCCGTCCAGTGCAGTGGGCACCCGCGCCCCCGGAAACCCGGCAGGAGGAAGTTCCATGGCCTACGAGAATCTGATCGTCGAGCAGGCCGACGGGGTGGCCACGGTCACCGTGAACCGTCCGGACAAGCTGAACGCGCTGAATGCCGCCACCATCGAGGAGCTGCACGCCTGCTTCGCCGAGCTGCGGGACGCCGCGGGGGTGAAGGTGATCGTCCTGACGGGGGCCGGCGAGAAGGCCTTCGTGGCCGGGGCTGACATCCAGGAGCTGGCGAACCTGACCGGGGCGAAGGCGGAGCGCATCGCCACGCGAGGCCAGGAACTGATGTGGAAGGTCGAGAACCTGGGCAAGCCGGTGGTGGCGGCCATCAACGGGTTCGCCCTCGGCGGCGGCTGCGAGCTGGCCCTGGCCTGCACCTTTCGCTACGCCTCCGCCAACGCGCGGATCGGACTGCCCGAGACCGGCCTGGGCCTGATTCCCGGCTACGGGGGCACCCAGCGCCTGCCGCGCCTGGTGGGCAAGGGGCGTGCCCTGGAGATGATCCTGACGGGCGATTACCTGACGGCTGTCGAGGCGCAAGCGGTCGGGCTCGTCAACAAGGTCCTCTCGCAGGAGGAGCTCAGGCCGGTGGTCCGCGAGACGGCGGCCAAGCTGGCCGCCAAGTCCGCGGTCACCCTCCGGCTGGCCCTGAAGGCCGTGAACGAGGGGCTCAACATGGGTCTAGATTCGGCCTGCCGACTCGAGGCCGCACTCTTCGGCGTGGCCGGGGCCGCGGAGGATGCGGCGGAGGGTTGTCGGGCCTTCCTCGAGAAGCGCAAACCCGCCTTTAGGGACCGCTGAGCCCGGTCCTCGCATGCCCGGCGGCCGTTCCGCAGCTCGCCGGCGGGGAAACAGTTCTTTGGCCTGGCCGGCGCAGCTATTATCTTTGTCCTGAAGCAGTTCCTTCACCTGAAGCCACGCGAGGTGATCGACGATGGCGAAGATCGACGAGGCCAAGAAAGAGGCCTATCTCGTGATAGACACGGAGCTGTGCAAGGGGTGCAAGCTGTGTGTCGGGGTCTGCCCCAAGGAGGTCATCGACATCAGCGACAAGCTGAACAGCGCCAGCTATCACCCGGCTTACTACACGGGTTCCGATTGCACGGGCTGCGGGCTCTGCTTCTACGCGTGCCCCGAGCCCGGTGCCATCCGGGTCGTGAAACCGTAAAGGAGCGGGGGTTTCCCATGGCAAGGCAGTTCATGAAGGGCAACGACGCGATCATCTTCGGCGCCTTGGCCGCCGGATGTCGGGCCTACTACGGCTATCCCATCACGCCGGCCAGCGAGATCGCCCACGCCGCCGCGCTCCACTTCCCCGCCCTGGGTGCCACGTTCATCCAGGCGGAGAGCGAGGTCGCGGCCATCAACATGGTTTACGGGACCGCGGGGATGGGCATCCGCGCCATGACCGCCTCCTCCAGCCCGGGTTTCAGCCTGAAGCAGGAGGGGCTCTCCTACGCCGCGGGTTCCGAGCTGCCCCTGGTCGTCGTCAACATCGTGCGCGGGGGGCCCGGTCTCGGCAACATCGCTCCGGAGCAGGGGGATTACTTCCAGACCACGAAGGGCGGAGGACACGGCAACTACCGCCTGATCACCCTGGCGCCCAACAGCGCCCAGGAGATGTGCAACCTGACCATGCTCGCGTTCGACCTGGCCGACAAATACCGCAATCCGGCGGCCCTGCTGGCCGACGGTTTCACCGGTCAGATGATGGAGGCCGTGGAGATCCCCGAGGCCGAGGCGATTCCCTTCGACCACTCCGCCTGGTGCGTGCGCGGCACGCCGGAGACGCGGCGCAACCTGATCAGCTCCATCTACCTGGAACCGAAGGTGCTCGAGGCGCACAACCTCAAGCTCGACGCCAAGTACCGGGCCTGCCAGGCGGCGGAGGTGCGCTACGAGGCCTACAAGTGCGACGACGCCGAGATGATCGTCGTGGCCTACGGCATCGTCTCGCGCATCGTCTACTCCACGATCGATCAGGCGCGGGAGCAGGGTTCGAAGGTCGGCCTGCTGCGCCCCATCACCCTGTGGCCGTTCCCCACCGACATCATCGCCGAACTGGCCGGGAAGGCCGATAGCTTCCTGGCGGTCGAGCTGAGCACCGGCCAGATGATCGAGGACGTGCGCCTGGCCGTGAACGGCCGCAAGCCCGTGCACTTCTACGGTCGCTGCGGCGGCATGGTACCCGGCGGCCAGGAGCTGCTGGAACGCTACCAGCAGATCCTGGAAGGGAGGCAGTCATGAAGGTCTACAGCAAGCCGGCCTCCTTCTACGAGACATTCGAGCGCAAGAGCGGGCCCGCCAAGCAGGCGACCCACTACTGCCCGGGATGCGGCCATGGCAACATCCACAAGATGATCGCCGAGGCCATGGACGATCTGGGGATCGCCGAACGGACGGTCTTCGTCTCGCCGGTGGGCTGCAGCGTCTTCGGCTACTACTACTTCGATTGCGGCAACTACCAGGCCGCGCACGGGCGCGCGCCGGCCGTGGCCACGGGCATTAAGCGAGTCAATCCCGAGGCCATCGTCATCGCCTATCAGGGCGACGGCGACCTGGCCGCCATCGGCACGGCCGAGACCATCCACGCGGCCAACCGCGGCGAGAACATCACGGTCTTCTTCGTCAACAACGCCATCTACGGGATGACGGGCGGTCAGATGGCGCCCACCACCCTGATCGCGCAGAAGACCACCACCACGCCGCGCGGTCGCGCCGAGGAGTGGCACGGCAACCCGATCAGGGTCTGCGAGCTGCTGGCCACGCTGCCCGCGCCCACCTACGTGGAACGCGTGGCCCTGGGCAACTCCAAGCACATCATGAAGACCCGCAAGGCCATCCGGAAGGCCCTGCAGAACCAGGTGGACGGGCGGGGCTACAGCTTCGTCGAGATCCTGTCCCCCTGTCCGACCGGCTGGAAGATGGATCCCCCCGACGCCCGGGACTGGGTGCTCGAGGAGATGGCCCGGGTCTTTCCCCTCGGGGTGTTCAAGGACGAGGGCGAGACCCGCGAGGGCGACTGGCACCGCAAGGTCGAGCCGTACGATCCGGCGGTCGTCAACAAGTACCTGCAGTCCTTCGCCGCCGGCGACGCGGCCGGCGAGGAGGCCGGTGAGCTACCGGGCGAACTCCACTGCAAGTTCGCCGGCTTCGGCGGTCAGGGCATCCTGACGCTGGGCTTCTTCCTGTCCCAGATCGGCATGCGGGCGGGCTACCAGGTGACCTGGATTCCCTCCTACGGCCCGGAGATGCGGGGAGGCACGGCCAACTGCCAGGTGAACGTCTCCCGCGGCCGCATCGGCACGCCGCTGGTCGACGAGCCGAACGTGCTGGTGGTCATGAACCAGCCATCGCTGGACGCCTTCGAGAAGACGGTGGTCGACGGCGGCACGATCATCGTCGACACCTCGATCGTCGAGGGGCGGCCCGACGGGAGCCGTCTGCGGAGCGTGCTGCTGCCGGCCTCGGAGATGGCCGACGACGTCGGCACGGCCAAGGTGGCCAACGTCGTCATGCTGGGGGCCCTCTGCGCCGCCACCGGGGCCTTCAAGCCGGCCTTCGTCGAGCAGACCCTCAAGGCCGTGGTCAAGAAGAAGAACCTCGTCGAGCTGAACCTGCAGGCCTTCCATATGGGCTACGATCACGTCGGAAACGGTGCGCCGGGCTAGGCGGCGTACCCGGCAGAATGAAGCGGGCTGCGGGCCGGTTCACAGGCGAGGCTGAACCGGCCCCTTTGCCGCGGAGGGACGGACCATGATCATCGGAATTCCCCGCGAGCGAGCGGCGGATGAGAACCGCGTCGGTCTGCCGCCGGCCGCCGTGCACGCGTTGATCCAGCAGGGGCACCAGGTGGCCATCGAGAAGGGGGCGGGCGTCGGCGCCGGATTCCCGGACGAGGAGTACGAGAAGTCCGGGGCCCAGATCGTCCATGGCTGCGACGAGGTCTACGGCCGGGCCGCCCTGGTCGTGAAGGTGCTGCCGCCCATGCCGGAGGAGTACGGCTGCATCCGCCCGGGACAGATCCTGCTGGCCGCCATGCACCTGGCGGTGGCCCCCCCTCAGCTCCTCAACGTGCTCCGCGAGCGGGAGTGCACCGTCATCGACTATGTGACGATCCAGAACGACGCCGGCGAGTTGCCGGTCCTGCGCCCGATGTCGCAGATCGGCGGTCGCATCGTGCCGCAGCTGGCGGGTCGCTACCTGCAGAGCGATCACGGGGGCAAGGGCGTCCTGTTGAGCGGGCTCGCGGCGGTTCCTCCGGCCGACGTGGTCATCCTCGGCGGCGGCGTCGTGGGGCGCAACGCCGCCCGGGCCTGTCTAGGCGCGGGGGCCCGCGTCACGCTCCTGGACAGCGACTACGATCGCCTGCGCGCCCTGGACTGGACCTTCGAGGGGCAGCTGACCACCTTCATGGCCAACGAGTACACGCTGCCCAAGGCGCTCGCCTACGCCGACGTGGTCATCGGCGCCATCCTGATCCCCGGGGCGCGGACGCCTCACCTGGTGACCCGCGAGATGATCGGCCTGCTCAAGGAGCGGAGCCTCATCTTCGACGTCTCCATCGACCAGGGGGGGTGCTTCGAGACCAGCCGGCCGACACGTCTGAGCGATCCCACCTACGTGGTGGGCGGCATCACCCACTTCTGCGTGCCCAACCTGCCCAGCCTGGTGGCGCGCACCTCCAGCCACGCCCTGAGCAACATCACGCTGCCCTTCGTTGCCGAGCTGGCCGGCGGCGGCCCGGCCCGCGTGCTGCGCGAGAACCGGACCCTGGGCCGCGGCGTCAACCTCTACCGTGGCGAGGTCACGCACCCGCTGGTGGCTGACGCGCACGGCCTCGCCTACACCCCCCTGGAAAAATTGCCGGCCGACTGAGGTGGAGAGCATGACCTGGCTGGAAGATTACCGGGCCAAGCGCAAGACGGCCGCCGAGGCCGTCCAGTGCGTGCGTTCCGGCGCTCGCGTGTACATCGGTGCGGGTTGCGGCGTCCCCCACAGCCTGGTCGCGGCGCTGACCGCCCGCGCCGAGGAGTTGACCGACGTCGAGATCATCCACATCCTGACCATCGGCGCCGCGCCCTACGTCGCTCCCGAGATGGAGGGGCATTTCCGCTGCAACGCCCTCTTCGTGGGGCCCAACGTGCGGGAGGCCATCAACGAGGGCCGGGCCGACTACGTGCCCGTCCACCTGCACCAGGTGCCGGGCCTGTTCCGGGACGGCACGCTGCCGCTCGACGTGGCCTTCGTCACCGTTTCCCCGCCGGACGAGCACGGATTCTGCAGCTTCGGCATCGAGGTGGGGGTCACCAAGCCGGCCGCCCTGGCCGCCCGGCACGTGGTCGCCGAGGTGAACCGGCTCATGCCGCGCACCCTGGGGGACAGCTTCATCCACGTCTCCAAGCTGGATGCCTTCGTGGAGAACGATCGGCCGCTCGAGACCTACCGGCCCCTGGAAACGTCCGGGGTCGAGCAGGAGATTGGCCGGCATGTGGCGGGGCTGATCGACGACGGCGCCTGTCTGCAGCTCGGCATCGGCGGCATCCCGGAGGCGGTGCTCGCGTTCCTGGGGGACAAGCAGGATCTGGGCGTCCATTCCGAGATGATCAGCGACGGCCTGATCGACCTCATGCAGCGCGGCGTGGTCACCGGTGACCGCAAGACCTTTCATCCCGGCAAGGTCATCACCGGCTTCATCCTGGGCAGCCAGGAGATCTACGATTACGTGCACGACAATCCCCTGGTTGAGTTCCATCCCACTGACTACGTCAACAATCCGTTCAACATCGCGCGCAACGACGGCATGATCGCCATCAACTCGGCGCTGCAGATCGACCTGACCGGCCAGATCTGCGCGGACTCCATCGGGCCGCTCATCTACAGCGGGTTCGGCGGTCAGGTTGACTTCATGCGGGGGGCGGCGATGGCCAGGGGTGGCCTGCCGATCACCGCGCTGCCGGCCACCGCCCGGGACGGCACCGTCTCGCGCATCGTGCCCCTGCTGGACGAGGGGGCGGGCGTCGTCACCACGCGCGCCGACGTCCACGTGGTCGTCACCGAGCACGGCGTGGCCCGGCTCCACGGCCGCGGGGTGCGGGAACGCGCCCGGGCCCTCATCGAGATCGCCGAGCCGCGCTTTCGCGAGGACCTGCTCGCGGCGGCCAGCCGGCGCGGGATCTTCGGTCGCCTGTATCCCGCCGCGGGCGCGGGCCCGGCCGCGGGTTGATCCGGGCCGGCGAATCGGCCCGGGGAGGGAAGCCGTCCACCGGGAGGCCTGCGGGGGAGGGTGCACGATGAGGACGTCGATCTCCTTGCTGATCCTGCTGGCGGTGGCCGCCGTCTGGACGAGCAACGGGCGCGCGGCGACGCAGGGGGCGACCGCGGCGGACAGCCTGGTCCAGAAGAAGCATGCTCTGCCGGTCGCCGTCTACTGGCAGGACGATTTCTTCCTCTCCACCGCGGACGAGAAGTTCTGGATGAAGATCCGCGGCAACCTGCACTTCGACACGAAATTCTACGGGAGCGACAGCGGCAATCCCACGCACTTCGACGTCCGCCGGGCGCGCTTCGATTTCCAGGGCATGTGGTATCGGTTCATCTTCTTCCGCTGCCAAGCGGAGTTCGCGGACAAGCCCTACGCCCGCAACTTCTTCGTGGATTTCAAGTTCGCGGACTGGGTCCACCTGCGCGGCGGCCAGATGAAACCGCCCTTCAGCACTTCCTGGTGGACCCAGGACAACAACGTCAACTTCCTCGAGCGCGGTGCGGGCACGCCCATCTATCCCTACTTCGACCGGGGCTGGTGGCTGTGGGGAGACCTCTGCGACGCCACGTTGGCCTGGAACCTGGCCGCCTTCACCGGCGCGGGCCTGGAGCTCGACTATCCCCGGGGCGACGTCGACGACCACAAGGATTTCCTGGCGCGCCTCTTCTACACGCCCTTCAAGAACCGTGAAGGCTCGCCGCTGCAGGGCTTGTCCCTCTGCCTGGAGGGCTCGCGGGGACTGCAGTCCATCCCGACCACGCGCTTCGAGGGCGGGGGCTACGGGGCCGCGATCCGGGACGACAAGTTCTGGACCTGGACCGCCAGCGACGCCACCATCGACAGCCGCAACCGCTGGGGCGGCGAGCTGCACTACATCCAGGGTCCGTTCTCCCTCAGCTCCGAGTACCTGGTGACCGCGTGGGACGACATCCGGGTCGCGGGCGAGAGCCACGACGGCCAGGTCAGCTCCGCGAGCAGCTGGATCGGCCTGTTCCTGACCGGCGAGCGGAAGCAGGTCAGCAACTTCGGCTGGCGGCAGCCTTCACCCAGGTCGGACTTCGATCCCGCCGCGGGGACCGGCCGGGGGGCCTGGGAGATCCTGGTCCGCTACACGCGGACCGAGACCAGCCGCAGCCTCTTCACGGCCGGGATCCTCACGGGCGCGTCCGAGGTGGACGAGTACACGGTGGGCCTGAACTGGACCTGGAATCCCCTGGTCCGCTGGCAGCTCGACTACGTCCACGTGCAGGGGAACGGCAAGGGGATCCAGACCGGCTCCGCTGACAGCGGCGGGACCAAGCGGCTCCCCGACGACGACCTGTACGGCCTGCGCGTGATCCTGAAGTTCTGAGCGGGAACCGGCGGCTCCGCCGGTTGTTGACAGATAGTCCCTTTGGTGACAATTTGTCATCGCGTTGTCCCCGGCGGTACCGCCGCCGGGGCGCCCAGCTCACGCGTGCAGGGAGTGCAGGGGGATGGCCGAACGGCTGGAAACCGGTTCCGGGCACACCGCGGGCTTGACGTCGCCGGGCGGCTCGCCGGCGACCATTCTGGTGGTCGACGACGAGCCCGAGCTCTGTCACGCCCTCTCCAAGCTGCTGCGGCGCAACGGATACGACGTGCTGACGGCCGGCGACGGGGAGAAGGGACTGGAGATGCTGCGCCAGCACGAGATCCATCTCGTGCTGACCGATCTGCTCATGCCGAAGGTGGGCGGTCTGGACCTGCTCCGGGCGGCCCGGGTGATCGCGCCGACCACCGAGGTGGTCATCATCACGGGGCACGGGACCATCGAGGCCGCGGTCGAGGCCATGAAGGAGGGGGCGGACGACTTCATCGAGAAGCCCTTCACGACGGCCACGACCCTGAACGTGGTCCGCAAGGCCCTCGAGAAGCAGCAGCTCATCGCGGAGAACCTGGAGCTGAGGCGGCGCCTGGAGGAGATGCAGGGGCAGCACGACATCATCGGCAAGAGCGAGGTCATGCGGGCCGCGGTGGAGACGGCCAGGCAGGTGGCGACCAGCTCGGCCACCATCCTGCTGAGCGGCGAGAGCGGCACCGGCAAGGAGATCTTCGCCAACGCGATCCATCGCTGGAGCGAGCGCGCCAACCGCGCCCTGGTCAAGGTCAGCTGCGCCGCCCTGCCCGAGACCCTGCTGGAGGCGGAGCTGTTCGGCTACGAGAAGGGGGCCTTCACCGGCGCGGTGGGGCGGCGCAAGGGCCGCTTCGAGATCGCCCATCAGGGCACCCTCTTCCTGGACGAAGTGGGCGAGATGTCCCTGACCACGCAGGTGAAGCTGCTGCGGGTCCTGCAGGAAGGGACCTTCGAGCGGCTGGGGGGCAACGAGACCCAGGAAGTGGACGTGCGCATCATCGCCGCCACCAACACGAACCTGGTGCGCGAGGTGCAGGAGGGCCGGTTTCGCGAGGACCTGTACTACCGCCTCAATGTGATCAACCTGGAGCTGCCGCCGCTGCGCATCCGCGGCGAGGACGTCATCCTGCTGGCCAACCACTTCCTCCAGGTCTACAACGAGAAGAACGGCAAGAGCATATCCGGTTTCACCAAGCCGGCCGTGGATGCTCTCATGCGCTACTCGTGGCCGGGAAACGTCCGGGAGCTCGAGAACTGCATCGAGCGGGCCGTCGTCCTGAGCAAGGGGCCCTTCGTGGATGCGGACGTGCTCCCCTCCTCGGTCATCGCGGGCAAGAAGCGTTACGAATCGGTGACGTTGCCCGTCGGCACCACCCTCAAGCAGGCGGAGATGCAGCTGATCCAGGCCACCCTCGAGAGCGTGGGGGGCGACAAGGAGACGGCCGCGAATGTCCTGGGGATCACCTCGCGGACGATCTATCGCAAGCTGAGCAAGTAGCGCCCGGAGCGGCCGCTTGACCGCGCCGCCGGAGCGGGCTATATTGGCCGCAATCTGACCATGCAGTTGTTTGTATGACAATGAGTTAGCTGTGCGGCGCCCCGCGCCGAGCCGTGGGCCCTGCAGGCGAGAGTGGCGGAACTGGTAGACGCGCGGGATTTAGGATCCCGTGGGACATCCCGTGGGGGTTCGAGTCCCCCCTCTCGCACCAGTCGTCACCGCCCCCGTCCCCGCGGCGGCGGTCAACCCGAACCCGAAGGACCGCCCGACATGAGCGAGACGCACGAGACCGGCGGGCCGAACTCCCCCTTCACCCTGCAGGTCTCCGAACCGGAGCTCTGGCAGCGCATCATCAAGGTCGAGGTCTCGCAGGACTACTTCGACCGCGAGTACGGGCGGCGGCTGCGCCGGGCCGTGCAGGACCACGTCAAGCCCGGCTTTCGCAAGGGCAAGACCCCCAAGGCCCTGGTCGAGCGGGAGCTGGGGGACCAGCTGCGGGCCCACACGCTGGAACACGTCATCCCCGAGGCCTTCAAAGCCGCCATCGTGGAACACGGGCTGGTGCCCCTGAGCGATCCGGAGGTGTCCCACCTGGTCTTCAAGCCCGGGCAGCCGATCAGCTTCGAGATGACCATCGAGGTCCGGCCCCGGATCACCGCCCGCGATTACGAGGATCTGCCGCTGCAGCGTCGGGAGGCCGTGGTGCCGGACGAGGCCGTGGACGCGGTCCTGGAGCGGCTCCGCGAGAGCCGCGCCATCTGGGAGGCGACCGAGCGTCCGGCCCGGGCCGGCGACCAGATCGTGATGGATCTGGTGCCGCTGGGCGAGGAGGGACAGCCCCTGGAGGAGGAGCGGGCCGCTGACCAGGTCATGACCCTGGGGGCCGAGTACAACCTCGAGGCCTTCGAGGAGGCCATGGACGGCGTCACCGCCGGCACCGAGCGCGAGGTCCGCGTCAGCTATCCCGAGGACCACAACAACGAGCGGCTGCGCGGTCGCACCATCAGCTACCGCTGTCAGGTCAAGTCGGTGCAGGAAAGGCAGTTGCCCGAGCTGGACGATGCCTTCGCCGGGCGATTCAAGCCGGGCCAGACCCTGCTCGAGCTGCGCACCGCCATCCGCCAGGACCTGCATCACGAGGAAGAACACCGTATCCAGCGGGAGCTGGAGGAGCAGGCGGTCGACGCGCTGATCGCGCGCAACGACATCACGGTACCGCCCTCGCTCGTCGAGCAGTATCTCAAGACCGGCCTCGAGGAGCTGCACGGCCGCAACGCGCAGCTGGGGCGCCCGAACAGCGAGGAGGAGGACCGGCGCTACCGGGAGGTGACCCGGCCGGCGGCCGAGCGGGTGCTCAAGGGCATGTTCATCATGGAGGCCATCCGCCGGCAGGAGGGCCTCGCGGTCGGCGACGAGGAGGTCGAGCAGCGCATCACCGAGATCGCCCGTGAGCACAACTTCGATCTCGAGAAGTACCGGGACTACGTCGGCCAGGGCGCCGAAAGGGACCGGATCGTTCACGGTCTCGAAGAGCGCAAGACCTTCGATTTCCTGCTCTCCCGGGCCCGGATCGAGAGTGGGCCGGCGGGGCGGCAGGAGGCGGCGGAAAGCTGAGCTGCAGCCCCGGCGGCGCCGGTTCCGAGGGCCGGCCGGGCGAGCTGGAACGGATCCTGCGAAGCCGTGGCCGGAACCCGCGGCCCGGGAGCCATGTTCAAGGGGCCGAGCTGGCAGAAGGAGTGGAAATGCTGATCCCGTACGTGGTTGAGCAGACGACCCATGGTGAGCGGGGGATGGACATTTATTCCCGCTTGCTGCGGGACCGGATCGTTTTTCTGGGCTCTCCCATCGACGACAACGTGGCCAACGTTGTCATCGCGCAGATGCTCTTTCTGCAGGCGGAGGATCCGGAGCGGGATATCTACCTCTACATCAACAGCCCGGGAGGCAGCATCTCGGCCGGTCTTGCTATCTATGATACAATGCAATACATTACAAATGACGTGGTTACGATCTGCATGGGCCAGGGCGCCAGCATGGCCGCCGTGCTGATGGCGGCCGGCTCGCCCGGCAAGCGATCGGCCCTCAAGCACGCCCGGGTCATGATCCATCAGCCCCTGGGCGGGAGCCAGGGCCAGGCGGCCATGATCGAGATCTACGCCAAGGAGATCCTCTACCTGCGGGATCGACTTTATGAGATCATGGCGAAGCACACGGGGCAGAGCGTCGAGCGCATCGCCAGGGACAGCGACCGGGACTACTTCATGTCGGCCGAGGAGGCGCAGAAGTACGGCATCGTCGACAAGGTGATCGAGAGCCGCACCGAGATAGAGCCGAATCTCAAGCCCGACAAGGACAAGCCCGACAAGGACGGGTAGAGGGGACGGCGATCCCGCGGCAGCGCGGGCGCATCCAGGGAGAGATCATGAAGCGGCGCCAGAGCGGCAGCCCCCAGATGATCAAGTGCTCGTTCTGCGCACGAGGGCAGGACGAGGTGGCCAAGCTGGTGGCCGGGCCCTCCAACGTCTACATCTGCAGCGAATGCATCAAGCTCTGCAACGACATCCTGGAGGGGGAGCTGCTGGACGAGGCGAGTCTCAGCCCGCCCAAGTTCCCCAAGCCCAAGGAAATCAGGGACTACCTGGACCAGTACGTCATCGGCCAGGACGATGCCAAGATCAGCCTGTCGGTGGCCGTCTACAACCACTACAAGCGTATCCACCAGAAGAAGAGCAGCGAGGGGGTGGAGATCGACAAGAGCAACATCCTGCTCATCGGCTCCACCGGGACCGGCAAGACCCTGCTGGCCCAGACGCTGGCGCGCTTCCTGAACGTGCCCTTCGCCATCGCCGACGCCACCGCGCTCACCGAGGCCGGCTACGTCGGCGAGGACGTGGAGAACATCCTGGTGCGCCTGCTCCAGGCGGCCGACTACAACATCCCGGCCGCGGAGCAGGGCATCGTCTACATCGACGAGATCGACAAGATCGGGCGCAAGAGCGGCAACCCCTCCATCACGCGCGACGTCTCGGGCGAGGGTGTGCAGCAGGCCCTGCTCAAGATCCTCGAGGGCACCGTGGCCAACGTACCGCCGCAAGGGGGGCGCAAGCATCCCCAGCAGAAGTACCTCGAGGTCAACACCCGCAACATCCTCTTCGTCTGCGGCGGCGCCTTCCAGGGGCTGGACAAGATCATCGAGCGCCGCACCGGCAAGAACGTCCTCGGCTTCGGCCGCGAGAAGGAGCGGGACACCCTCCTGCAGCGGGGCGACATCCTGGCCCTGACCGAGCCCCAGGACCTGATGAAGTTCGGGATGATCCCGGAGCTGGTCGGCCGCCTGCCGGTGGTCACCAGCCTGCTGGACCTCGACGAAGAGGCCATGATCCGCATCCTCTCGGAACCGCGCAACGCCCTCACCAAGCAGTACGCCAAGCTCATGGAGATGGAGGGGGTCGAGCTGATCTTCGAGCCGGGCGCCCTGGAAGCGGTGGCCGACATGGCCATCAAGCGAAAGACCGGCGCGCGCGGGCTGCGCTCCATTCTGGAGGCGGCCATGCGCAACGTCATGTTCGAGATCCCTTCCCTGGAAGACGTGCGCCAGGTCGTCATCACCCGGGAGACCATCGAGAAGCAGGTCGAGCCCGAGGTGATCGGCGGCGACTCCTCCATCGAGATCAAGGAAGCCTGAGTTCGACGACCGTGACGGCAGCACGTCCGCGCCGTTGGTTCGCCGGTGGGCCTGCGCTCGCCGTCCCGGAGCGAACCCCGAGGTGACATGTCCGTGAACAAGATCGTCATCACCAGAGACGGCGAGCAGATCCTGCTGCCGCGCCGTCTCCCGCTGCTCCCGCTGCGGGACGTCGTCGTCTTCCCCTACATGGTGACGCCGCTGCTGGTGGGGCGGACCGGATCCATCGCCGCCGTGGAGGCGGGAATGGAGCGGGATCGCTTCATCTGCGTGCTCGCCCAGCGGGAATCCGACATGGAGGAGCCCGGCCCCGAGGACATGTACCAGGTCGGCACCATCATCAAGATCCTGCAGATCATCCGGACCCCGGACGAGACGCTGAAGATCCTCGTCGAGGGCATGGCCCGCGTGCTGGTGAATCGCTTCCGGTCCGAGGACGGCTACATGACCGTGGACGTGGACCCGCTGCCCGACGAGGCCGCGAGCGGGCAGGAGGTCGAGGCGCTCAGCCGCTCCATCAAGGACCGCTTCAAGGAGTACGTGCGTCTCAACAAGCGCCTGCCGGACGAGGTGCTGCTTGCGGTCCTGAACCTGGACGAGATCGACCGCATGACCGATTCCATCAGCGCCTACATCCTGGGGCGCGTGCCCCTCAAGCAGGAGCTGCTGGAGGAGGTCAGCCTGTCGGCCCGCATGCGGCGGATCAACCAGGTGCTGGCCAGCGAGCTGGAGATCCTGCAGATCGAGCAGCGCATCGACTCGGAGGTCCAGAGCCAGGTCCAGAAGAACCAGCGAGAGTTCTACCTCAACGAGCAGCTACGGGCCATCCGCAAGGAACTGGGATACCCCGCCGACGAGGACACCGAGGTCGAGGAATACGAGACCCGTCTGGCCGACAGCGACCTGACCGAGGAGGCCCGGGAGGTGGCCCAGCGCGAGATCGCCCGCCTGGCCCGCATGCCCGCCATGTCGCCGGAGGCCACGGTCGTTCGCAACTACCTGGACACGCTGCTCGCCCTGCCTTGGAAGAAACGCACGCGGGACCGTCTGGACACGCTCAAGGTGCGGGCCAAGCTGGATGCCGACCACTACGGACTGGAGAAGGTCAAGGAACGCATCGTCGAGTTCCTCTCCGTGTACAAGCTGACGCGCAAACAGCAGGGCTCCATCCTCTGCCTGGTGGGCCCGCCCGGTGTGGGCAAGACCAGCCTCGGCCGCTCCATCGCCGAGAGCCTGGGCCGCAAGTTCGTGCGCATCTCCCTGGGCGGGGTGCGCGACGAGGCCGAGATCCGCGGCCATCGCCGCACCTATATCGGCAGCAAGCCCGGGCGGATCATCGAATCGCTGCGCCGGGCCGGCACCCGCAACCCGGTCTTCCTCCTGGACGAGGTCGACAAGATGGGCTCCGATTTCCGCGGCGATCCCGCCGCCGCCCTGCTCGAGGTCCTCGACCCCGAGCAGAACGCCCACTTCAGCGACCACTACCTCGAGGTCGACTTCGATCTGAGCAGCGTCATGTTCATCACCACCGCCAACTCGCTGCAGTCCATCCCGCCGGCGCTGGAGGATCGCATGGAGATCATCCGGTTGCCGGGCTACCTGGAGCACGAGAAGCTGGCGATCGCCGAGCAGTTCCTGGTGCCCCGGCAGATGGCGCGCAACGGCGTGGCGGGCTGGAAAGGGGGATTCCGCCGCACGGCCCTGCTGGCCATCATCGACGGCTACACGCGCGAGGCGGGCGTGCGCAACCTGGAACGGGAGATCGCGGCCATCTGCCGCAAGGTGGCCAAGATCAAGTCCGAGACGGACCGGTACCCGGGGCCGATCAGCACGCACAGCCTGTCGCGTTACCTCGGCATTCCGCGCTTCCGCCACCAGGTCGTGGACCGGGAGCCGGAGGTGGGCGTGGTGGTCGGGCTGGCCTGGACCAACGCCGGCGGCGAGATCCTCGAGGTCGAGGTCTCGGCGGTACCCGGCAAGGGCAAGCTGCGCATCACGGGCAACCTGAAGGAGGTGATGCGGGAGTCGGCGGAAGCGGCCCTCAGCTTCGCGCGCAGCCACTGCCGCAGCCTGGCGCCCGACTTCTTCGAGGACAACCACGTGCACATCCACATCCCGGAAGGAGCCATCCCCAAGGACGGCCCCAGCGCCGGCATCGCCATCGCCACCGCCCTGGTATCCCTCTTCCAGCAACATCCGGTGCGCAAGGACGTGGCCATGACGGGGGAGGTCACCCTGCGGGGCAAGGTCCTGCCCATCGGCGGCCTGCCGGAGAAGGCCGTGGCGGCCGTACGCGTGGGGGCGCGCCACCTGATCATCCCCAAGGACAACGAGAAGGAGTACCGTGAGCTGTCGTCCGTCATCCGCAGGAAGCTGAAGGTTCATCTGGTGGAGAGCATGGACGAGGTGCTCGCTAAGGCTCTGCAGTGAGTTGGCCGCCTTGAGAGTCGAGTTCATCACCAGCGCCGCCGCCCTGGCGGACCGACCCGCCAGGATCCTGCCGGAGTTCGCCTTCATGGGGCGCAGCAACTGCGGCAAGTCCTCCCTCATCAATCACTTCCTCGGTCGCAAGCGGCTGGCCCAGACCAGCCGGCAGCCCGGCCGGACCCGCCTCCTCAACTACTACCTGGTGCAGGACCGCTACTACCTGGTGGACCTGCCGGGCTACGGCTTCGCCCGCGTGAGCAAGCGGCGGCGCGAGGCCTGGTCGCGCCTGATCCGTGCCTACCTGGAGGCCGGCGACCGGCCCCTGGCCGTCTTTCACCTGCTGGATGTCCGGCGCCTCCCGACGCCGGACGACGTGCAGGCGGTGCGGCTGCTGCTGCAGGCCCGCCTGCCGCTGGCCGTCGCGGCCACCAAGATCGACCGCGAGTCGGCCAGCCGCCTCCCCCGCCGCTACCGGGAGATCATCCAGGAGCTGGGCCTGCCGCCGGAAACCCCGTTCTTTCCGACCTCGGCCCGCATGGGGTTGGGGCGCAAGGAGATGCTGGCCTGGGTGGAGGCCGTGCTCGAGGCGGCGGAACGGGATGACGTCTGAAAGGCGAAGCCACCAGGGTGGGGCGAGCGGTCCTGTTTGACGAGACCTAAAGTTTTGGCATATAATGCAGATCATTAAGTGACCTCGCTGCCGAGGCGTCCCGCCTGTACGTTCGCGCTCGTCCCGAGTCGGGCCTTGCGATGGCCCGGCGGCTATGGCAAGTTTGGCAGGGCCGGTGCGGTTGGTGCGGTGCGACGCTGTGATCTGCGATCCAGGCCGAGGGAACATGGGCAAGCTGAGGCGGCATCCCCTGGTCCCGCTGGCGGCTGGGCTGGTCCTCGCCGCCATGCTGGGGTCTGTCCCCGGCGGGCGCGCCACCCAGGGGGACATGGCCAAGCTTCCGGTCTCCTCGCGCTTCGGCTGCCGGAACTGCCACCAGTCCGCCGATCCCACGCCGGGCAATACGGCCCTCAACGTGTTCGGTGCGGATTTTCTGGACCACGGCCGCGTCTGGGACGCGGAGCTGGCCGCCATGAACTCGGACGGAGACGGCTGCACGAACGGTGTCGAGCTGGGCGACGCCGACGGAGATGGCCAGCGCGACGAGAACGTGACGGAGGAAACCGGAAACCCCGGCGAGGTCGACGACTGCGGCGGAGGCCCGCTCATCGACCCCTCCACCTGGGGCGCGCTCAAGGTTCTCTTTCAACGGTAGACACTGATTCGCCGGATCCCTCGACTGGATCGTACGTCCGTGGACGAGGCTTTTTTTTGCGGGATGGCAGCGGTGACGTCAGCGGCCGGTCGGTGGCCAGCAGGGAGGAACGCGTGGAGAATCGCGTGATCATCGGAGGCCAGTGGGGTGACGAGGGCAAGGGCAAGGTCGTCGACACCCTGAGCGAGGGCTTCGACTGGGTCCTGCGCTTTCAGGGCGGAGCCAACGCCGGACACACCATAATGTTCGGCGAGCAGAAGCAGGTGCTGCACCTGATCCCTTCCGGCATCTTTCACGAGAAGGTACGCTGCTACCTGGGTAGCGGCATGGTCATCGATCCGTGGAGCCTGCGCGACGAGATCGTGGCCCTGGAGGAGCTGGGACTGCGCGTGCGGGATCGGATCTTCATCTCCTCCTCCGCCCACCTGCTCATGCCGTACCACAGGCGCCTGGACGACCTGAAGGAGGCCAAGCTCAAGCGCAAGAGCATCGGAACCACCGGGCGCGGCATCGGACCGGCCTACATGGACAAGATCCAGCGCAGTGGCCTGCGCATGGGGGACCTGCTGTCCCCCAAGGAGAACCTGGAACGGAAGGCCATCGAGAAGCTTCTGACCGCCAACGAGTTGCTCTCGGAGCATTACGCGGCGGATCCGCTGCCGGCCTCGGTGCTCGCCGAGGAGCTGGTGGTCCTCGCCCAGAGCCTGTCGCCGATGATCGTGAACGGCCACGAAAAGCTTCAGGGAATACGGCTCGGCACCGAGTCCGCTCTCTTCGAGGGGGCCCAGGGCACGCTCCTGGACATCGATCACGGCACCTATCCTTACGTGACCTCCAGCAGCTGCTGCAGCGGCGGAGCCTTGATCGGCACCGGCCTGCCGCCGCGCTGCCTGGGTGAGATCCAGGGAGTCTTCAAGGCCTATTGCACGCGCGTCGGCAACGGCCCCTTTCCCACGGAGCTGCTGGCCGAGGAAGCGGAATCCCTGCGCCAGCTGGGGGGGGAGTACGGCGCGACCACGGGCCGCGCCCGGCGGTGCGGTTGGTTCGACGCCGTGGCGGGCCGCTATGCCGTCGACCTGAACGGCATGACCGGCGTCTACATCACCAAGCTGGACGTGCTGGACCGCTCCGCCGCCATCAAGGTCGGCCTGGCCTACGACGTGGAGGGGATGCGCTTCGAGACCTTCCAGATGCGGAGCGAGCTGCTGCCTCGCTGCCGGCCCGTGTACCGGGAGTTCACCGGCTGGGAGAAACCCACCGGCGAGGTGCGCCGGCTCAAGGATCTGCCGGCGGCGGCCCGGAGCTACCTCGAGTTCCTGGAGGAATCGCTCGGCGCCTTGATCCTGGGGGTCTCCGTGGGGCGTTCGCGCGAGGCCATGATCTGGACGCCCACGGGCGTCACCACCTGAGGGAATGGATTCACGGATCGGGCGGGCCTTTGACAGGCCTGGATCCTTCGCCTATGATGGCGCAGGCCGCGCCGGCCGGCGCTGCGCGGCTGTTCAGCGTGGGCCGCTAGCTCATCAGGAAGAGCACTTGCCTTTTAAGCAAGTGGTGCCAGGTTCGAGTCCTGGGCGGCCTACCACCTTCCGGCCCCACGCACGGCGTGGGGCCTCACTCTGCGGGCGGGTGTCTGCCGGGACGGGCCGAGCGCATTCCCGCGGCTTTCCGGAGGATGCATGAACACGACGACCACCTGGCGCTTCCCACGCGTCTTCTGGTTCGCCAACGCGGCGGAGCTTTGCGAGCGGGCCGCCTATTACGGCACCTTCATCGCCCTGCGCACCTATCTGATCCGGGTCGTCGGACTGGACGATGTCCAGGCCGGCTTCCTCGCCGGTTTCTTCTCGGCCCTCGTCTACTTCGTCTCGTTCTTCACCGGAGCCGCCGCCGACCGCATGGGCTTTCGCAACGCCCTCATGCTGGCCTTCGTCCTGCTCACCCTGGGCTACGGCTCCCTGGGCGTGTTCCACACCCTCGGGCCGGTGATCGGAGGTCTGGCCCTGATCATCGTGGGAGGCGCCTTCGTCAAGCCGGTCATCACGGGCACCGCCTCGAAGGTGTCCAAGGCCGAGAACCGGGCCCGGGCCTTCAGCATCTTCTACATGGTGGTGAACATCGGCTCCTTCACGGGCAAGACGATCGTGGCGCCCATCCGCATCCAGCTGGGAGTCGAGACGGTGCCGTTCTTCTCGGCCGGTGCCGCCTGCGTGGCGCTGCTCCTGGTGATTCTGTTCTACCGGCCCCCCGCGGACGGCGAGAGCCAGCCGCGCAGCATGCGGGAAACCCTGCAGGGCATGCGGATGGCCATGAGCAATCTGCGCTTCTTCGCCCTGATCCTCATCACGGCGGGCTTCTGGGCCATCCAGGGTCAACTCTACGCTTCCATGCCGGACTACGTGCTGCGCATGGCGGGCGAGAGCTCCAAGCCCGAGTGGTACGCCAACATCAATCCGCTCGTGGTCGTGCTGCTGGTGGTCGCGATCACCCAGCTCGTGCGCAAGTGGCGGCCGGAGTACTCGATCCTGGTGGCCATGACCTTGATCCCCCTTTCCTCGCTCAGCATGGCCTCGTCGCACCTGTTTCATGGCGATCTGCAGGTCCTCGGCGTGGCGGTCCGTCCTCTCACCGCCATGATGGTCCTGGGCATCGCGATCCAGGGGTTGGCCGAGTGCTTTCTCAGCCCCAAGTACCTGGAATACGCCTCGCAGCAGGCCCCCCCGGGCAAGGAGGGCGTCATCCTGGGCTTCGCGCACATGAACACCTTCTTCGCCTGGCTCTTCGGCTTCATCTTTGCCGGCTACCTGCTGAAGAGCTTCTGTCCCGAACCGAGCACCTTGCCGGCGGCGGTGCAGCGCCAGCACGAGCTCTACCTCGCCGGTCAGGCGCCCGTGCCGGCGGCCTACGCCCACGCCTATTACCTGTGGTACGCGTTTGCCGGAGTGGGCCTCGTCTCATTCCTGTTGATGCTGGTCTACATCGCGGTGACCCGGCACCTGGACCGCCGCAGGGGCCGCGCCGCAAACCATCCGCAGTAGATCATTCATGAATAAACCGGCCTAAGCCCGATGCGGCGGGATGAACACGCAGCGGGACGGCGCCGTGGCGCCGTCCCGCTGCGTCATGCCGGCCGGCAGCGGGCCGGGAAATCTCGTCCCGGGGCCTAGCCCCGGTTGTAGCTCTCGGTCCAGATCTTGTCGAACTGATTGATGGTTTGCTCGAACAGGTTCAGCATGTCGAGGATGGGGGCCGGCGTCTCCAGGTCCACGCCCGCGTTCTTCAGGATCTCCAGCGGCGGCGCGGAGGATCCGGCCTTGAGCATGTTGTCGATGTAGCGGCGGGCCGCCTTCTCGCCCTTCTGCTCGATCTGCGTCGCCATGGAGAGGCCGCTGGTCAGGCCCGTCGCGTAGGTGAAGACGTAGAAGTTGTAGTAGAAGTGCGGGATGAACATCCACTCGCACTCGTCGTTGGGCTCCATCGCAAACTCCGGCCCGTAGTACTTCTGGATCAGCTCCCTGTACAGGCCGTTGAGGTAGTCGGCGGTCAGGGCGTTGCCCTGCTCGGCGTACTCGTGCGCGCGCAGCTCGAACTCGGCGAACAGGGTCTGGCGGAAGATCGTCAGGCGGATGCTCTCCAGCCGCTGGTTCAGCAGGTTGAGCGTCTCGGCGGGAGTCTTGGCGCGCTCCAGCAGGTAATCGGTCAGCAGGGCCTCGTTGCAGGTGGAAGCGATCTCGGCCAGGAACGTCGTGTAGTCGGCGTAGACCGGCGGCTGGTTGCGGCGGCTGTAGACCGAGTGCAGGGCGTGTCCGAACTCGTGAGCCGTCGTGAAGACCGCGTCCAGCGTGTCGTCGAAGTTCTGCTTCACGAAGGGGTGGAGGTCACGCGCCAGGCTGCCGTTGCTGTAGGCGCCGCTGTCCTTGTCCACGTTGGGGTAGATGTCGGTCCAGCCGGAGGCCGGGGCCATGCCGTCGTCCAGCAGGGCCACGTACTCCTTGCCCATGGGCGCCAGAGCCTGGTGGATGAGCTTGCGGCCCTGGTCGTAGGTGTAGTTCTGCTCGACGTCCGTGATCATGGGATTGTAGAGATTGGCGAACGTCAGCGGTCCATCCAGGCCCAGCACCTTGCGCCGCAGCGCGACGTACTTGTGCAGCGTGCTGTCCAGGTGCTCGTCGATGGTATCGATGAGCATGTGGTAGGCGGCGGGGGAGATGTGCTGCGGGTAGAGCGCCGCCTGCAGGCAGTTGTCGTAGCCCCGGGCCTCGACGTTCAGGATGTGGGACTTGACCACGCCGTCGAGCAGGGTGGCGAAGGTGTTCTCGAACTGGCGCAGGGTGGCGAAGAAGGCCGTGGCCGCCTGCTCGCGCACCTCGTACACCGTGCTGGAGCGGTACTTGGGGAAGCCGTTCAGCGTCAACCGGACGGTTTCGCCCTCCTCGTTCACGATCTCGGGAAACTCGATGTCCACGTTGAGCAGCGACTGGTGGGCGTTGCTGGGCACGGCCCGGACGTTGCCGGTCAGCGCTAGCAGCTGCTCCTCCCCCTGGGAGAGGGTGTACTTCTTCTGGCGCAGCAGCTCCTCGTAGAAGAAGCGGTAGGTCGCGAGGTTCTCGTTGGAATCGAGGAAGCCCTCCACCTTGGCCGGATCCAGGGCCAGCAGCTCGGGCTGCGCGAAGGCCACGGCGCGGCCGTACTTGGGGAAGAGGGCGCGCACGCGCCCCAGACGGGCCTGGGACTCGCTGTTACTCTGATCCACGTCGAAGTTCAGGTTGGCGTAGAGGTAGAGCCGGGAGGCGCGCAGGTCCATGTCCTCGGAGAACTGGAGGAACTCGTAGAGGGTCTCGGCGTCATCCCCGAGGTGTCCCTCGTACTCGGCGAACTTGGCGATGTCCTGGTCGAAGGCCGCCAGCTCGTCCGCCCAGGCCTGCGGGTCCGGGAAGATCTGGTCGGTGCGCCATTTGAACTGGTCCGGAACCTCGGAGCGTGGCGTCGTGGGATCGGGGACGTAGTCCGCGGCCAGGATCGGCGAGGAGCACGCCAGCAGGATCAGGCCGAGCGTCAGCACAGCCGGCGCGGACAGAGAGCGACGAGCGCAGCACATCATGCAAGACCTCCAGACCAGATGGGTCGCAGATTCGAACCCGGACGCCGGAGTGCGTCCGGGCGATGGGGGATGTCATCAGTCGTTCAGGGCTCCTGTCGGGCGCGGGCGATCTCCAGGGCCTGCTCGCGCACCGCTTGCGGCAACGGCACGCTGACCGGGCTCCAGGTGCCGCTGCCGTCGCTGTGCAGGATGGTCTCCCTGATGCCCACGGCGTAGATGTCGTTCGCGCTCGAGCCCCAGATCCCGTAGAGCATGAACGGGCCGTCGTACAAGGTCTCGGGCTGCCGGGTGATCACGTTTTGCTGGATCACGTCGCCATCCTGCGTGGCGAAGTAGAAATCCTCCCTGTCCGGCGACCACATGCCGTAGATCGTGGAGGAGGTGGGGCTCGGCAGCTCGCCCCAGGAGAACTGGCCCAGAGTCAGACGCAGCTGGTAGAGCCGGCCCTTCTCGGTCGCCAGGAAGTTGCCCTCGATCGAATCGGGATTGCTCCAGCCGGCGGTGATCAGCTCCTCGTCCGCCACGAGCTTCAGCCGCCAGGTGTTCGGTGCGTCGTTGCTCATGAGCACGGCGCCGTTGAAACCGCCGATTCCGTACCAGGTTACCACCCGCAGGGCTTGCGAGTCCTCGGTGATGTCCTCGTGGCGGTCGATGGTGTCGGTGACGGCCGTGCCGGCGGGGTTGTAACGAAGGACGATGTTCGGTGTGTCGACCCAGCCGTTCCCGCTGAGCTTGCGCACCGTGGCCCGCCCGCCGGCGACATAGATCGCCCCGTCCTGGAAACGCCCCACCCCGTAGAGGTTCTGCGTGGTTCCGCTGTTCATGGCGGCCCAGGTCCCGTTGCTGCGGCGCAGGATCGTTCCCCGGTGCCCGACGGCGTAGACCTCGTTGGCGCTCGCGCCCCAGACGGCGATCAGGGGCTGCTGGGTGTGGCTGGGCTCTAGCGTCCAGCTGCTGCCGTCGTAGTGCAGGATCAGGCCCGGCTGCCCCACCACGTAAACGTCGTTGGGCCCGCTGCCCCACACCGAGTAGTACCAGATCTCGGGTTCGGGTTCCGGGCGCTGTGGGTACGTGGGCCCGGTCTTGGAGCTGCAACCGATCTGCAGGCCGAGCAGGGCCGCCAGGAGCAGGAGCCAGGGCAAGGAGATCCACATGCAGCGGGAACCGGAGGCCTGGCGCCCGGCCGCGGTCAACTCTCCGTTCTTCATCTTGTTTCGGTCCTCACGTTACAGTGGTGGGGCGTGTACCACGGGAAACAGCCAGCCACGGTCCGCAGCGATGGATGCGGCTGCCCGGGCTGCTGGTGAACCTTCATGGAATTTAAGCTTTCGGGCGCCAAAAGTCCATATCGAGTCTCCCTTTCCGGGGACGCACTCCCGGCCGGAACGCTCCGGGCCATCGCTTGGCGGCTCCCCGGCCGCGGCGCGGCAGCAGCGACCCAGGCTTGCCGCAGGGCCGCCGCATGACGACATTGGGGGCCCATCCGTGGAACGGAAAGGAGACCCCGCTCGACCATGTCCGACATCGATAGCCGGGACCTCGACCCCAAACTGGATCTCTTCGCGGAGATCGACCGCCTGCGCAAGGAGATGCACGCGGTCATCCTGGCGCACTACTACCAGGAGCCCGACATCCAGGACATCGCCGACTTCGTCGGGGACAGCCTGGGACTGAGCCGGCGCGCCGCCGCCACCGATGCGGAGGCGATCGTCTTCGCCGGGGTGCACTTCATGGCCGAGACCGCCAAGATCCTGAATCCCGAGAAGCTGGTCCTGCTGCCGGACCTGGCCGCCGGCTGCAGCCTGGCCGACGGCTGCCCCCCCGACGAGTTCGCCGCCTTCCTGGCCCGGCATCCCGGCCACAAGGTGGTCAGCTACATCAACTGCTCCGCGCACACCAAGGCCCTGAGCGACGTCATCTGCACCTCCGCCAACGCCGTGAAGATCGTGGCCTCGTTCCCTCCGGAGCAGCCGGTCGTCTTCGCCCCCGACCGCTACCTGGGCAGCTACGTGGCCCAGCAGCTGGGGCGGGAGCTGGTCCTCTGGCCCGGTTCCTGCGAGGTCCACGAGGTCTTCAGCGAGAAGAAGCTGGTGGAGCTCAGGATCAGCCACCCCGCCGCCGTGGTGGCGGCGCACCCGGAGTGCACGGCCGGCGTCCTGCAGCACGCCGACTTCGTGGGCTCGACCTCCGGCATCCTCGCGTTCGCCCGCCGGACCCCCGCCCGGCAGATCATCGTGGTCACCGAGCCGGGCATCCTGCACCAGATGCGCAAGGAGAACCCGGAGAAGGAGCTGATTCCGGCCCCGGGCCAGGCCGAGGGCTGCAACTGCAACGAGTGCCCTTACATGAAGCTGAACACGCTGGAGAAGCTCTACCTCTGCATGCGGGACCGGATGCCGGAGATCACCGTGGAGGAAGGGCTGCGCCGCCGGGCGCTCGCACCCATCGAGCGCATGCTGGAGCTGAGCCGCTGAGCGGATCCCGGCCCTCCGGCCGGAACCGCGTCGCGGCGGTCCCATCACCTCCGACCGACCCCGTGCCGCCCTTGATCTACTTGAGCAGCGTCATGGACCGCGTTTGGCGGAAGGCGCCAGCCCGGAGCCGGCAGAAGTACACGCCGGCCGCAACCTGTCGTCCCGCGTCGTCGCGACCGTTCCAAACGGCCGTGTGACCGCCGGACGGCCGGCTGTCGTCCCGCAGCAGCCGGCGCACCACCCGCCCCGCCACGTCGAAGATCTCCAGGTCGACCCGCGCCGGTTCCGGCAGGTCGAAGCGGATGGCCGTCCGCGGATTGAAGGGATTGGGACAACAGGCATGCAGCGCGTACCGCGTCGCCAGCGTTCCGGACGCCGAGAGTCCGCTCGCGAGGGCGGCCTCCGCGCCCTCGTTGCCGGCGAAGTCGGTCGCGGTCACCAGGTAGAAAGCGTGGGCGGCGTGCGAGACGTCCAGGCTCGCGCCCGTGGTCTGGGCGATGAGCACGGCCGTCTCGTCGAGATGGTCCAGCGCGGATCCGTAGATGGAGAAGTGGTGGAAGTCCGCGTCGACGGGATCGGCCCAGGCCAGCACGTTCGTCGCGGCGAAGTGCAGCTCCCCGGGAACCGCGGGCGCGAGGTTGTCGAGCGAGTAGCCGCTGTCCGGGGCCGAGTCGAAGAAGACGTACGGGTCGGGGGTGGTGGCGCGGATGAAGAACACGGACCAGCACATGCCGTCGGCGACCGTCGAATCGCAGAGCGTCGGCACGACGTGCTGGTAGAACTCGTCCCCGTGGGCCGGGACGGTGACCACGTAGTCCCAGCCGTCGAGCTTGGCGGCGTCCTGGCGGCGGGAGATCTCGTAACCGGTGACGACGATCGGCTCGCCGGGATCGTCGTGCACGCACCGCCGCCAGCGGATCCGGACCTGACGCCCCTGGTCGTTGGCGACGTCCTCGATCCCCGTGATGATCGCTCCCTCGAACAGCGCATAGATCCCGCTGAATTCGGTCACGCTGCCCGCAACCACCGAGCGGGTTTCCGGCGGCGGCGTGACCCAGCCGAAGACGTCCCCCCAGACGATCGAGTACTCGCCGGGCTCCAGATCGACGAGGGTGGTGTCGCCGGCGCTGGCCAGCGAGAATGCACCGGGCCCGGTCAGCAGCCAGGGCGCGTTCAGGCTGTCCGGTTCCGCATCCACACTCACCCCGGCGGTCGTGTATTGTCCGTTGGGCGAGGACGACGAGCCGAGATCGAATTCATGGCAGGTCGCGTAGTCCGGGTCGTAGCTGTCGAAGAAACAGTCCCAGGGCGAGCCGGCGTAGGTCCACTCGACGCCGGCGGTCTCGTTGATGAAGCAGGCGACCAGGGCGACCCCAGCCAGTCCGCCCAGCGCGCTCCAGGGCAGGGACAGCTCGACGAAACCGGGCGACCACGCCACGAACGAGGGATCGGTTACGTCCTGCCACGTGCCGGAGTATTCCTTGAAGATCCGGTAGGAACCGTCGCACTTCCAGGCCAGGTGGTACTTGGCGGCGAAAGGCAGCGCGGGCTGCTGCGTGTTGTACGGCACGCCGGTGGTCGTCCCGTCCGTCCCGCGGAGATACAGCAGCAGCCAGCGGCCCTGGCTGGAGCCGACATCCGGCCCCTCGTAGCCCAGGAACAAGTGATCGTCGTCCCAGGTGACGTAGGACGTGTATCCGGTGCTGGTGGTCTGGAAGATCTCTCCCGCGTTGAAGTCGTTCATGCCGTCGATGAAGATGGTGTGGCGATAGGGGTCGGCGCTGGCCGGCGAAACCGGCCCCATGGCGAGCACGAGCGCGAGCGCCGCCCAGGCGGCCGCCGGCCAGGGGTGTCTCCGGGTGATATCCTGGCGTTTCATGATGAATCCTCCCATCTGGCATCGCATGGGACCGGGCCGGGGGATCGCGGCCATCCGGCTCATGGCCATGGTCTTGAATAGCGCTTTCAATTCTAGCGGATACCGGCGTCCGGTTCCACCGGATCCGGCTGGGGACAGGGGCGCCACCGCTCGCTGCTCAGTAGAAGAACAGCTCCCGCCGGACGCGGTGCCGCGGCACGCCATGGGACTCCCGCAGGGCGCGCAGTACCGCCTCCTGCATGGACGGCGGGCCGCACAGGTAGAAGGCCGGCCGCCCGGGCGGCACGTGCCTGGCCAGCAGCTCCGCGCCGACGTGTCCCCTCTCGAAGCTCACACCCGCGTCGTCTGGAGGCAGAGAATCTGGCGGCGCCTGGCTGAGGACGTGCACAACCCGCAGCGGCACGCGCTGTGACGCGGCGCTCAGCTCGTCCCGGGCGATGATGTCGTCCGCGGTCCGGTTGGCGCAGATCAGCGTGATACGAATTCCAGGCGCGGCCTGGGCGGCGTGGCGGATCAAGCTGAGGAACGGGGTGATGC
>Ga0315542_1000037_pt1 | contig 58823 bp, 45 predicted proteins | sample SalMarSW160120MG_FD_202541 | JGI IMG/M metagenome (GOLD analysis project Ga0315542, IMG submission 202541) | Salt marsh sediment microbial communities from the Plum Island Ecosystem LTER, Massachusetts, United States - Salt Marsh Sediment SW1601-20 ...
CATGTCTGAAAAACTGAAGACGCTGTCAAAAGGGGGATGCCGCCTTGTTGAAGAACAGGAATCCAGGGTTATGGGAAATCCCCAGGATGTACTGGCCGAACTCTTGGACAGGGGCAAAAAAGGCCTCACCATACAGCGGTACAAAGGTCTTGGAGAGATGAACCCCGGGCAGTTATGGCAAACCACCATGGACCCTGAAAGAAGAACACTGCTGAAAGTGGAAATTGAGGATGTGGTGGAAGCGGATGATATCTTCACGGTCCTGATGGGAGATAAGGTGGAACCCCGGAGGGAGTTTATCCAGAATAATGCTCTCCAGGTAAAAGAACTGGATATCTAAATGACTTTGGTTGAGCCCCTTACCGTTTACCCGTGTCGAATAGAAGACCGGTAATCGGTCGATTTCTGCATATGGCGGGGTAGCAAGAAAACTTGGGCAGGATAATACGAATGATTTGGCCCTTTCCAGGGGCTTTCCGCAAGCTACCTCGTCCAGTGGCAGCTCGCAATCTCTGCTGTTGCGTAAGCAATGCCGGAGCAAAATTGGAGTAAACGAATGGCAATTGATCTTATTTCAGAAACGGTAACAATCGAAGATGAGATGAAAAAATCTTATCTCGAGTATTCAATGAGCGTTATTGTGGGGCGGGCCCTCCCTGACATCCGTGACGGCCTGAAGCCAGTTCACAGGCGGATACTCTACGGAATGCATGACCTCAGGAACTACTATAACCGGCCGTTCAAGAAGTCCGCACGCCTGGTTGGAGATGTTATTGGAAAGTATCATCCGCACGGCGACGCGGCAGTCTATGACAGTATCGTGAGAATGGCCCAGGATTTCGCCATGCGGTATCCTCTGGTGGATGGGCAGGGAAATTTCGGATCGGTGGATGGAGACCCCCCTGCCGCCATGCGATACACTGAAGTGCGCATGACAAGGCTCGCGCAGGATTTTCTTTCCGATATAGATAAGGAAACCGTTGACTTCATGCCCAACTATGATGGTTCCCTGGTAGAGCCGGTGATCCTGCCCACGACCATACCGAATCTCCTTATCAATGGAGCCGCGGGAATAGCGGTCGGGATGGCGACGAATATCCCCCCCCACAATCTGGGCGAGATATGCGACGCCGTTGCCAAGATTATCGATGAACCGGAAACCGACATTGACACACTCGCGAGGATCGTTCCAGGTCCTGACTTTCCAACCGCCGGTTTTATTCTCGGACGCAGAGGTATTCGGGAGGCGTACAAGACCGGCCGCGGGATCATCAGGATCCGGGCGAGGGCCTTCGTGGAAAAGATCGGGCAGAATCGTGAGCGAATCGTTGTTTCAGAAATTCCCTACCAGGTGAACAAGGCAAAACTTCTGGAAAAGATCGCCTCACTTGTCAAGGAGAAAAAAATTGAGGGCATCTCCGATATACGAGATGAATCCGACAGGGACGGAATGCGCATCGTGGTAGATGTGAAGCGGGATGGTAGGTCCCTGGTGATCCTCAATCGGCTTTACAAGTTTACCCAGATGGAGGTTTCTCTCGGCATCATTCTCCTGGCCATCGTGAACGGACGCCCCCAGACCCTGACCCTGAAAGAAATTCTGGAGCATTTTGTTACGCATCGCCGGGAAATGATAATCCGCAGAACCATATATGATCTCAAGAAGGCGGAAGAAAGGGCGCACATTCTGGAGGGACTCAAGAAGGCTCTCGATTTTCTGGATGAGGTCATAGAGCTGATCCGATCTTCTACCGATCCCAAGGAAGCGAAATCCCGGCTCATGTCGGATTTTGACTTTTCAGATGTCCAGGCGCAGGCAATTCTGGACATGCGCCTGCAGAGACTGACGGGACTGGAGAGGGAAAAAATCAATGCGGAATACCAGGATCTGAAAAAGAATATTGCCCGTTTCAAGACGATTCTCGAGAGCGATGACGAGGTGCGCAAGATTATCAAAGCGGAAACCCAGGAAATCAGGGAGCGGTATGGGGATGACCGGCGGACGGAAATCCTGGAAGATGTGGGTGACATTGATGTTGAAGATCTCATTGCGGACGAGGATATGGTGGTCACCATGAGTCATCAGGGCTACATCAAGAGAAATCCCATCAGTCTTTACCGGGCGCAGAGACGAGGTGGAAAAGGGATGACGGGCGTCAAACCCAAGGCCGAAGACTTCGTGGAAAACCTTTTTGTTGCGTCTTCCCACGATAACTTCCTGTTTTTTACTAATCTTGGCAGAGTATACTGGAAAAAGGTGCATGAGATTCCTGAGGCCGGACGAATGTCAAAGGGAAAGGCCATTGTGAATTTTCTGGACCTTCGCCGCGGCGAAAAGGTTGCCACCACCCTTGCCGTGAAGGATTTTCACGAAGGAAAATATGTGCTCATGGCGACCAGAAACGGTCTTGTGAAAAAGACCGACCTTTTATCGTACAGCCGTCCGAGGGCCGGAGGAATTGCAGCCATAAAAATCAGGGAGGAGGATGAACTCATCGGAGTTCGAGTCACAAACGGGGACCAGGATATCTTTCTTACCACGCGGCGGGGAAAGTCGATCCGTTTCAATGAGTCCGAATTGCGGAGCATGGGCCGGGTTGCAAGTGGAAACATCGGTGTCCGTATGGAACCGGGAGACGAGGTGGTGGGTATGGAGGCCCTGCAGGAAGGGGCTACCATCCTGACCGTCACCGAGAACGGGTATGGGAAACGAACCCACACCGAAGAATACAGGCGGCAGTCACGCGGAGGAAAGGGGATACTGACCATCAAAGCCTCAGTCAGAAATGGTCCTGTCGTCTCTTCGTTCCAAGTTGCCCAGACTGATCAGCTCATGATCATAACGGGACATGGAAAGATTATTCGTCTCCGGGTGGGGGATATATCGATTATCGGCCGGAATACCCAGGGAGTGAAATTAATCAATCTGGGAGATGGAGAGAAAGTGGTCGGAGTGGCCAAGCTCATGGAAGAGTAGTAAAAGTTCTGCTGCTCCTTTTTTGTTCAGGTATTGGGAAAAGACGTTTTCGGTAATTCGCCAACAAGGAAACTGGTCGTGGAACGTGAAATCAGCAACATATCGGTGATCGGAGCGGGGAGCTGGGGGACCGCCCTTGCAAATCTTCTTGCAGAAAAAGGCATGGAGGTGGCCTTGTGGGTGCGGGAGGAGGAGGTGTACGATCAGATGCTGCACGGGCATGTGAACGGCGTATTCCTGCCCGGCGTTTCCCTGTCGCGCCATCTTACCCCGGTCCGCTCTTTCGAAGAGGCAGTATCGGGAAAGGAATTGGTATTGGTTGTCGTGCCGTCCCATGTGTTCCGGGGGGTTCTGGAGGGCCTTCGTCCATGCCTGGAGAAAGGGATGCATATCATGGCCGCCACGAAGGGGATTGAAAATGAGACCGGCATGATTATGTCCCAGGTGGCGGGCAGCGTATTACCGGAATCGTTTATGGGAACGTATGCCTGTCTTTCGGGGCCGAGTTTCGCGAAGGAGGTCTCTGCCGGGTATCCCACTGCAGTCACCATTGCCTGCAACGACATGAAGCATGCGGGGAAGCTCCAAGCACTCTTTACAACTTCGTTTTTCAGAGTATATGTTTCCCAGGACCTTGTAGGGCTGCAGCTGGGAGGGGCCCTGAAGAATGTTATTGCCATCGCGGCTGGGGCTTCGGACGGTCTCCGGTTTGGACACAATGCCCGTGCCGCCCTTATCACGAGGGGGCTGGCGGAAATCACCCGCCTGGGAGTAGCGTTAGGTGCAAATCCTCATACCTTTGCGGGTCTTGCGGGGATCGGAGATCTCGTTCTCACGTGCACCGGTGATCTGAGCCGGAACAGGACCGTTGGGTTTAAGATTGGAAAAGGCATGAGACTGAAAGAAATCACCAGCGGTATGAACATGGTGGCCGAGGGCATTAAGACCACCAGATCCGCATATGAGCTTTCAAGAAAAGTGGGCGTGGATATGCCTATTACGGCTGAGATTTATGAGGTTCTCTATCATGGAAAAGAGCCAAAAGATGCCGTGAGGGATCTAATGACCAGGGAACCCAAGGTCGAGCTTGAGCATTGAGACTATGCCCATATTCTCCAGATACCTGTATAAGGAGTTTTTTAAACTCCTTTTTCTGTGCCTGTTTGCCTTCATTTCCATATACATAATGGTGCATTTTTTCGGCAGGGTGGACAACTTTATTGAAGCCCAAGTGCCGAGGAATGTGATCATCCGCTACCTTCTCTATCTCCTTCCTTTTATTGTCGTACAAATGTTGCCGCCGGCGGTCCTGATAGCGGCCATTATCATGTTCAGTCTGATGAGAAAAAACAACGAGATCACGGCGCTGAAAGCATGCGGCATCAAGCTGTTTGATTTCATGAGCCCTTTGTTTTTTCTCGGTTTTCTTCTTTCTCTCGGTCTCTTTCTCTTTTCCGAATCCATGGTTCCCTATGCAAGCTCCAGGGCGAACGCCCTGTGGAGGGTATACGTTGAAAAGAAGAGCACAGGAGGGTCCTATGGCCGGGATCACATCTGGTATCGCTCAAAAAATGCCATCTACTGGATAGCGCGGTTTGACGCAAAGAAGAAAGCCATGTACAGGCCCACTTTTTACTTCTTTGACCCGTCCTTTCGGCTGCTGAAAAGGATTGACGGAAGGATGGCGCTATGGACGGGCTCCACATGGGAAATAAGGAACGGAATCACACTGACCGCTGAAAAGGACGGCGGGTATGCGTTGGGCAGGTTTCAAAAAATGTACCTGAAGATACCGGAGAAACCGAAGACGTTTGCCAAAGAGGAACGGCAGCCTGAGGAAATGGGATACTGGCAACTCAAGCGATTTGCCGAAAAGATCCGGGACGAAGGGTATGATGCTTCCCGGTATTTTGTGGACCTTGATATCAAGCTCTCTTTCCCTTTTATCGTTTTCATCATGGTACTGCTCGGAGCGCCGATTGCCCTTCTCCAGAAGAGGGGTGGAACCCCTGTTGCAATAGCGTGGGGCGTGGTAGCGTGTTTTCTCTATTTGGTCATACTGGGTATCTCAAGGTCACTGGGCTTTGCCGGGATATTGCCGCCCATCCTCGCTGCCTGGCTGGCAAATGGGATCTTTTTTTTCCTGGGGTCCTTCCTGATCCTGCGGCTTGATCGATAAGAGAAAGGCCACAAGGACTCCGCGGATAAGCGGAGTCCTTGTGGCTTTGGTGTTTATTTGGTTATTCTCCTGATTGCTTCAAAATGACGAAAAGCGTGCCGTTCCCTCGTTTTATGAGCAGCAGGAGTCCTTCGCTTTTCTTTGCTTTGCTGAGAGCCATATTGTAATTATCCAGGTCCTTGATATCCTTGCGATCAATCTCTTTGATGATATCGCCTGCCCTGAGCCCTGCTTCCGCTGCCGGGCTGCCGGGTTTCACTTCTGAGATTACCACTCCCTCTTCGTTCGGATTCAGACCGAGATGGCGTGCAAGATCGGGGGTGATTGCCTGGACGGTCAGGCCCCATGCGCTCTCATTTTCAGAAGAAAAAACCTCTTGTTGATTTTGTGGCATGGTCCCGATTTTCACCTGGATGCTTTCTTTCTTCTTGTCCCGGATGATATCAACTGTGACGCTGGTATCCGGCTTCGTTGCAGCGACTATTCGCGAAAGCATATGGGCATCTTTGACCTCTTTTCCGTCGAATCGGGTGATAACGTCCCCTCGTTTCAGACCGGCCTTTGCAGCGGGACTGTCTTTTGAGACATCTGATACCAGAACACCCTGGGTGGTGTTGATCCCAAAGGATTTTGCCAGTGCAGGAGTGATGTCCTGGATCATGACGCCAAGCCATCCCCGGATAATTTTTCCGGACTTGAGTTGGGGAAGCAGTTCTTTCGCCATGTTGATGGGAATGGCAAATCCGATGTTTTGGCCACGGGCGATTATTGCGGTATTGATGCCTACAACCTCGCCCTGCATGTTGAAGAGCGGGCCGCCGCTGTTTCCCGGATTGATGGCCGCGTCGGTCTGGAGAAAATCATCATAGGGTCCGGCTCCGATAATCCTCCCCTTTGCACTGATGATCCCGACGGTGACCGTCTGGCCCAGGCCGAAGGGATTGCCCACAGCCATGACCCAGTCCCCAACCCTGATGGTATCGGAATTTCCCAGTTTGACCGGTGCCGGAAAATTCTTGTCCGGCTTCACCTTAATCAGCGCTAGATCCGTCTTGGGGTCCCGTCCGATTATCTTGGCATCATATTCTCTGCCGCTGTCCAGTTTCACCTTTATCTCGGTTGCCTTTTGCACCACATGATTATTGGTGAGAATGAAGCCGTCGGAACTGATAATAAACCCTGATCCGAGGGCGTGGGTCTTCATCTCTCCCCGGGGAACATTCCCGAAAAAATGCTTGAAGAAATCATTCCCGAAAAAATGATCGAACGGGGGACGGCGTCCTTCAAAAGGACTGACCTGGGAACCTTTAATGATCTGGGTGGTCGATATGTTTACGACGGAGTGTTTCACATTATCGGCAAGATTTGCGAAAGAGGCCGGGCCGGAAGAGGCCGCGTGTGCCAGAACGGGCGCAGAGAAAAGCAAAAGCATGCCAAGCAATACGATGCACCCGAGCATTTTCGATGAAGTTTGTTTGTTGTATTTCATGGTGTTATCCTCCTCTATTTTTTATACATTCTTATCTGTTTCTCTCGTGAATGGATCCTTCGACACGGGTTTCAGCGGTTTGATGTTTTGAGATCTGCAGTTCCATGGCGTTCTGTTTCCCCACCGGGCAGGTCTTGCAGGTCTCCAGGCCGATTTTTCTGATAATGTCAAACTCCCGAACGGGGATCTCCTCATTGATCTTTTGGGCCTCCAGGTACCTGAGGGCGCAGGCGTTTCTTGAAATGCGCAGATTTCCCGGTTGTCTTGGGCATGGTATCAATCGGAAGTTCATGGTATCCTCCTTCCTTGGTTTGACCGTTATGGAACGGTCTTGGTGTACGGGGAGAATGGCGACTCCCACCTGGCCAGTTTCAGGTGAACTATATGGGTTGAATATTTCTCCAACATTTCCTGGACATTACAATTCTGAAAAGTTTCCGAGAAGACTTCGGAAGGTTGCATTTCTTTCATATGAAGGGTATATTGAGTATCCACGACACATTCTGAACACGTTACGGATGGAAAAAAGGTGTTTTCACGATGTTCCGGGCCGGGTGCGGCCGTGCATGGAGAGGGGGATTGAATATGGCGATCATTACCATTTCCAGAGGATCCTATAGCAAGGGTAAGGAAGTGGCTGAGAAGGTGGGGCAACGGCTTGGATATGAGTGCATTTCTCGTGATGTCCTTCTTGAGGCATCAGAGCGATTCAATATCCCGGAGGTGAAGCTGGTGAGAGCCATCCACGATGCTCCCTCCATTCTCGGCCGCTTTGCGTATGGGAAGGAGAAATACGTCTCCTTTATTGAAGCCGCAATACTGAGGCATTTCAAGAATAATAATGTTGTTTATTGCGGACTGGCAGGTCATTTTTTCGTCAAGGGAGTGTCCCATGTCCTCAAGGTACGGATTCTTGCAGATTTCGAAGACCGGGTCCGGCTTGAGATGGAGCGGGAAGGGATATCAGAAAGAGAAGCGGCCCACATTCTCGAAAAAGATGACGAAGAACGGCGTAAGTGGAGCAGGCACCTATACGGGATAGATACCTGGGACCCCACCTTGTACGATCTGGTAATTCACATTAAGAAAATACGTGTGGATGCTGCAGTGGATATGATCTGCAATACCGTGGCACTGCAGGAGTTTGAAACCACTCCTGAATCTCAGAAAATGATAGAAAACCTTGCCCTTGCTGCTGAGGTGCGGGCGGCCATTATTGATGTGAAGCCGGATGTTCGGGTTGTCGCATCTGATGGGAACGTGCAGATAAAAACGACAGAAATTGGATCCAGGGAATTGGCCCTTGAGAAAGAGCTGGAGAGAATAGCCGCGGCAATCCCCGGAGTGAACGACGTGGAAACTGCCGTGCGTCCAAAGGACATCGCTGATTAAGAGATACCCATGCCGAGACCCAGAAAACGGAGATTCGTCCAGGGGCATCCGGTCGTTGATGCCTTCATTCCGAACAGCGTGCCTCCCTGGGGCAGAGAGGAAGTGCTCCTCCCGGTAGAGGGTCTTGAGGCCATCAGGCTGAGCGATTTTCAAGGCCTGGATCAGGAGACGGCCGCCCGGATGATGAATATCTCACGGCAGACCTTCGGAAGAGTCCTGGCAGAGGCACGGGCAATTGTCGCGGATGCCCTGGTGCGGGGCAAAGTGCTCAAAATTGAGGGCGGTCATTTTGATATTCCACATCGCGGCCGGAGGCGCCGCAGGGGATGGGCGGGGGACGTCTAAAAAAGAAGCGGGTCACAGTTTCTTGAAGAGCTGGTTAGCCGCCGTAAGCATGGGATCCCATACCGGGCTGAAAGGCGGAGCATAGGCCAGGTCACACTGGGTAAACTCTGCCACGGTCATGCCTGCATGGAGGGCGACCGCAGGCGCATCGATGCGGTGGGCCGCACCCTCTTTTCCCACCATCTGGACCCCGAGCAGGCGGCCGGTTTTCCGGTCCCCCACCATCTCCACCCCTATCGTGGATGCCCCCGGGTGAGAATGGGCACGGGTCCTGGCCTGTATGGTTATTTCAACGGGTTCAAACCCGGCTTTCTGTGCCTCAGCCACGTTCAGGCCGGTACGGGCCACCTGCAGGTCAAACACCTTGAAAACAGCGGTCCCGGCTACGCCGGGAAGGGCCACCTCTTTTCCCGTAACATTGTCGGCCACTGCCCAGCCGGCCCTGTTTGCCCGCAGGGCAAGAGGGATCCAGGTCTTTTGATCGGTTACGACATGATATGCATCGGCGCAGTCTCCGGCAGCATAGATATATTGGTTTGACGTTCGCAGAAATCTATCCACGGCAATGGATTTCTTGACGCCCAGTTCCAGTCCAGCATTCTCAGCCAGCCGGGAATTGGGTATCACCCCAATGGCCACCAGGACCATCTGGCCTTCGAGCTCCAGGTCCGCGCAGCGCACCTTGAACCCACTGTTCGTCTCCTCTATCGCTTCTACCTCGTGACCCAGGTGGAGGCTGACACCATGTGTCTCAACCTCTTCCCTGACCATGCCGGAGAGCGTCTCCTGCATCCACGGGAGAAATACGGGTCTCGGTTTCACCATCATCACTTTTATATCTCTGGCGCGGAGGGCCTCACACATCTCCAGGGCAATATACCCCATGCCGATGATAATCGCCTCTTTGACGTGATGGTCGGCTATGAATTTCTTGATTCTTCTCCCGTCATCCAGGCTTTTCAGGCCCATAACACCGGGAAGATCGAAACCCGGCAAGTCGGGGATGATGGGTGACGCCCCCGTGGCGATAAGCAATTGGTCATACGGCACCCGGAATGCGGTGCCGTCGAGGGCGGTTCCCTCGACCAGATTTTGCACGGGATCAATGACCTCCACCCGGTGGCCTGTCCTGAGGTCTATTCCCTGTTTTTCCCGGAACACCTGCGGGTGTCTGACAATGAGATCGTCAATTTCCCTTTGAGGATCTGCGATATTATACGGCATACCGCATGCGCTGTAGGAAACATCCCCGGTCTGTTCCAGGACGATTACTTCCATGCCGGACCGCCTTCTCTTTGCGCGGCTTGCAGCGCTCATGCCTGCCGCATCCCCTCCAATGATCACGAATCTCATGCCTTTCTCCTCTTCTCCCCGGATGGGACGGTGTAATAAATCAGGCCGTTTCGCCGTTCTGTTGAGATCTGTGCACTGCTTGTCAGCTTGCCGAGGTATTTTGAAACCTCGTTCATGTGCATCTCGAAGGCATGGGCAATCTGTTCCGCTGTGCATGGTCGCCGCTGCAACATGGCAAGTATGGCGTCTTGGTTGGCATGCATGGAACCTCCTTGGGCTGTCTTGAATTCGGCGATGATTTCCGCTCTCGGGTCAAAGAGATCGCAAAACCCTTCCATTTCTTCCTTGGTCAGGGGAATGGCAAAATCCTCTGCCGGGGGACGGACGGCTGTATTGAGTTGAACGCGATCAGGTGCTATTTCCTTTGCCAGGGCCGCGATTTTTCGCACTTCTTCCGCGGCTGCGTTTATTCCCTTGATCAGAAAGACCTCCAGGAAGAGTTTTCCGGTGTATTCCGCTCGGAAGGCCTTTTCCCCTGCCGTCAGCATAGCAAATCGGAGTGCAGGGTGCGGGCGGTTCACCCGGCGATACGATGCGTCGTCCCAGGCACTAAGAGATGCCTTGACGATAGTGGCGTGAGAGGCCGCCTCTCGAACCTCAGGAAGATAGAGCATGGTGCCATTGGTCAGGAGAAGCGCGGGGATCTTGCTGTTTTCGCGGATAAACGCCAGAACCTCTCCAAAACGGGAATGGAGTGTGGGCTCACCAGAGCCGGAGAGCGTGATATAATCGGCCCGGCCGTCTGTTTTCAGCCAGTCTTTGAGTTCGGCAATCACCGCGTCTGTGGGGACATACTCTTTCCGTTCCACGGACGAACTGCCGGTGCGTCCGAGCTGGCAGAAGATGCAGTCCAGGCTGCATGTTTTTGGCCGACTCAAATCCACCCCCAGAGAGCGTCCGAAACGACGAGACGGCACCGGCCCGAAGAGATAGCGATATCGCTTGTTCATGCGTTGTCTTTCTCCACCCATATTACGAAAGTCCATGAGAAATGCGGGCTACTGATGTTTTACAATTGCTTTAACCTCTTCTCCGGACAGTACCTCTTTTTCTTCCAGCTTTGTTGCAAGGGCGTCCAGGAGAGCGCGGTTTTCGCCCAGGAGTTTCTTGACCCTTTCATAGTTCGTCGTAATGACCTGTTTCACCTCTCCATCTATATCAACAGCGGTCTGTTCGCTGTAGTTTTTCTCTTCCCCGTATTCTGTGCCCAGAAAGAGGGATGTTTGTTTTTTGCCGAAGGTGAGCGGCCCCAGTTTTTCGCTCATTCCGTAGGAACAAACCATGTTTCTCGCCACCTCCGATGCCCTTTCCAGGTCGTTCTGGGCTCCCGTGGAGACGTCGCCGAAGACGATTTCTTCCGCAACCCTGCCGCCCAGAAGGATGGCAATCTGATCCAGGAGCTCGTTTTTCGTGGCAAGAAATTTTTCCTTTTCCGGGAGTTGCAGGGTGTACCCCAATGCACCGATGCCCCTTGGAATGATGGAGACCTTGTGGACCGGTTCTCCTGTGGGGACCAGTTCCGCTACCAGGGTGTGGCCTGATTCATGAAAAGAGACTCGGTGCTTTTCTTCGGGACTCAACGTGTTCTTTTTCTTTTCCGGGCCTGCGATGACCCTGTCTATTGCCGCTTCAAAATCCTCCGTTGTGATGGCATCGCGGTTTTTTCGAGCGGCCAGAATGGCCGCCTCGTTGGCCACATTGGCCAGATCTGCACCCACAAAGCCCGGTGTCCGCTTTGCCACGGTTTCAAGGTTCACGTCAGAGGCCATTGTCAGGTCGCGGGTATGAATTTTCAAGATGTCCACTCTCCCCTGGAGGTCGGGCTTGTCAACCACGATCTGCCGGTCAAAACGGCCGGGACGCAACAGGGCCTTGTCCAGGACATCAGGACGATTGGTGGCGGAGAGGACCACCACGCCTTTGCTGGTATCAAAACCGTCCATTTCCACCAGAAGCTGATTCAGGGTCTGTTCCCGCTCATCGTGCCCGCCCATGGCCATCGGACCGCCGCGCTGCCGCCCGATGGCGTCCATTTCATCTATGAATATGATACATGGCGCTTTTGCCCGTGCCTGTTCAAAGAGATCGCGAACCCGGGCGGCACCGACGCCCACGAACATCTCAATAAAGTCAGAGCCACTTATGTGAAAAAACGGCACTCCTGCCTCTCCTGATACGGCGCGGGCAAGCAGGGTCTTTCCCGTGCCCGGCGGGCCCACCAGGAGGACCCCTTTCGGCATTCGTCCTCCCAGGCGTTGGAAGTGATCGGGATTCCGGAGGAACTCAATGACCTCCTCGAGCTCCTGTTTGGCCTCGTCAACACCTGCCGCGTCTTCGAAGGTAACATGCTGCTCTGTTTCCGCATGGATGTGTGCTTTGTTTTTCCCTATATTCATAAAGTTCATTCCCATGCCGCCCATTTTTTTCCCAAGGTATCCCCATAAGAGGAAAATAATGCCGAAGGGAATGATCCAGGTAAAGAGGAGGTTGCTCAGGAAGTGGCTTTCCACTGCAGCGCTGTATTTGACCCCGTGTTTATCAAGAGCCTTTGCCAGCTGATCATCGCGCAGTCGCACCGTGACAAAATGACGGGGCTTGCCGGTCTTCTTATCCGTCAATTTGAGTGTCCCCGTGATGACATTTTGCTTTATGATACAATCAGAAATCTGCCCCGCCTGCACGTATTGCATGAATTGGCTGTAAGGAATTTGTTCCCTTTTCACCTGCATGCTCGACTGGAACATATAAAAAAGGAGGAATATGATAATAAAATACCAGAGGGAAAATGGCCCCTGTTTCTGCCAGGGTTTTTTTTCAGGGGGTTTATTGATATGCATTTCAGGTTCATTCGGATTGAAATTGAAATTCGTTTTTTTCATGAGCGCCTCCCATTCAGTCACTTGCGTCCTACACCGGGTTCCATACCCCGTTGCTTGCAACGTTGGGGTCACTCCCGCGAAACCGGTCCTCGACCCCGATCGGGGAGCGGGAATCACAACAGCGGGATACCCTGCTGCCTGCGGCGGGGTAGTTCCTTTACTCGTTGGTTGTGGAGGAAAAGATACTCCTTTTCTTCCGATGGTAGGGAGAAATGGTCCACACAACAGCCCCAATTCCCGCGATTGCACCCGGTGAGATGAACGCATAACGCTTCATATCTCCTGAGAGGCGTTAAAGGGCTTCGCCGAACAGATACCCTGTACTTCTCAGGAAAACAGCCCAAAGCACGCACCGCATGGTGCAGAAGGTCATACGTACTGGTGGGGTCGTGCCCATTCCGATTGCAAAGGGGACCACCGTTCGAAATCCATGCAGGAAAAGGAATGCGACCATCAAGAGAATCCAGTGTCGTATGTGCTATATTCTCATACTGAAGAGCATTAGGCAAGGTTTCATATTCGCCTGTTATGCCGTTTGAAAAGACAGGCGATCTGTGTTAATTGATTATGGAAGTCGGGTACCGCGATGAATCATGAAATGCAGACAAAGGCTGAAAGATGGAGCAGAAGATGAGAATGAAAAAGAGGCCCATCCACCATCTCGGCTCGCTTTTGGGTGTCTGCTTGTTTCTGGTGGCCCTGTTGATTCTGTATCGTGAACTCAGGGCCTATGAACTTCAGGATATCTCTTCTTATTTCAAGAGGCTTCCCGCTGCCGATCTCTTGCTTGCAGTATTTTTGACGGTCCTCAATTATGTGATTATGACCGGATATGACTTTCTCGCCTTGCGGTACATAAAGTATCGGCTGGCGAACAGGAAAATAGCGCTGGCATCCTTTGTGGGGTATGCGTTCAGCAACAATATCGGGCTTTCAATGGTGGCCGGAGGATCGGTTCGATTCCGTCTCTATTCCGCCTGGGGTCTGTCGACCCTGGAGATAGTCGAAGTGATTGCTTTCTGCAGCCTGAGCCTCTGGCTGGGATTCTTGGCCCTCAGCGGGACGGTTTTTCTTTTTAATCCCATGATCATTCCAAAAGCGCTTCATTTGCCGTTCACCTCCGTGCGCCCGTTAGGTGCGGTATTCTTTGTTTTGGTGGGCGCCTATTTCCTTTTTTGTTTTCTCAGGAAGCACCCTTTAAAGGTGGGACAATGGGAGTTTACGCTGCCGTCTGCAAGCCTCTTTGCCCCCCAGCTCGCCGTGGCATTCTTGGATTGGAGTCTCGCAGGGAGCGTCTGTTATGCGCTGTTCCCGCATGTTCCCGGCTTGTCCTTCCCCGGGTTTATGGGGATCTATCTGCTTGCTCAGCTTGCAGGAATGCTGAGCCAGGTTCCCGGAGGCCTCGGCGTTTTCGAAACAGTGATTATTCTGCTGATGTCCTCCCACGTGAGAGGTCCTGCAGTGATGGGGGCCCTCTTGGCCTATCGATGCATCTACTATATATTCCCGCTCATGGCAGCGACCCTGCTCCTTGCGGGAGAGGAAATGCTTCTGAGAAAAGGGAAACTCCAACAGGCGGCACGGACCATCGGCAGGTGGATTTCGGTTGCAATTCCCCAGGCCCTGGCTTTTTCCGTCTTTGTTGCGGGCGTTATACTCCTGTTTTCAGGGGCGACTCCGGAGATCAGAACCCGTATCGCCTGGATTGGGCGTTTCCTGCCGTTATTCGTCATTGAATCCAGCCACTTTCTGGGGACTATCGCCGGGGTAATACTATTGATCCTGGCCCGTGGATTACAGAAAAGGATTGACGGAGCATATATACTGAGTGTTGTTTTTCTCGGGGCAGGGATTTTTCTTTCCCTTCTGAAGGGCCTGGATTATGAAGAGGCCATTATTTTGTCGTTTATACTGATGGCCTTTGTTCCCTGCAAACGCTATTTCTACAGGAAAAGCTCTCTCCTTCACGAAGACATTGGGCCGGGCTGGATCGCGGCCGTTTCTTTGGTTCTTGTTTGTTCGGTATGGCTGGGAATGTTTTCCTTTAAACACGAGGAATATTCGAATGATCTCTGGTGGCGGTTCACCCTCTTCGGTGGAGCATCCCGTTTCTTGCGCGCCATTGTCGGCGGCATCGGCGTGCTGCTCTTTCTTGCCGTTGTGCGGTTGCTCAGTCCAAGGCCTCCCCTTGCCGCCCCGGCGTCTTCTGCCGAACTTCCGGAAGTTGCGAGGATCGTGAAGTCCTGCCGGAGAACCAGTGCCAACCTCGCCTTCCTTGGTGATAAGAAATTCCTTTTCAGCCCGGGAGGAGAAAGCTTCATCATGTACCAGGTGAAAGGCAGGACTTGGGTCGCCATGGGGGACCCTGTCGGCGATGAGAGCACATGGGGAGATTTGATCTGGGATTTTCGGGAAATGTGTGATCGATATGACGGATGGACCGTTTTTTATCAAGTGAGTCATGACCGACTGTATCTGTATCTCGATCTGGGATTGACGTCCATGAAGTTAGGGGAGGAGGCCCGGGTTTCCCTGGAGGATTTCTCTCTCACAGGACATGGGCGGAGGGGGTTTCGCAACACCCTCCATAAGTTGGAACGGGAGGGATATCTTTTTGAGGTCGTGCACCAGAAAGATGTAGCTGCAATGGTACCGGCATTCAAGGAGGTTTCCGATGCTTGGCTCGAGGGAAAACATACAAGAGAGAAAGGGTTTTCCTTAGGATTTTTCAATGAAGAGTACCTGATGAGATTCCCGGCAGGCATTGTGAAGAAGGGCGACCAGCTCGTTGCCTTTACCAATATCTGGCTTAGTGCTGAAAAGGCGGAGCTTTCCGTGGATCTCATGCGGTATCTTCCGGACATGCGTCGCAGTGTCATGGACTATCTGTTTATTCAGCTAATGCTTTGGGGGAAACAGGAGCGCTACCGGTGGTTCAACCTCGGAATGGCGCCTCTGTACGGACTTCCTGAGCATCGTCTGGCACCCTTATGGAACAGGGTCGGTGCTTTTGTCTTTCGCCATGGAGAACATTTCTACAACTTCCAGGGGCTGCGTGAGTATAAGGAGAAGTTCAACCCGGTGTGGACTCCCAAGTACCTGATCTGCCCGGGCGGGTTTTCCGTGCCCCGGATCCTCGTAAATGTGGCATCATTGGTGTCCGGAGGCCTGAAGGGCGTTGTGTCCAAGTGAGACTCTGTTGTTTCCATTCGTCTTCCATTGTTGCCTGTCCGCGTTTTCGACGAAAACACGCATCTGCACATTCTTTCCAAAATGTAATGCTTTTGAAAGGAGCTAGAAATATTGAAGATCTATAATAGACGCATTTTAAGAAAGGTGCATGATAAACAGGATCGATGAAGAAGGGAGGAAGCGAATGGCGGAACCGACTACCAAGGAGGACATCAAAAAACTCAAAGGGGATAACCACAGGCTTGCATTACGGCTCAGAGAACTTGAACAAGATCATGCTGCATGGGCACTGAAGCGGGAAGAAAGGGACATTCAGGAACTGATGAATCTCCTGCAACAGCTTGAGATGGATGTGAACGTAATGGCAGGCAATTGTTTTTCACTCCAGAATCGCAAGGACGGGGATGGATTTGGGCAGGTCTTACACAACGCATACGTGCATCTTAATATCTTGTTTGAAGACGTCAAGAAGGCCAGGATTGATCTGGAGAAGGCCTATATTCAACCTCAGGAGTTGAGACAAATGGAAATAGACTGGGGGAAGTTGCGGAAGACGGTGGGAACCATCGCCCAGCATCTGGGAGGATGAGAAGCACCATTGATTTTTTCTCACACCGGCCGCTGCAACATTGTTACCGTATGCTTCTCGTGGAGAAAACCCGGGGAGAGGGGAGCTTCATCAACGGCAGGCGATGTGCCCTGACGAAGGGCGGAAACATTATGGTCGCAGTCCACACTCAACTGCTTGGTGATTAGGGCCGAGGACTTCATCGCTGATCCGGTTCGCCCGATGGATATCTATTTCTAGGAAACTCGTCGGCGCTGACCCGGTGAGCTGTGGAGGAATCAGCCCAAATAACGGTCTTTTCCCTATAATTTCCTGTTGACAGTGCATTCCCCTTCAACTTATTGTAAATCTATTCGCTACGATAACTGTAAGCTCCCATATCTTGAGGGGCAGATGTTGGCAACACACCATTTATGCTCGTGTTTGATCCGCCCCCCAAAAACCAAGCTCCTATCATTCCTTGTGGCTGCCGTACATTGGCTCAAACAGGAGGAAACCGTGGCCCAGCTTCGGTGGTATCAGTCGGGGATGCTCGGTGGTGTCACTGCGCCAGCGAACGACCGGTTGCCGGACTTGATTGGGCTGGGCGCCGAGAAGTGCGGCTCGACCAGCCTGCATTACTACCTGAGGGCGCATCCCGAAGTAGGGGTCCAGCGTGTGAAGGAGATGCGGTTCTTCCTCGACGACGGCAGCTTTCACAAGGGAGTCGACTGGTATAAGCGGCAGTTCCCCGCAGGTGCTAAGACGCTGATGGAGTCGCACGGCGGCGGTTACACGGATTACCCGCGGACAAAGGGCATACCGGAACGGATCCACGGGCTCATACCGGGGGCCCGTTTCATATACCTCGTGCGGGATCCGATCGACCGCATGATTTCCCGCTGGGTCCACAACTACTCGAACAGTGACGAGCACCGGCCGGTGGCAGAGGCGTTGCTGGACCTGGACGACCCGGAGTACGCTCCTCAGAGCATGTATTACATGCAACTCCAACAGTACCTCCCGTACTTCGACGTGTCGCGGTTCCTCGTTGTCAATCACTTGGACTTGCTGAACAAGCGTGTCGAGACGCTGCAGCGCATCTTCTGTTTTCTGGGTGTGGACCCCGGTTTCTACAGCAGGGAGTTCAACTTGATCCGTCACAGTTCGCAGGCCAAGCGGCGCCCCACGCGACTGGGAATGTGGTTGCATGAGAACGCGGGCAGACGCGTTTTCGAGCAACTGCACGGGCCGCAGCGGCATTGGTTCAAGAAACTGTTCTACACCGCGGTATCACGCCGGGTTAAGCGGCCCGAGCTCAATCGGCCGGTCAAAGACCGGTTACGGGAGGTGTTTGCCCCTGACGTGGCGGCACTGGAGCGGCTTGTCGGCGCCAGGTTCGAAGGCTGGTTGCAGTAATCGGCAACCTCACAAGGCGTGGCGTGTGCGTGTAGTGTACCACTATTGCTATTCTTGATCCGCATAGCCGGGCCATTTCCGTATACAGCCAGTTCCATGCCTGAAGGCTCTGCTTGTCGGTTAGTGCTACTGTTGCCGAGCATCTGGACGGCCCCGCCAGTGACCCCAGCAACAATTGCCGCCTGTGGATGTACGGCTCATGTCTCTCGACGATGGACCGGCGATCTGTCAGAGTGCGGTTACGCGGAGCGAATAGGAAGGCCACATGAAACCATCGTTATCAGTAATCATTACCACGTACAATGCGCGTGACACGATCCGTGCCTGTCTTGAAGCCCTGCGCTGCCAGGAAACGGAGGCGCCGTTCGAGACCATAGTCGTGGACAGTTCTACGGACGGAACGGCCGACATCATTGTGGAGAACTTCCCCGAGGTGAGGCTGCAGCGGTTCAGCGAGAGGAAGTTCTGCGGTGGCGCCCGAAATCACGGTGTATCCATGGCGAACGCTGATATCGTCGCGTTCACGGATGCCGACTGCAGGGCAAGCAAGGGTTGGGTTGACGCAGTTCTCCGGGCGCACGAACGCCCGGACCCAGTGATCGGCGGCGCGATAGCGCCGGTAACGGGGCAGGGCATTGTGGGCTGGGCCGCGTACTTCAGCGAGTTCTGTCAGTGGATGCCGGGGACCCCGGCGGGAACGATGGACGACGTTGCCGGGGCGAACATGTCATACAAGAAGATCATCTTCCACCGGTGCGGCAAGTTCGTCGAGGGTACTTACTGCTCGGACAGCGAGTTCCACTGGCGGCTCCGGGCTGACGGAAAGCGGCCGCGGTTCGACCCATCCATGGTGGTGCGGCACCATTGCATCGACCGCCTTGGCCATTTCCTGGCACACGAGTTCAACCATGGCCGGAGCTTCGGACGGGTGCGGACCACGGCGCGCCATTACAGCGGATGGCGGCGGGCGGCGTACGTGGTGTTCTGGCCGCTGGTCGCGTCAAAAGTGTTCGGAACAGTATTTCTCAACAACCTGGGAAACACGCGGTATATTTTGCCGTTTATTGCGGCGTTGCCGTTGACGTTCCTCGGCATTGTCTGCTGGGTCGCCGGCGAGACGTCGGCCTATGCGGAACTCGAGGGCAAGTGAGCCGGCCGGTTATGTTTAGAGGTGTGCAATGATGGATGACACTCAGCTTGCGGATTCACCGCTTCTCTCCGTGATTGTCGCGACGCCGGACAACTACGCGACGGTGCGACAACTCGTTCGGTACCTGGCGCAACAGACCATCCGCGAACGGCTCGAGATAGTGTTCGTTGCGCCGTCGAGCGGCGACGCGGGACTCGACGAGTCGGAGTTGACAGGGTTTCACAGCTATGTCCTGCTGGAAACCGGGCTGTTCCGTTCGTTGAACCATGCCCGCGTCGCCGGAATCCGGATCGCAAAGGCGTCCATAGTTGTTCTCACCGAAGACCACTGTTTCCCTGCTCCTGAATGGGCTGAAGCCCTTGTGGCCGCCCACCAAGGTTCCTGGGCGGGAGTCGGTGCTGCCGTCGGCCTTGCGAACATCCATTCCACGAATGCTTGGGCCAATTACCTCATCCAGTATGCGCCCTGGATCAAGCCTGCAACGGCCGGCGCAATCAATGACATCGCGGGCCACAACAGTAGCTACAAGAAAGACATCCTTCTTTCATACGGGGACGATCTTGAACCGATGATGGACTTCGAATTCACGCTCCACCAGGACCTCCAAGAGAAGGGCTACCAGCTTTACCTGGAACCCAAGGCGGAGATGTACCATCTGTTCATCACCTGTTTCAGAGCTGCAATGGCTGAGCATTTCAACATCGGCCAGTTGCTGGCCGCTTCCCGGGCACCGCATTTCGCCTTTGCGCGCAGGTTCTTCGCGCTGCTGACAGTGCCGCTCCTCCCAGCCGTGCGGATGTATCGCATCCTGCGGCTGGTCCATCACATGGGCTGGAGCCGGAAGCTGCTGCCCGGGATCCTGCCGTGGCTGATCTTCATGCTCGCAGTCAGCGCCTTCGGCGAGCTGGCGGGGTACACGATCGGCAAGGGCAAGGTGCAGGCTCGGACGATCGACCTCGATTTTCATCGCGAACGTTTCGTCTCGGAAAAGGAACGCCGCCGAATCTGGGGTGAGGACCTCGTGGACTTCGCGGCAATGCCGGTAGACCCGACAATGGGCAGCGCAGGCAAGTGAGAGCATGTGTGGTATCTGCGGCATAGTGGGCAGCAGAGCGGACCGGCCGGTGCCGCTTTCGCTGCTCGAAAGCATGACCCGTACGCTGGTCCACCGGGGCCCCGACGAGCAACGGACGCAGATTGACGGCAACGTCGGCCTCGGTCACTGCCGGCTGAAAATCATCGATCTCACCGCTGATGCACGCCAGCCCATGAGTAACGAAGACGATTCGAACTGGCTGGTTTTCAATGGGGAAATCTACAACCACCTCGCTCTGCGGCGGGAGCTCGAGCAGAAGGGCCATCGCTTCAAGTCGCGCAGCGACACGGAGGTAATCCTGCACCTTTACGAAGAGCACGAGGAGGAATGCCTCTCGCACCTCCGGGGGATGTTTGCTTTCGCGATCTGGGACACGGCCCGCAAGAAGCTCTTCCTTGCGCGCGACCGGCTGGGGCAGAAGCCCCTCTTCTATGCGCAGACCGCGGACAGGCTCGTGTTCGCTTCCGAGATCAAGGCGCTCCTGCAGGATCCGGACGTCGACAGGACGCCGAATCCGCAGGCCATCCACCACTACCTTTCACTGAGCTACGTCGCGGGCATTGAGACCGCTTTTAAGGGCATCCAAAGGGTTGCGCCCGCGCACAAGCTTGTCTACAAAGACGGCGAGGCCCGGACTTCACGCTACTGGCGCCTGTCGTTCGCCGGTTCAACGGCGCTCCGGGGACGCGGAACGAAACAGGTCGAAGAGGAACTGCTGGCGCGATTCGAGGAAGCGGTTTCGTTGCGGCTGATGAGCGATGTTCCGCTCGGGGCCCTGCTCAGCGGCGGCATAGACTCGAGCGCGGTCGTTGCGATGATGGCACGGTCAATGGACCGTCCGGTCAAGACGTTCACGATCAGTTTCGAGGAGAAGAGCCACGACGAGTCAGCATACGCCCGGGCTGTCGCTGAGCGGTACGCGACGGAGCACCGGGAGTATACCGTCAGGCCGGACCTGGTGGAGACGCTCCCCTCCATCGTGGAGCAGTACGACGAACCGTTCGCGGATCCGTCGGCCTTGCCCACGTTCTACCTGGCAAAAGTGGTGAGCGAGCACGTGACCGTTGCACTGAACGGCGACGGTGGCGACGAGTGTTTTGCCGGCTACGACCGTTACGTGAAGAACCGGGTCAGCGGGTACTACCTGAAGATGCCGAGAGCCCTGCGCCGGCTGATGGCGACGATGTTCGCGGCGGTGCCCGGCGGTCTCCGTCAGCAGAACATCCTCAAACGCCTCAAGAACTACGTGCGAGCAGAGGAACTGCCACTCGACAGGCTCTATTGCCGATGGCTTCTTCTCTTTGACCGGCAGCAGAAGCAGGGACTGTATTCGGACGGTTTCGCGAAGGCGCTGGACGTCGGCGATACCGAGGACCTGATCATCGGCATGATGAAGGAATCCAACGGCGAAGGTGTTCTGGAGGCATCTCTGAGGACGGACGCTCTGTCGTACCTTCCGGACGACCTGCTGGTAAAGATGGACCGGGCGTGCATGGCGCATTCCCTCGAGAACCGTTCGCCCTTCCTCGACCACGAGTTCATGGAGTTTGTGGCTGCGCTCCCGACGGAGATGAAGTTGCGGGGGCTGACCAGGAAATGGATACTGAAGCGCGCATTCAAGGGCATATTGCCGGGCAAGATCCTGCATCGCAGGAAACGGGGTTTCGGCTTACCGATCGACCGTTGGCTCAGGAACGATTTGAAGGACATGGTCCAGGATACACTGCTGGCGCGGAGTGCAGTGGAGCGGGGGTATTTCCGGAAGAGCACTGTCAAGCGGCTGCTGGAGCAGCACATGTCCGGGCAGTGCAACTGGCAGTTCCACATATGGAACCTGCTCATGCTGGAACTGTGGCACCGGCATTTCATCGATGGCGCCCGTGATGGGGCGCGGGTGGTACCATGACGGACGGACAGGCATTCTCAAAGATACGCCAGGCGTTGGGGGCGATTCTCGCCGGGAGGCTCGAGTTCAACATCGACATGGTCCCACTGCGTTTCGACGGCCTGTCCCGGCGGAAGGCCCTTAACTGGCTGCTGACGGAAAGCTCGGTCTACTTCCGGCCGGCGCGCCCGTGGGGTATGCCCACAATCGTCCAGGTGGAGCCGACGAGCCGCTGCAACCTTCGCTGCGTGGGTTGTCCGATATCGAGAGGGCTGGGCCGGCCGCACGACAGCCTGGACATGGCCACGTTCACCAGCCTGGTTGACGACCTCACCGGCTACTGCCTGGCGATGCTGTTCTGGGATTGGGGAGAGCCCTTTCTCAATACGGACGCGTACGGGATGATCCGATATGCAGTGGACGCTGGAATCAAGGTCATCTCCAGCACAAACGGTCAGCTCTTCGCGAAAGGAGATCATGCCGGGCAGGTGGTCGAGTCGGGGCTGAACGCGTTGATCTTTTCGGTGGACGGGGTATCGCAGGAGAGCTACGAACGCTTCCGGGTCAACGGGAAACTCGAGTTGGCGCTCGAGGGCATCAGGAGGGTGGTGGCGGAGAAGAAGTGGCTGAAGTCCCCGACCCCACTTGTCAACCTGCGATTTGTCGTGATGAAGCACAACGAGCACGAGATCCCGGAGCTGGACGGTTTTGCGCGCTCCCTTGGAGTGGATCTTCTGACCCTGCGCCGTTTCCGGGACTGGTTCGGAGCGGAGGAGTATGTCGCCACCGAGACCGGGCACCAACTGCCGTCAACGTCAGACGGTGCGGGAGCGCAGCGGTTGGCCAGGAACCCGTGCAAGCACCTCTGGAACTGCCCTGCAATTCACTCGGACGGTACCGTCTGTTCCTGTTATGTTGACTATGAGGGTGTGCGGCCGCTCGGCTCACTCAAGACGGAGAGTTTCAGGCGAATCTGGCATGGCGAGCGCTACCGCCACCTGAGACGGGATTTCCGCGCCCGATGGAAGGAACTGCCGCTGTGCGGGACCTGCAGCTATGGCTGGAAGGGAGGGGACATTGGGAGGTACGGGAACGTGGAAGCGGTGCGCTACGATCAGTGCGAGCCGGGCCAGTGACGGGACAGCAGAGTCTGCGAATGCGGCCATGAATAGGGAAGCCCCCAGCATTTCCGTGATTATCCCAACGCGGCATCGGCCCACGGACCTGGCCGCCTGCCTGGAAGCGCTGTGCAGCCAGGACATCGGCCGTGGTGAGTTCGAGGTGATCGTAGTGTCAGATGGTCCCGATGATTCACTCGAGGCCTTGGTTTCTTTGTTCCGTGACCGGATCAACGTGAACCTGGTCTCGAAAAGGAAGGCCGGCCCGGCTGCAGCACGGAATGCGGGCGCACAACTGGCGAAGGGGGTCTTGCTTGTGTTCACCGATGACGACTGCCTTCCCATGCCCGGGTGGTTGAGTGCCCTGGCAGCAAGAACTGCCACCTCGCCTGGGAGTGCTATAGGCGGGAAAACGATCAACGCGCTTGCGGATAACGTTTACTCTACGGCTTCGCAGCTGCTGATCGATTACATTTACAGGTACTATAACGCTAATCCGGCACAGAGCCGTTTCTTCGCATCGAACAACCTGGCACTGCCGGCGGCCGGATTTCGTGAGCTGGGCGGATTCGACGAAGCGTTTACGAGTGCCGCGGGCGAGGATCGCGACCTGTGCAACCGCTGGCTGGCGCACGGCCATGGAATGGTCTATGCCGAAGAAGCCGTCAATTACCACGCGCCGAAGCTGAGCCGGGGAAAGTACTTGCGGCAGCAATACAACTACGGGCGGGGTGCCTGTCTTTTCCGGAAACGCCGCAGCGACGAAGGCGGACGACGGATCGGTTTCGAACCTTTGACGTTCTACGCCCGGCTGGTGCTTTACCCGCTACGGCGTGCGCAGGGACCGAGGGCGCTTGTCCTGTGCTGTCTTCAGTTGCTTGCGCAGGTGGCCATTGCGGCAGGTTTCTTCCGGCAACGGTTCTTTGGCACAGGCAGACCTGGAGGCCAGGCCGGGAGGCCGTAGGGAGATAAGCAATGCCCCTGGTTATTGCTGGACACCAACGCTCCGGGACGACGATGCTCATGGAGCTGTGCAATGCGCATCCCGAGATCGCCCTGGGCTCGGAGCTGGGGTGTTTCCTGAACATGGGAGAATCCCGGGCAAGCTACGCGCTCCGAATGCTGCGACGGTGGCTGGTGGTAGCGGCATTCAAGCGCGATCCGGTTGTGCGGACCGGTGAAGAGATGCCGCCCGAGCAGGGGTTCCCTCGCTGGGAGTTGGGAATAGCGCTTAGGAACTTCGCATCCGGAATTCGGTTCACAGCGAGTGCGGTGCGGAATTCCAGGGAAAGGGTCAATGCCGGCAGTATCGAAGCGGCGTTGCGGAGCATACTTCCCGACAGGCGAATCGTCGGCGACAAATATCCCGACTACACCTATGAGCTGGACCGACTGACAGTTTCGGGCGGGCCCACCGTCGTTGCCATCTACCGTGACTGTCGTGACGTTGCCGTCTCCACCCTTCACCTGGCGCGCGGAAGGTGGCGCCACAGGCGATTCAGCCAGCTGATGGACACGCCGGAAAAGGTGGCGTGCCGGTGGGTCCGATCGATTGAGGCGATGGAGGAGCACGCGGAGAGTGTGCATGCGATCCGATACGAGGATTTCGTGAGAAATCCGGAGGAAGGGCTGGCCGTGCTTGCCGCGTGGCTCGATGTCGATCCCGGCGGATTCGAAACCAGCTCGATTGCCACGGACCGGGTAGGGCGCCACAAGGCCGGCCTCTCTGCCGAAGAAACGGCCGTTTTGCTGGAGATCGCCGGGCCGCATATGCAGAGGCTGGGCTATCTCTGAGCTCGGGCTTTCCGGTTTCCCGCCTTTTGCGCAGGTCCCAGGTTTCAGGTTTCGGGTTTCAGCGAGCACGATGTGGCTCGCGGCGGCACCGTGCGCAGTCATTTCAGTCTCACTGCTGGAACCGGCCCACCCCCATATCGCTCTGTCCGGCGGATGATTGAATCCTTCTGAGGAAACAGGCAGCCTCACCCATGCTTCTGGTGGGCCGAACAGCAGCCATCCAGCGGCTGCTTTAACAGGTTCAGGAACTTCAGGTGCCGTGGGGTCTTGAACGCATGATGCCGATAGACCATCAGTTTGGCCAGATCCTCAAGAAACAGCCAGGCGATGCAATAGGCCCAGATCAACCCCACCCACCGCCAGCTGATCGGCGTGAGCAATCCAAAGGGATAGACCACCAGGAGCGTGGCAAGCAGTTTCGTGACAACCGCCGACCAGAGCAGGGAGCGCGAAGGGAACGGTCTCTTGAAGAACGGCCGCTTCGTTCGGGCAACAAAGAGAGTCAAGTGTCCGGCCACGGCGAGTTTCAGAAAAATGAATGTCTGGATCTGTGCCACGTCCAGCCGCAGCCACCACTTGGCGATCATGAGGATTCCGAATGTCTCCACAACCCCGATCATTCCCAATACGGTGGAGACTCTCAAGACGCCGTGCATATCCCACTTTACCGGCTTGGGATCGAGCATGGTATTGTCGTAGGCGATGGTCATAATGGGCACGTCATTGAAGAAGGCCAGGAGAATGATCATGATGGCGGTGATTGGATAGAATTTATAAACGATCATGGCCAGCACCACGAAAAACATGATGCGGATGGTTTCCACGATACGATAAATGGCATAGCTGTTCATACGCTCGAAGATCTTGCGCGCCTCTTCGATGGCCTTGATGATGACCGACAGCCCCGGTGCGGTGAGCACCAGAGAGGCCGCGGCCCTTGCCGCGTCAGTGGCGCCGGAGACGGCAATGCCGACATCCGCCTGTTTGAGTGCGGGCGCATCGTTAACGCCGTCGCCGGTCATTCCCACCAGGTGCCCCCGTGATTGCAGGGCCTTGACAATGCCGTACTTATGCTCGGGGAAGACCTGGGCAAAGCCGTCCGCTCCTTCAATCTGGGATACTGTTTGAGCGTCTGGGTGGTCCGGGTCCGCACCTGTTTCGAAGAACGTGTCCGCGGGCTGGATATTTTTGCCCAGGCCCAGCTGTCCCGAAATTTCTCTGGCAATGGCCGCATTGTCACCCGTCACCATTTTTACCTCGACACCGTGTTCCCCGGCACGGGCAATGGTGTCGGCCGAATCCTCTCTCGGCGGATCAAACAGGGGCAGAATGCCGAGGAAATGCCAAGGATGGCCCTCCTCTGCCCGTGCCACTCCCAGGGTGCGGTAGCCTTTGGCGGCGAGATCATTGACGATCTGATCTGCCTTGGTCCGGGTATCATCATCGGCCCGGGCGAGGTCCAGGATGACCTGGGGTGCCCCCTTGGTGACCGTGAAGGAGGCTCCGTCCATGCCTTTGACGCTGGCCTCGGTACGCTTGCCGACCGGGTCGAAAGGCGTATATTTCACCTGCTTGTAGTCCTTCAGGACGTCCGGGTCCCGGAGCCCACCGATCACGGCCAAATCAATGGGATCCTGGTCTTCCTCCTTCGAGGCCAGTGCCCCTGCCAGAATCAGTTCCTGAATGTCCTTGACCGCGAAGGAGACGGGATCACCCAGGGTAAGTTTGTTCTGGGTCAGGGTTCCGGTTTTGTCGGAGCAGAGTATGTCGATACCCGCCATTTCTTCAATAGACTCCAGGCGGGACACGATGGCCTTCATCTTGGAGAGCGCCAGTGCCCCGACAGCCATGGTGACGGAGAGGACGGCCGGCATGGCTACCGGAATGGAGGCTACAGTGAGTATGAGGGCAAACTGGACCAGTTCCAGGATCGATGTCCCGCGGTGGATCTGCACAAGAACCAGCACCGCCACCAGAGCCAGGCTCAGGTAGATGAGATAGTCACCGATGTGCAACACCGCTTTCTGGAAATGGGACACGGCGCCGGCGCTTTCCACCAGTTTCGCCGTACGGCCGAAAAAGGTGTCGCCGGCGGTGCCGGTCACCAGGGCAACCATCTCCCCCTGTTTCGCCACCGAACCGGAGTAGATGATATCGCCCGACTTCTTGGTTACGGGCAGGGATTCACCGGTAAGCCCGGACTGGTCAACGCTCAGATAATCGCCTTCGATCAGCTTGGCGTCTGCCGGGATCACATCCCCCAGACGCAAGCGGATCACATCCCCGGGCACCAGTTCTTTGGCCTCCACCTCCTGCCAGTGCCCGTCTCTCAGGACCCGGCTCTTAAGAGCCAGCTGCTTCTTGAGTGCTTCCACTGCGTTGCCGGCCTGATGTTCTTGCCAGAATCCGACAGCCGCATTGAAGGCCAGAAGGACGACGATGATAATGAAATCGGCCCAGTGCCGCACCACCAGGGAAAGGAGGGCCGCAACCTCGATCATCCACGGTATGGGGCCCCAGAAGTAACCAAGCAGCTTGAGGATAGGATGCACCTTCTTTTGGGCGAGCTCATTATAGCCGTATTGCTCCAGCCGGTCTTTTGCTTCGGAAGCGGAAAGACCTTGTTCACTCGAATCAAGGAGCTTCATGAGTTCAGGGATAGGCGCTTTTTCTACCTCTTCAGGTCCTATGGCTTTTCTCGGCATCACATTCCCCTTACCGCGTGGTTACCTGGAGATATCCCTTGTTGCCGGTCCGGTGGTCAACTGCAAGCAGCATGATCTTCTGCCGTGGACCCAGGGTGCTCACCAGGGCGTCGAAGTCCGCCACACCACCAATGACCCGTCTGTTTATCTGGAGAATAATATCCCCCACTTCAAAGCCTACCCGGCCGAGAGGACCTTTTGCGTCAACGGAAGCCACGGCCACGCCCTGTTGGGGTCGAAGCCCCAGCTTTTCTGCTTCCTTTTTCGATACCGGCCGGACCGTTGCTCCCAAACGTTCTTTGACCGCGGCAGACAGCAGTTTTGTCTCATCGCTCAGGCTTTCAATTTTCACTTTCAGTTCAACCTGTTTCCCGTTGCGTACCACCGTTACCTTTGTCTCCTGACCAAGGGGTGTTAGGGCCACTTCATTACGAAGCGTCTCTGCATCGTGGATCTTTTTTCCCCCGAACTCCATTATGATGTCGCCTCGTTTCAGTCCGTCTTTGTCCGCTGGCCCCCCTTTGACCACATCGGCGATCAGCGCCCCGTTCAGGTCTTTTGTGCCAAATGACTTTGCGAGGTCGGGCGTAAGGTCCTGGACGCTCACTCCGAGCCAGCCGCGTACCACTTTGCCATGTGCAAGGAGCTGTTTTGCAACATAGAGGGCCATGTTGCTGGGAATGGAAAAACCGATACCTTCAGAGCCGCCTGATTGGGACATGATGGCTGAATTAATGCCGATGACCTGTCCTTGAAGGTTCAACAGCGGGCCGCCGCTGTTTCCGGGATTGATGGGAGCATCTGTTTGCAGAAAGTCCTCATAGCTGTTCGGATTCATAATGCTGGTGCGATGCTTGGCGCTGATAATTCCCTGAGTCACCGTTTGATTGAGCCCTAAGGGTTGACCGATGGCCACGACCCATTGCCCCACCTTCACCTTGTCGGAATCTCCGAACGTCGCATACGGCAGAGAGTTCTTGGGTGAGATCTTTATCACGGCAAGATCTGTCTTGGGGTCTGCTCCCACCAATTTCGCCGGGTACTGGCTGCCGTCGGACAGGAGTACATTGATCTTGCTGGCCCCGCCCGCGACATGATTATTGGTGAGAATATGACCAGAGGTGTCCATGATTATCCCGCTTCCAATCCCTTTCATTTCACGTTTGAATTTCCGGGGTTGCTTGCGGTTGCCGAAAAACTGGCGAAACAAGGGATCGTTTTCAAATGGGAGCATGGGATTCGCGACCTCTTGATATTCAGTCACCTCAATGTGAACCACCACAGGGATGGCCTTTTCAGCCACCTGCTCAATGGCAGTGCGCCAATCCGCCGGAGCTCCGGTCTTTTCCGCTACCGGGGCCTGAGAAGGCTGCGATGATGGGGGTGCCTCTTTGGGTTTTTCGGCCTGTTCTTCTGCCTTACTGCACGCGGTAACCATCCCTGCCATGAAAAACAGGAGAGCAATCACCCATACCAGAGCGTTCGGTCGTGCGCGACATGCCATATACTTCCGATTCGGTACATTTCTTTGCATGATCGTTTCCCTCCATCTGATCAACAGTTAATACTTCTAATACGTTACGGACGCGGGTTCCTTTTTAACCAGAAGAATCGAGCAGGGCATTTTCCGGATAAGTTCTTCATTGCTGCGCCCGAAAAGGAAGTGCTCAAGACGCCATTCCTCATGCGCCAGCATGATGATGAGGTCAATTTTTTCTTCCTCCACCATTTTCAGGATTTCCTTTGAAGGTTCTCCCGTGCGGATTTCCTCTTTTACGGAAAGGCCTTCAATTTTTTCTGCTTCTATTATTGCATGGAGTTCACCCTTCTCTTGTTCCTGTATTCTCCCGTATTCTTCTTCCAGGGATACCATCGGCAAGTTCCAGCCTTCATATCCGAACGGATTGTGAATCACGTGCAGCACGTGCAGGTCGGCACCGTATTTTTCAGCCATGGACATGCCATAACGGACGGCCTTGCGGCAGTATTGGGTCATTCGGCTTACCACTAAGATGCGTTGTATGTCTTTCATTGAATTCCTCCTTCCTTTTATGCCAGTTATTTGCTTATCGCTTTCTTGCAGGACCATATTACCGTGCGTCATGGGCACTGTAAAGTAAATTTCTCCGGTATTTCATGGAGATTACATTCGTGGAAGGGGATGGATCTTGGAGAGCAAAGGCCGTTGCGCCTGGAGGTGCATAGTCACGAAGTGATATTTCGGATGCCTTTTCTACAGGTCACCGAAACCGGCAGGATCGTGGATGGGCGTCTTGCACACTGCTTCCCCGCTGCAATCAATGCTCGAAGCGCGAGGTATAATCAGTTATCACTGTAATGCGGTCCTACAACGACCATGTTGTTTGGGAGCGTTGTCTGCATTTCCTCCATTATATTCCCGAACATCAGATCTTTCACAAAACCATGCCTGGAGGCGCCGGCAACAATCAGTGCCTCATGGGAGACGTTATACAATGCTTCTCTGAGAGGGCCTTTTTCTGCATAAATCCACTCCACGTGACCCGATTTGATCTCAGACAAGAGATGATGTTCTTCGAGAATTTCCTCATAGCACGACCTGGGTTTCTTTTCCGCATAGGTAAACAGCTTCAGAGGTTGACCGCTCATAAGCTGTAGTTTCATTCCAAGCTGAACGGCACTGAGCGCATTGGCCGAACCACCGAAAAACACAAGGATATGTTTCCATTGCTTATACACCGGGGTTGGAATGAGTACCGGAAACGGAGCACCATTGATGAGTGCCCGCACTTTGCGCCCTATATGATGTCCCGAGCCGGTTTTGGTTGAAAGGTCACTGACGGGCCTTGGGCAGGACATGAGGCTGAAATCCGCCGGAATATCAGGAAAACTCGATCCTGTATCGCCCTCCGGCTCAAGAAAACTTGCTTCAACTCCCGCAGGTCCGAGCAATTCTCTTGCATGTCTTCTTGCAGTTTCCGCGGATCCCAAAAAGGATTTGTCCAGATCCACCGTAACTGATTCTCCTTGAAAAGACATGGCAAACTGTGAGTGTTCAGGTATATACACCTTAAGACCCAATCCGGTTTTCTCGCAAAAATATATGGACTGCAAGAACGCCTCTCGCCCGAATGGAGTATTGTGAAATACATGCATTAGTCTGCTGTTCATTTGCGTTCCCTCCCGTCATCCCTCCTTGGGGACACACCCTTCATTCCCTGATGGAATAAAGCGCATACATGAAAACTGATTTTTGTAGTACTTTTTTAATGCAGATAAATTACCGTGGGATTTCCAAAAGATTACAAATGAGAAAGATTCGTCACAGGAGGTTCACGGCGAGGTCTGACCGGGGGCGGGTATTGATTTCAAAATCACAAATCAGCGGCGTATGGTCGGATAGGGTGACCTGGGGAATCTGAAATCCGCTGATTATTATCTCCGGGCTGTGAAAGATGTAGTCCAACTGCCTGCGGGGCGCACGGCTCGGATGGGAAGGCTGACCATTGCTGTTCGCATTTTTCAGGCCCGTTGCGGCCAGGAACAATTCTAACTCCCGCGATCCGCGCAAGGCATTGAAATCTCCTGCCACGATGAAGGGTTTCGTGGTGTTGCATACCATGGAGTGAAGGTCCTGCAACTGGTACTGGCGATGCCGGAATTTGATGGATAAATGGACCAGGAAGATGCAGCAGTCCTGCAGTTCCAGTTCGATAACGAGACGCTTGACTCCCTCCCTGAAATAGTGAAACCGCTGAGCTATAATTTCCTGGTTGGTCAGCATAGCGTTCCCCTGCTTATTCAGCAGCGGCATCTTCTGGACCACGGAAGATGCGGAATATTTTGAATGATAAACGTGACGGTGCTGCAGTTCCCAGGCAATGGTCCGGGCCTGATTGTTCTTGTCGGCCCGGAAAGATCCACTGTCCACCTCGATCAATCCGATGATATCCGGGTTTGTGGATTTTATGAAGGCGGCTATTTTTTCCAGGTTCCCGTTCGTATGCTTGAGATACCCGCTGTAGGGCACCGGAAGGTGAAACCGCTTCCCGATCCCCGCCGCATACCGTATGTTATATAAGAGAAATCGCATGCTGTCTTGATCTGCTCTGCCGGATTTATGAAATCTATTCTCAAATAATAATGCTTTTCACGGGAAAGTAAAGCGCAAGTTCCGAAAATCCATCGCCATGCCATATTCTGACCAACATCCCCACACCGTGTTTTTTCTTCGCTGCCGAATCCGTATCCCCCTGAACCGTTCTCTCTGTATGGTTCCCGAATCTCCCCGGGATGCCTTATTTTTCTTCCCAGCGGATCAAGGGAGGCCTTCACAGCTTGACAGACCCCGGCAGTGTTATTTATACTGCATTTCAGCGGAAGGAGTGCGGCACCCTTTGTCCAGCTGTTCAAGACATAATCTGGCGCTAACAGACCTTTGAACGAAAGGGAGAAAAGCCCATGAACGAAGAAGGAAGCGACCGACCAGGAACAGTACCCCCCAAACCACCCGCAGCATCGATCCCAAACACCGCTCCGGTAAAAGCTGATCCGGTAAAGCGCATCATCGCCATTGTCATAGACGGTGTGGCTGCCGCGATTGTGGGAATTATTCCATTTGTGGGAGGAATCATTGGTGCACTGTACATGCTCTTCCGGGACGCCCTGCCCATTGAGGCCCTGGAGTACAAAAGCATCGGTAAGAAATTGCTGAAATTGTCTGTGGTAAGAACCGAGGGATCGGCGTCGAGAATCGATTATGGGACCTCTGCCAAGAGAAACTGGATGTTTGCCCTTGGCCCGGTCATGATGTTTCTCCTTTTCATTCCGATCGTTGGCTGGGTTCTCGATATTTTGATCGGGATTGCCTGTCTTGTCCTTGTTATCATTGAGCTTGTCAAGATCTTTTCTGATCCGCAGGGACTCAGGCTGGGGGACAAAATGGCGGGTACCAAGGTGGTCGAAGACTAGCCTGCATGGCCGTTTTTTTGAGCCCTGTTCAGCATGATCCTCGCATCTGCCACGACGCACGTTTCAGGGGAGCAGAGGACGGGGTTCAGATCAATGGATTCAATGCATTCGTTCATATCCATGACCAGGCCGGAAAAAGCCAGGAGCGTCCGGGTCAGGGCTGCCACATTAATGGGCTTCGATCCCCGGTATCCTTCCAGCAAAGGATGCCCTTTCAGGTTTCCGATCATGGAGGGGATGTCGCGCTCTTCCAGGGGGGCCATTCGCAAGACCGTGTCCTTGTAGATCTCCACTTCCGTGCCGCCCATTCCGAAGAGAATCACCGGCCCGAACTGATAGTCCACCTTGGCGCCGGCCATTAATTCCAGCCCCGGAAGCATTTCCTCCACCAGCATGCCTGCAAATGCGTCCATTTGACCGAATTTCTGAAAGGTGGCCTGGAGCAGGGCATCGCTGTCAATACCGGTGATAACTCCCCCCGCGTCTGATTTGTGCAGGATCTGCGGGGAAACGACTTTGGCAACCACCGGAAAACCGTGCTCCCGGACAAAGTGCAGCGCCTCTTCCAGGGTGGCAGCCCATGTGAACCGGGGAACATCGATCCCATAGGAACGTAAAATGTTCTTTGCCTCAGGTTCAAGGACCCATCCGTGGGGCCGCGAAGCATGCAGTATCTCTTTTATCTCCCTTTTCAGCATGGCTGACACCTCCTTAATGCCTCGGCCATGAGCACCGCCGCGTCAATGGAGTGGGAGACCGGGACACCGTTCAACTCAAATCCTTCGATGAGCATACGGTATTTTTCAACGTGGGGGACATACGCGATCAACGCTTTGCCCTCCTTTTGGTAAATACCGCTGAGCCGGGCCCCAAGGTCGGATGTAATGCCGGGGAGATACGGGAGAAGGAGCATGAGAACGCAGTCTATCTCGGGCATAGTGCTGAGGCTCCGGGCGGCAGAGACAAAGTCTTCATCCACGGCACTGCCGGTCAGGTCAATGGGATTCTTGAGGGAGGCAATGGCCTTGATACTCGTGGAAAGACCTTCCCTGATGCTTTCCTGATCTTGAATCGTGAGATCCGGGACACGGAGACCGTGGGCGGAACAGACATCCACCGCCATGGCGCCGTGTCCGCCACTGCCGGTGATAATGCCCATCTTGCCATCAATGGGTTTTTGATAACAGCTCAGAGATTCACAAAAGGAAATAAGCTCAAGTTCATCTCTGGCTTCCACCACACCCATCTGCGCGAGCACCTGGGAGAAGACCTCATAGTCTCCGGCAAGAGACGCGGTGTGGCTTGACACCGCCCGGCTTCCGCCCGGGCTCTTGCCGGACTTGATGACAATCACCGGCTTCGAACACCGGGCCGCGGCAAGGACGAAGTCACGTCCTTCGCCCTTGGAAAAGCCTTCAACATAGAAGGCAATCACCTTTGTCCCCGGATCTTTCTCCAGGTACTGCAGAAGATCAATCTCCCTGATCATGGCCTTATTCCCGATACTGACCCCCAGGGAAATCCCGATGCTCTCTTCCTTGAATTTGAGCATGAGATCCACCAGGATGCCCCCGCTCTGGCTGACGACGGCCACATTCCCCTGGTCAGGCCTGATCATGCGCTCGCTGGGAAGAAAGAAAGAATCCAAAAAAGAGGGGGAGTAGATGCCGAGGCAGTTTGGTCCGATAAAGGGAAAATCAGCTTCCCTTGCCATGGAAACAACGGTTTCCTGGAGGTCAATGCGGCCGATTTCAGCAAAACCCCCGGATATGACGGCGGCCCCTCCGGTCCCGCATGCAATGCACTCGGAGAGAATATCGGGGACATGGTCGGCGCGCGCGGCAATCACTGCCAGATCCACTTTTTCAGGGATGTCCGATATGTTCTTGAACACGGTCTCCCCCTGTAATGATCCGCCCTTTGGATTGACCGCGAACACCTTTACCGGATACCGCAGATGATTTTTTCTAAAGATCACGTTGGCCGGATGCTGGTCCTTCTGCAACGATACGCCGATGACCGCCATGGTGCTTGGTTGAAACAATGCCCGGAAATCCATACTCTCCATCCTTTCCAAAGAGGCTGAGGGGATCAGGCATGTGACTTGGCATAAAAAACGCCTGCTCCTTTGCGCGATATTTTCCTACATTCTTCCGCGCCTGATGATGGAAATGAGCAGCCAGAATCCCATGATGGCTGCGATGACAAACCCGGCAAGCCCGATGATTGGTATTTCATGCCATTTCGGGGGCACTCCAGACAGGACGATCAGGGAAGAACCGATGATCAGTGCCGCCAGGATGATGGCGAATGCAATGCGGTTGCTCACCCGGTCATGAGTGGAAAGCATGGGCTCCAGTCCCCGGTGCTCGAATTCAATTTTTATCCTGCCCTGACGTGCCTGTCGGAGGATCTCCCGTACCTCACTCGGAATTTCTTTGAGAAGATGCAGGAATTCAGAACCGGAATCAAGGATATCTCCCGCCATACGTTTTGGACGGAGCCTTTCCAGTTGTATCCGTTTGATAAAGGGGGCTGCCTGGCGAATGGCATCAAAATCAGGATCCAGCATTTTGCCGACACTCTCTTCCGTGGCAAGTGCTTTGAGCATGAGGAAGAGATCCGGAGGAATCCGCAACCGGTGCTTCGAGGTCATTTCCACAAGATTTTGCAGGAGCTTGCCCATTTCCAGTTCCTTTAACGGGCGATAAAAATATCTGTCGATGAATTGTGCAACATCTCTTTCCAGGGCGGATGGATCCGTCTTTTCATCAGGAATGGTGAGGGCTATCAGGGAACGCGTGGTCTTTGTCTCATCCCGCTGTACGATCCCCATGATCAAATCAGCGAAATTTTCCCGGGCCTGTCTGCCAATCCTGCCCATCATGCCAAAATCCAGGAAGCATATGATATTATTGGGAAGTATGAAGACATTCCCGGGGTGCGGGTCCGCATGGAAGAACCCGTGGGTGAAAATCTGTTTGAGGATGAGATTGAATCCCCGGCGGGCAATTTTTCGTGTGTCAAGCCCCGCTTTTTCGAGTTTCTCCAATTCCGACGCCTTTATACCATCTATGTACTCCATGGTGAGTATCCGCCGGGTAGTTACCTCACGATAGACCTTGGGCACATAAAGGTAGTGCTCACCAAGAAACTGGGCGGCGAACCGTTCAGCATGGGCCGCTTCCAGGGTATAATCGAGCTCCATTTCCAGAGTCCTGGTAAATTCTTCCACAACGCGCGTGGGGCGATGGATTTCCATCGCTTTCAGATGTTTTTCCATAAGAGAGGCGAGGTGTAACATGATTTCCAAGTCAACTTCGATGGTCTTGGTAATATTCGGTCGCTGGACCTTCACGATTACCGGGTCTCCGTTGATAAGGCGTGCCTTGTGCACCTGACCGATGGAGGCAGATGCCAGCGGAATCTCCTCAAATTCCTGGAAAAGACTGCCGACGGAAGCACCAAGCTCTTTTTCAACGCTTTCCTTGACCAGTTCAAATGGGAAAGCAGGCACATCGTCCTGCAGCTTGGACAGCTGCTGAAGAAACTCCAGCGGCAGCAGGTCGGGCCTGGTGGAGAGGATCTGTCCCATTTTGACAAACGTGGGTCCCAGTTCTTCAAGGGTCATCCGCACCCTTTCCGCGCGGGAAAGCGTCTCGATTTTTTCCCTGCGTTTGCGGGAGATCATCTGGAAGCCGATTTCCAGGTATTGCTCGATTTTGAGCGTATCAATGAGATCTTCAAATCCGTACTTGAAGAGGATGGTAAGGATCTGGCGATACCGCTGAATGTGGTGATATGTCCTGCTGATCATGCCGATTTTGCGGATGTACATGTCTGCTCCCTCCATGCCCGAGGATTATTCCAGCGTATACACCCCGTATGGTTCAACTTGTCCATCGAACAGGGTACGGGTAATCAGATCGAATTTCAATGCAAATTGGGGAAGAGGGATTGTATCATCACTGACATTAACAATGGCTACTATTTTCTCTTTTTCAAAACTTCGCTCAATGGCAATAAGCCTTTTGTCAAGTTCAAGCACGCTTCGTATTCCTGCCGGGTGAAAGGCGCGAACGCCTTTCCGGGCATCGAGCAGCCTGAGAAATTGCTCCAGGACCCGATGGGGGACGGAGCCGATCTCTTCCAGTGACGGCTCAAGCGTCGCAAGTGAGAGTCTTTTTCGATTTATCTTTCTCTTTATGCCCGTCTTTTTTACCCCCTCGAGATCATTTCCAGACCCCAGAAGGCTATGGATATAAACGCCGGGGACCCCTTTCAAGGCCAGCATAATTGCCTGGGAAGCAATGAATCGCTGTATGGCGAGGGGATCGTCACGGCGCCGGGGATCATTAATGGCATCGAAATACGTGATATTGAGTTCATAAGGGACTTTCTCGCCATTTTTTATCTCATAGGAAATTAACCCGCCATGCTCGCGGGTGATCCGGAGCAGGTTTTCGATTTCCTTCTTGCTGAGAATTCCCTTGGCCCCTGGCAGTCCTATCCCATCGTGAGATGCAAGGAAGTCGAAGAAAACGAGGTCGGGCCTGGTTCTGTTAGTGAGACTGGTAATATGAGAAGCATCTTTGCGGGCAAAGGCGTCCAGTACCAGGGGAGGAAGTGAGAACTGATATACCATGTGGGCTTCATCCCCTTCCCCCAAATAGGCGATATTCTCCTTGAAGGGAAAATTCGCCTCCGTCACAAGAATGGCATATGGGGCGACATACTGGAGGATGTATCTGAAGAGCCGTACGATCTGGTGTGTCTTGGATAGGTTTATGCAACTGGTGTGCGGTTCTTTCCAGAGATAGCCGACTGCGTCGAGACGAATGATTTCGACGCCCTGAGACAGGTAGAAGAGGAGAATATCAATGATTCTCAGGAGCACTTCCGGGTTTCTGTAGTTAAGATCTATCTGATCGGCGCTGAAGGTAGTCCACACATATTTCGTCCCGGAGGCGGTCTCGAACTTTGTGGATAATGGACTCTCTCTTGGTCTGAATACCTCCGGCATATGTATTTCTCTATCGCTCCAGATGAAATAATCCCTGTACCGCTTGTCGCCTTCGAGAAATCTCTGGAACCATTTTGATTGGCTTGATACGTGGTTCAGTACCAGATCCACCATGAGATGATAATCCGTTGCGATTTTATGAATGTGGCGCCAGGCGCCGAATTGTGGATCCACTTCCTTATAATCCATGACGGCAAAGCCGCCATCAGAACTGCTGGGAAAGAAGGGCAATATGTGGACACCGGTAATGATATCTTTCACATATGTTCTCAGGAAGTGATGAAGAGTATCGAGGGGATCTTCCCCTTCCCTGAAGATGGTGTCTGCATAGGTGATGAGAATGGAATCCTTCTCGTCCAGAGCTACCCTGTCCCCATATTTTTCATTTTTCTGTCTGATGGCGGTGCTCCTGCCGTGTGCATCCATCATGTTTTTCAAATGTGCAAAAAGATCCTCTGCTGTTTCCTTGGAATAGATCATCTGCAGGATATTCCTGATGCGTTTCAATGTCCCGACTGAAGTCACCGGTAGATCCCCCTTTCGGCGCTGGTGTTCTGATGATTGCGGCGGGCCTCTTTCAGCAGGCCGGACACACGCTTGAAACTCAAACGGCGGTGATCATGTAAATGACCAGCAGCACCCCGATAGCGCCCAGTAAAAGCGCCAATAACACATCGGCTGTCATTGATGGACGAAACGTATCTTCCGAGATGTCTTTTTCTGTCTTGAGAAATCGATAGGTGGAAAGGAGCGCGGTCCCCGCACCCAGTATCACCACAAAAATACCCAGAAAGGCAATGGACCTGTCTCCCCATAGACCACGGGGATCCAGTAATTTTTCAATGACAAAACCAAAAGCCATAATGCCGAGACTGGTCCTGATCCAGGCAAGGAATGTGCGTTCGTTTGCAAGATGAACCCTTCGGTTTTTTATGCGGGCCCGCCTTTTTTCGTCTGACATCATTTTGCCGGAATAGAACATCATGCCAGTTCCTTTCAGCGACGGCCGTCCTTGATTTTGGAGGCCCCCGGGATCAGGGTCTGGGTGCTGACAACCCCGGGAAGATGGATCACCGTATCGTGAACGAACTGCCCGATAATCTCGGCATCTGAAGCGAGGAGTTCCCTTGTCAGCACGACTTTTACTAGCATGTCCACATCACCATGGACCGAATGGACCTCCTGCACTTCCTCCATGGCAAAGAGCTTTTCCATGACCTCGAATTCATTTCTTGGCTTCACGCGCATGAGGATGAATGCCGTGATCTCTCTTTTCATTTCGGGGTATTCAGTTTCTTTCATGGTTGCCATTTTCGTTCGGAACTCCTCCATGTCTTTGGGAATGAGGCGATCAATCCCTCTGCCGTATGTCCTGGTCTGACCTTTTTCCCACTGGTGATAGGAGATATAGGTATAGAGATCATCAATGGTGCGTTGGGAGAAAAAGCATATGATTCCTGCTTTTTCTATCAAAGCATGCAAGGGGTTGTAAATGCTTCTGTGCCAGTCGGCTGCGGCCTTCTGAAGCGAAACCCTTGTTTTGCTTTCTTCTTCCAGAAAACGGCGGTGATCTGTAATCTGCTTCAGAAGATACGGGTATTGCCCCACCTCTGTCAAATCAATTGCCGCCGTCAGTCCGGTGCTTTCCTGAAAATCCCTCCGTTCATGAAAAAGGATATTTTCAAGGGTGCTTCTGGAAGGCATGAGCTCCACAATGCGGGCGTCGAGACTCTTGACTCCCAATGCCTTTGCGGCGGCAATGCGGTGATTACCGTCCAGGACATAGTATTCATCCTTTATCCGGTAAAGCTTGACCGGCGGGAGAGCACCCCCTTCTTTCATGACCTGCTTGATGGTATCGAGCCGATCCTTTGGAAGGTGGTCTTTGGGACGGAATCTGCTGTCAAAGTCCTGATATCTCCCGACGCTTCCCACGATTTGGTCGAGCGGCACAGGACGGATGCCTCGCTTTACGGGCTCAAACGCCGCTGCTTGCTCCCGGGCCTTTTCAAAGCTCCTGATCTCATTGTTTCCCTGTGTCCGCTTCAGGGCTTTTTTGACTCTATCAAAGAGACTGGTCACGTCAGACCTCAAAGAGATAATAGCCGCAGGTATTGATGACCCTGGTCCTCTTCACCACCGTTTCCCGCAAAGAGGTGTCAGACGCATCGAAATGAATATGCCCGTGGACAAAAAACCCCGGCGAGTATTTATCAATGAGCCATCTGAAGGTCTTGAACCCTCTGTGGCACCGGTCTTCCCGGTCGTGAATGTGTCTGGGAGGAGCATGGGTGACCACCATGTGGATGCCGCCCTTCCACCAGATCTTCGGTCTGAGTTTCCAGACAATCACTCTCATCTCGCTTTCCGTATATTGGTGGGGACCGCCATTGTACCAGTAAGAGCCTTCAAGGCCCAGAATATTGATCCCCTTGAACGGGACCAGCCTTGCGTGTATATCAGTGCAGTCTCCCGGAGGTCTTGACTGGTGGCGGATATCATGATTGCCATGTACATAATACAGGGGGACCCTGAATGCATTGGCAAGAAAAGCCAGATATTCAGGCGGGAGATCTCCACAGGAAATGATCAGTTCCACTCCTGTGAAACGCTCCGGCTCGAAGCGATCCTGGAGGAGTGGTTCCACATAATCTGAGACAGACAGGATCTTCATGCAAACACCGATCCTCAGCGGGGGGCCGGTCCCAGTGAGACCTGTACAAAAGCATCGGGCCGTATCCATCTGCCGAATGCCGCTTGAACCTCCCGGGCTGAGATCCCAAGGTACCGTCTGGCGCTCCGGACCGGTTCGTCCAGGGGCAGATCTTCCACTGCCAGGCCGAGGAGTGTTTCACCGATATCCTCAATACTCGATTCAGAGAGCGGGATCTGTCTGACCAGCAGTGTTTTGGCCCGTTTTAATTCGTCCGGAGTCACCGGGTCGTTCTGCATCTGCTCCAAATTGCGTACAACAAGCGTGTGCGCCCTGGACACATTGGCGGGGTCACAGCCGTAGACCACGCCGAAGACTGCCCGCGTTTTCCGGGCCTGGAGAAAGGCTTGGACCGTGTAGACGAGGCCTGCCTGTTTTCGGAGATCCCGGTACAGCCTCGTGGCATAGAACCCTCCGGAGAGCACGTGCAGACCAACATTCAGTGGGTAGTAATCAGGATGGGTCCGCGTGATTCCGAGGGTTTCAACCAGGGTCACCCGGTCCTGTACCCGGGTCTTGTCCGGCACCACGGCGGTTGAAGGCTTGTTCGGCGGCACGGGAGGCAGGTCCGTCTCCGGCCTCGGGCCCTCAGCGTTCCAGGCGTGGAAATATTTTTCAATGGTGGTCTTTGCCTCTTCAAGGGTTACGTTTCCAATGACGACAATGGTCGTAAGGTCCGGACGAAATGCGCTTTTGTAATATCGCTTGACGTTCTGAAGCGTGAGCGACTTGATGCTCCCCGGGGTCGCGTGCCGCTGTCGCGGATCATTCTTGGGGTAGAGTCTCGATATGAGCGCGCGCCGTGACAGGTAGGATGGGCTCTGCAATTGCCCTGCCGTCCGGGCGGCTGTTTCTTCCTGCACGATCTTGAACGCGTGGGAAGGCAGGCCCGGGTGAAGGAGGTTGTCCGCGAGGAGCTCCACGCCGCGGTCGAAATGATCCGACAGAACCTGCAGGGAAAAACTGCTTCCCACCTCCAGGTCGGCCGCAATAGCATCTACCTCCTTCTGGAAACTCAGGCGACCATGGCTGACCGTGCCATATGAGAACAGACCTTCCAGGACGTCGGTGATTCCTTCCTGCCCATCTGGTTCCTGCAGTTCCGGCGTGTTTTTGACTTGTCCATATATACTGACGGTGCGGCTGATGGTTTCAGGCTGGACAATCAGCCGGAGACCGTTGGATAATGTGATTATTGATGGATGAATTCTGGATACGGGAACAGAGGGCAGCTCCGTAGTTTTTCTCGCCCATTCGGGCAGGGAAACGGGTTTTGTCTGCTGGGGGACGAACGATTCGGTGCCCCTGAATCCCTTTGAAGAGACAGGCTTGCCGGATTCCTGGGGTGTCAGAATGCCGACAACGGCGCGCTGGTTAAGCAGGTATTGTACTGCGACGCGGTTCACATCCAGGACCGTTACCTTTCTGATGGCCGCGATATCTTCATCAGGGGTATTCCGTCCCTCCAGGGCAAGGGCCCTGGCCCATTCGCCGGCAAGGCCCGCGATGGAATTTTTCCGGAATTCAGCAGCCGCGATTTCTCTTTGTATTGCCGCGTTCACGAGATCCTCGGGGATGCCGTTTTTCAGGTAGTCATCGACAATCCCCTTGAGCAGGTGTACGATCCTCTCTCCTTTTTCACCTTTTGGAAAGCCTGCAACGGCATAGCCGAGCCCCGCGTCCTTGAAGGTGCTGTTGTCAAATCCGGCGAAAAGGACCTTCCCCTCTGCCGCGAGGCCATAGATTTTCCCACGTTGGCTGTCCAGGACGTCCGCCAGGATCTGAGCGGCCGCAAAATCCTTGTCTTTGTATCCGGGGAGGCGGTAGGCCACGATTGCCATTGCATAGGGCAGGTCAGATGCAAGCCGGATTTCCGTAGGCTTGAGGGGGCCAAGCCGTACCTTGGGTCGCGACGGAAGGGGACGGGAAGGAATATGTCCAAAAAGACTCTTGACCGTTTCAAGTGCCCGTGCCGGATCCACGTCGCCTGCGATGACAAGCACCGCATTGTTGGGCACATACCAGGTATCGTGAAATTTCTTGAGCATGGCGCCGGTGGTCTTGTTAAAGGAGGCGCGTGTCCCAAGGGCATCGTGGGCATAGGGAGACCCTGCAAACATATGCGCCAGGAGGCGGGAATAGAAAACATACATGGGATTTGACAGATCGCGTGCCACCTCCTGCTCAATGGCGCCCCTTTCCTTCGTCCACAGCGCCTCACTATCCAGCACGTTTTTCATGCGTATGGCTTCGATTCTGAGAGCGGTCTCCAGCTCATCCGCAGGCACCGTAAAGAAATACTGGGTTACGGTCTGTTGGGTAAAGGCATTGGATCTCCCGCCCATTGCCGCTGTCAGGCTTGCAAGTTGCCCGGCGGAGAGGCCCTTGCTGCCGCGAAACATCATGTGCTCCTGGGCATGTGCCATGCCGGGGAATCCCGGCGGCGACTCATTTGAGCCCGCCAGGTAGCAGAGCCGTGTAGTAACCACGGGGGCAAGGTTGTTCTTCAGGATCACGACCCGCAGCCCGTTTTTCAAAGTGGCGTGGAGACTGTCACGGGAAGCTGCCTGTGCGGAAAGGCTGGTCCACAGAAGCAATAAAGGGATACTGATAAATACGGCAATCTTGAGATATGCAGTGATTTTTCTGGTAATTTTCAAGACAAATTCCTCCTCTCGGTCGAGATGACAAGAGATGTTGTTACAGGACCGGCGAAAAGACGCGGCAGATATCTTCAGCGAATTTGCGCATCCTGCTTTTTCGTTCTATTTCCAGCATGCTGACTTCCCGGCATCCCTTTAAAACGGAATGCATGACACGCATGACTTTTTCCACGCTTCTGGAATCATAAAGAAACGTGGCAATTTCGAAATTGAGCTGAAAGCTCCGGATATCCATATTTGCAGATCCTACCACGGCCAGTCGTCTGTCAACAGCGATCAGTTTTGCATGAAGCATACCGGGTTGATACCAGTAAAAATGGACACCGGCACGCATGAGATCAACAAGAAAAGAATGCCCGGCCAGGTCCACCAGCGGGTGGTTGGATTTCTCCGGCATAATGAGACGCACGTCGCATCCCATGCGGGCCGCGAGTTCCAGGGCCGCCGACAGTGCGTCGTCTGGAACGAAGTAGGGAGTAATCACCCAGATGCTTTCCTTGGCCCTGCTCAGGGCTGCAAGAACCCCGGAATAGAGCGGTCGATCAGGCACATCAGGCCCGTCCCCCACGACCTGGAGTATACTCCCGCCGTCATGTGGTTCCCGGGGAGCCGGGTAAGGGACGCCGGGATCAATGGACTCATTGGTGCTGTACATCCAGTCCTGCCAGAATATGCTCCGCACATACCGGGCTCCGGTTCCCGTGATCATCATGGAGATATCTTTCCAGCGATTTTTATAGGCCTTCGGTCCCATGTATTCCTTGGCCAGGTTCATGCCGCCCAAGAGGGCCTTTTCACCATCTACGATTGTCATTTTCCGGTGATTGCGGAGATTTGCAGACCAACGTCGACGGAGCGGGAGCAGGGGCAGGAAAATGCCCACCCGGCCGCCTGCATCCAGGAGAGGCTGAATGAAACGACCTCGGGCGCGCAGGGAGCCGACACCATCCAGGAGTAGGCGAACCGTAAGGCCCTCCCGAGCCTTTTGTGCCAGGAGGTTCACCAGAGATTTTCCCACCTCATCCCGGGCCAGGATGAAAGTGGCTGTCTCAATGGAGAATTGCGCACCTTTGAGGAGCCTGACAAGCTCGTTGTATGCCATGACACCGTCGTCGATAATCGCAACTGTATTATTCCGGTCCGGAGGGAAACTGCCGGCCCGTATGAGAAGCCGGGCAATCTTGCGGCTATCGACGGAAAGCATGTCGAGAGCGGTCAAATCCGGTTCAGATTTTTCGTTCCACCTACCCCAATCCTTCCGCAGACTGATCTTTCTTATCTTCCTGCCGCCCATCAGAAAATAAAACGGCACACCCAAATACGGAATAAGGCCGATGGCCAGGACCCAGGCGATAGTCGCACCGGGATGTCGCCGTTCGAGCAGGATTCTTGGGATCAAGACAATGGCAAGAAGATACCCTGCAATTTCAAGGGAATGGGCGATGAGCCACTGGGAGATTTCCATACCGGATATAGATACCATACGCCTCTTTGTGTTTTCAACCCTATTCCAGGAAGGGGGGGAACAGACGCTATTGCCTTTTGAACGTATTTTCTGATTGAACGGTGGCGGGGAGGTGAATGGTGAATGTGGCTCCCTTGCCCGGCGCACTCTCCACGGAGATCGAGCCTTTGTGCGCCTTCACCACGGCCCGCACAAGGCTCAAACCTAATCCCAGCCCCCTCTGGTGGCGGCTTTGATCACCTCTATAGAGCCGGTCCCATATCCTCGCTTTGTCCGCTTCAGGAATACCTATCCCCTGGTCCGCGACGGAAATGGAAACGCCATTCTTGTTCTTTTCAGCGGTCATTTCTATTTCGCGGCCCTGATCAGGGCTGTACTTGATGGCATTGTCCAGGAGGTTTGCCAGAACCTGGGCCATCCGGGCGGCATCCGCCGAGATGATGAGGTCCTTCGGGGCCTGAACACGGATACTGATTCCTTTATCCTCGGCGACATATGCATAGAGATCCGCAGCCGATGTGAACAAATCGCGCACATTGACCGCACGCGGGTTCAGCCTCATGGCGCCGGTTTCCGCCTCTGAAATATCCATGAGGGTGTTGAGCATGGTAAGGATCTGATCTGATTCCTCGATGCATCTGCCCAGAGTTTCCTTACAGGCGGCCTCCTTCAGGTTCGATTGCATGGCTATTTCAGCGATGCCCCGCAATCTGGTCATGGGGGTCCGGAGGTCGTGCGCCACATTATCCAGTGCGCCCTTCATTCCCAGAATCAGCGTCTCAATCTGCTCAAGCATTCCGTTAAAGAGTCTGACCAGTTCGTCCAGCTCATCGCCGGTGCCCGGTCCGGGGACCCGCGCGGTCATGTCTCCTGTTTCTACGGAATGGACGGTGTGAATCAACGCCCGGATCGGTCTGAGCGCCCTGAAAGAAAGGAAGGCTCCTCCGGCAAAACCGAAAAGGATCAGTGGAATAAGGACCGCTGCAAAAATCTCCCGAAATCGCTCGAGCAGCTTTTCTCTCTCCCCCAATGTCATTCCTACCTGCAGCCAGTGATGGTCCGGCAGAAGGAATGTCTCTATTTGAAGTGCATTTCCATCGTCGGTGGAGCGGAGGATGCTCCACCGAGGCCGTTCCTTCGGAGGAGAGTTTTCAAGTTTCTTGATATCGAATCCGGCCCATTGATACCCGAGTCTCAGAAACAGAGTCGTGTTTTTCGCATCCGCAATCCGGATGAAAAAAGGCCTTTTCCGCTGGAATTTTTTGATGGCACTGATTTCTTTCTCCAGGGTGGGTATCCCGCCTTTCTCATACAGCAAGGCCAGTTCTTTGAGTTTCAGATGAATGACCTCGCGATCATGTTTTTCCAGTGTGGTGGAAAGAAGGAGATACGCGATACCGAAGAGAAGAAAAGAGACAAGAATTAAAATAATGGAGTACCAGGCCGTCAACCTGAAGCCGATGGTCTTTGGAATATTACGAAGATCTTTTAAGAACATAGCCGACGCCGCGTATGGTGTGTATCAGCTTTTCCGGAAAGTCCCTGTCCACCTTGTTCCTCAATCGGCAGAGAAGAACATCCACTACATTCGTCTGGGGATCAAAGTGGTAATCCCAGATATGTTCAAGGATCATGGTCCTTGTGAGGATCCTTCCTTCATTTCGCATGAGGTATTCAAGGAGTGCAAATTCGCGGGGTTGCAGATCAATATTCACATCACCCCTCTTTACATCCCTCGTGACAAGGTTCAGGCTCAGGTTGCCGGTTTCCAGGCGTACCGGATCCTCTGTAGTGCTGCTCCTCCTGATGGCGGCCTGGATTCGGGCCAGGAGTTCCGCAAATGCAAACGGCTTGGTCAGGTAATCATCGCTGCCGGTCATCAGACCTTCGACCTTGTCGTCCACAGATCGTTTGGCACTGAGAATAATGACGGGCACCTTGGTATCCTTTTTTCTGAGCTCACGGATCAGGCTCAGACCGTCCAACCGGGGAAGCATGATGTCGACGATGATGGCGTCGTAGTTCTCTCCCACGGCAAGATCGAGACCCGCCATGCCGTCAGCGGCATGATCAGTCACGAACCCGGATTCCTTCAGTCCTTTGGTTACAAAGGAGGCAATTTCCAGATCGTCTTCTACCAGCAGGATTTTCATAGTCGGCCTCTTCTTATCGTACCCGGATTTGTACGTAACCCCTCCTGCCGCTGCGGTGATCCAGAGCAAGGAGGGTCAGTCTTTGATGGGGTCTGACGCGTTGGAGCAGGTGCAGAAGCCCTTCAAGCCCTCGCACAGAGCGCCCTTCGATTTCCAGAATCAGGTCTCCCACCTCAAACCCTTGCTCGCCAAGGGGACCGGTGGGGTCCACCCAGGTAATGATAACTCCTCTGGGCATGTTCAGCCTGAATTTTCTTGCGTCCTTGGGCTTCAAGGGCGCCGCGTCAATCCCCAGACGGGCCTTGAGCGAAGCCGCCTGGTAAGTGATTGCCTGCTCAAGGTTTCCGATTGTGACCGGGATCTCCAGTTTTTTTTCATGCCGGATGACGGTGACGGGTACCTTGCCTTCAACGGGGGTGGTAGCGACCTGGTTCCTGAGGCTGCTGCCATCCGGTATCTCTTTTCCTCTGTAGGCAATAATAACATCTCCTCGTTTCAGCCCTGCCTTTTCCGCGGGACTTCCCTTAATCACATCGGTGATAAGTGCCCCCCGGGGTGAAGACAATCCGAAGGATTTTGCAAGTTCAGAGGTGAGATTCTGGGTGCTGGCCCCCAGCCAGCCACGCGTCACGTGCCCGTTTGTCATGAGGCTCTTGGCCACATAGAGGGCCATGTTACTCGGAATGGCGAACCCGATGCCTTCAAATCCACCCGACCGGGAGACAATGGCCGCGTTTACGCCGATCACTTCACCGTTCAGATTGAGCAGCGGTCCACCACTGTTTCCCGGGTTAATGGCGGCATCGGTCTGGAGAAAATCCTGATAACAGCTTGGATCGGTGATGCCTCTCCGGTGTTTGGCGCTGATGATGCCCTGAGTAACGGTCTGATCCAGACCTCTCGGGTGACCGATGGCGATGACCCAGTCTCCCACCTCCATCTTGTCGGAGTTTCCAAACGTGACGTGTTGGAGGGGCGTGCGGGAAGAGATTTTTATGACGGCAAGGTCGGTTTTGGGATCTGTGCCGATCAGCTTCGCATCACGCCTGTTCCCGTTGGCAAGAACCACGCTGATTTCCATAGCCCCGTCAACCACATGGCTATTGGTAAGGATATATCCCTTCGAGTCCATAAGCATACCGGTGCCGAGGCCCTTGAGCTCTCGTTTGAACTTTCGGGGCATGCCGGGTACGTCAAAGAAGAAGCGGAAAAAAGGGCTGTTGTCAAAAGGCACGAATGGATTCGCTATTTCCTGGTGTCGGGTTACCTCTATATGAACGACGGCTGGGATGGTCTGTTTGGCGATTTGTCGAATTGCCGTGGTCAAATCTATGGACCCGGAAGTGCCTGTCGCCTGAGCCAGCGAAAGAAAAAGAACAAGAGAGAACACGACAGCTATGATGCACAGGGAGAAAACACCCCTGAGACGATATCCGGATTTATCTTTCATGAAAGGTCCTCCCTACGCTGAAAAAGGATACCATATTTTTTTGGTGAAAGAATAGCACAATAGGCAACTGCGCGACAATCGACAGCCGAACAGGACCTGAGACCGCATATCCGGCCGCCGGTGCGAATGCTATTCTGGATTCCCATGCTTGATCGAAAAAAATAGTATGTGATTATTTCCGAGAGATTTCAAGAAGGTTACAATTTTGAAAGGATCGGTACCGTTTGAAAAACGAAAGGCAGAGAGAGTTCTCCGGGAGGAGAGAGGAGAACGCTATCCCTCCAATATGTATCGAACGGCTCGGACAAGGCGTTTCACCTGAAAGGGAGGGTTTGCTTCCTCATGACGGAACATCTTCTGCCCGCAGTGCCCTTCTTCCGCCGGAAGGCAACTCATCCAAAGCGGGCAGGTAGATCTTGAACGCGGTGCCGATGCCGGGGGTACTGGAGCAGGCGATGAACCCTTTGTGGGCGTTTACAATGCTGTATACCATGGCAAGGCCAAGGCCCGTTCCTCTTTCCGTTTCCTTTGTGGTGAAAAACGGCTCAAAGACATGGCCGAGCAGTGTCTCCTCTATTCCACAGCCGGTATCAGATACCGTCAAAAGGACATACGCTCCTTCTTTCGCCCCGAGGAGTGTCTTGCAGTCCTCCGCATCCAGGAACTCATTTTTTGTTTCAAAGATGAGTGCTCCTCCCGCCGGCATGGCGTCCCTGGCATTCACGCCCAGGTTCAGGAGAATCTGTTCAAATTCTATTGGGTCACAGCGTACCGGTTTAAGGTCATCAGCAAGCCGTAAATCAATAGAAATCGTTTTTGGGAGGGTCCGTTCAAGGAGCTCGCAGGCCTGCATAATGGTATGGTTCAGATTGAGCGGCTTCGGCCTGCTCTCCGTTTTTCTGGCATACACGAGAAGCCGTCTGGTGAGATCACCCCCTCGTTTGGCCATTTTCTCTATGGCTTCTATTTTTTCGTATTCATCATCGCGTGCGCCTTTTTCCAGCAAGAGAATCTGAGCATAGCCCAAAATCCCCTGCAACAGGTTATTGAAGTCATGCGCGATTCCCCCTGCCAGCGTCCCCACCGCTTCCATCTTCTGGGCGTGTCTAAGTAATGCCTCCAGCCTTTTTGGCTCCGTCATGTTCAGGAAAATGGTGAGAATCAGGTTTTCGTCCATCAGGGAAATGATCTTGGAGAACATGAGTGCATTGAGGGTTGACCCATCCTTCGCCCTGAAATTCATCTCCAGCCCATCGACTTTTCCGGAGTTCTCAATCTCTCTGACAAATCGCTTCCGATCCTTTTCTGAGTAAAAGCCCAAATCGGTGGTTTTTTTTCCAATGATTTCTTTTCTGGAGCATTGGGTGAGTTCGCAGAATTTTTGATTCACCTCTCTCAGCCTTCCTGTATCCATCTCGCTCAGGGCGATGGCCTGGGGGGAGAGGTCAAAAATGGTCCGGAACAGGGATTCACTTTCCTGCAAGGCCGTCTGCATCCTTTTTCGCTCGTCGATATTTCTCAAAACTCCCTGGACTGCAACGGGATTTCCTTCTTCATCATACAGGAAGCCCAGTTTCAATTCTCCCCAGAAGGTGGAGCCGTCTTTCCGTATGTACTGGTACTCCATCAACGGAATGGGGATGTCCCGGCCGTCCCGGGCCCGGGCCGCGTATTCCTGGAAATCTCTTTTGCTCTTCTCGTAGGATTCGGGGGTCATGAACCGCGACAGATCACCGTGTAATGCTTCTTCAACGCTGATCCCGAACAGCGATTCAGTCGAAGAGCTGACAAAGGTGACATTGAAATTCATATCCTGGATGAAAATGAGGTCCCGTATGTTTTCAGCCAGAAAACGGTATTTTTCCTCCGCGTGCGCCTGCTCAGAATATCCTCGCATTTCCCTTTCCCTTTTTCCTTTGTAGCAGACCCTGAAAAGCTGACGCTTCACAGTGGTTGAGGAAGCCCCATGTGCCAAAGAAATGGCGATGTCTTTCAGGGGCACTGGAAGAACCTGCCGAACGGTCCTTGCCAATCTCAGAAGTACCCCAGTTACTTATCTGAAATGCCGCCAAAGTCAAGGGTCTATTCCTCATGTGAAGAAACAGGTTCTCGCAAGAAGCATGCCGTGGATCAGCTTTAATTCGACATCCGATGTCATCTGTGGATATAGTACCGCGCCCTCATTCCACCTCCGCGCATTTCCTGCGCCGGTAGTAATATTCCAGCACTCCGTCAAAGACAAGTGTCAGGATGAACACAAACAAGAGGATGTATTTAACGTAGATCCTCCCGACAGTTCTGCCGTAGAGTCCGGCAACGCTCAGGTACTTCCTGAGGCCTCTGTGGGGAATTGCCTTGTCGAGCTTCACCACTTCAGTTCTTACATCTTGATCTGTAACGGTCACCCGGACATAGTGGTAGAAGGTATGATCAGGTTCACTGCCCATCAGCTCTGCGCCGGCTCCGCCGCTGATAATGCTGTGCAATCCCCTGTTTTTCACATTGTAGTAGGCATGGATGTGGCCGGCAAAAAGAATTGTGACCCTATATTTCAAGAATAGCTCTTCGATTCTCCGGGCCGTATCCGGATCTTTCAGGCTGTGGGCATAACGGATCAGCACACCGGGTTTGTCCCTGGGGTCCCAAAGCGGGACATGCATGAAGACGAAGCGGTACTTGTACTGCATTCCGTCTTTGAGTTCTTTTTCCAGCCATGCCTCCTGTTCATCACCGAAATTCGTTTCATTGCTGTTGTCCAGGAGGATGAATTTTGAATTGCCCAGGACAAATGAATAGTACATGCGCCCGAAGATGTGATAGTAGAGATTCATGTTGTCGAATGCCACGTCGTGGTTCCCGGGGAGAGTAAGGCTGGGGATTTGCAGATCACGCCGCTGATCCAGGAACGAGTTGAACGTTTCCCGGTCCGCAAAGAACACCAGGTCGCCGCCTATGATTGCAAATTGAAGAGAGGCATCCTTGTTCAGTTTGCGCACAATCGGTTCAAAAACCGGGCTGTTTTTTGGATCTCCCAAAAAGGCAAACGTGATCGGGCCCCCATTATACCCGGCATTGATGGCCTCTAAGCCGTGCCAGTTCAGATCATGTTCTCTCACCGGGAGGAAATCACCAATCTCTATGTATCCCCAGAAGAAGAGGATGAGGATAATCAAGACCAGCCGAAAGTACGTCCTTCGCCGGAAATAGGTGGCAGCCAGTTGGGTTAATTTTCCCATGATATTTTATCGGACCTCCTTATGGTCGTTTCCTATTCCTGTTCGCTTTTGCTTTTTATTGCCCGCCGGTGAAACCATCGATAGAGGACCACCAGTGCGACTCCGACACAGACGGAAAGGATCACATACCGCTCTGCAACGCGCATGACTTTCTCATAATGCCTTCCGAACAGGTATCCCACCACTATGAATTCACCGATGCCGAGGAGGACTCCCGGCGTGTTGAACAGGGCAAAGCGTTCATACTTCATCTGAAAGATGCCAGCCAGCACCGGGGTGATCCAGGAGAACGGGCCGCTCAAGCGGGCAAAAAAGACCGACCAGTCCCCATGCCGTTTGAAAAAGGTTTCTCCTTTCAGATAATTCTTTTCAGTAAAAAAGCGCCTCAACAACGGCCGATGGCTGAAGTGAGCAAAAAAAGATTTGCCATAGCGGCGCCCGATGGCATAGCTGGTCGTATCACCTGAGATACCACCGATATAGAACAGGATTGTTACAATCCAGATGTTGAGGATTCCCATCCCCGCCAGGATAGGTCCTGCCAGAAAGAAAATCTCCCCATAGACAAAGAGTGAAAAAGGAAAAACCGTCTCAACATAGGCACCTCCCAGGAGAATCAGATAGGCAATATGCCGGTGTTGTTCGAGAAAGAGGAGGAAATGATCCATATCTTATCTGACAACCTCGTATTTTTTCCTCTTTTTGAGCGAAACGGGCTGCAACGCCTGGTAGAGCCAGATGAGCGTCTGCCTCAGATACCCGCGCCGGGCAAATCGCCTCGCAGAACTCATGACCGCGCGCGTTTGAAGAAAGAAAAAGCGGCCGTATGTTGTGGCCTGTTTGAGATAGTCCAGGTCCTCTGCATAGCTGAGCTCTTCATTATATCGGATATGCGTCGCTATGTCGGCCCGGACAATCTGCAGGGAATAGGAGGTACGGGTCACCCGGTGCCAGAGATCATACAGGCGAAACCAGTGCCTTGCATGCGCCGAGCAATCATCGGACGGCCTGATGGAGGTAGTACCGATCACCACGTTCCTGTCACTATGTTTTCCGAGGTATCTGTTGAGAGCCGAAAGAAAATCAGGTTCCAAAACAGTATCCGCATCAAGAAAGATGATCCAGTCGCTTGCAGGGTTTGCCTTTGTGAGGCCGAAATTCCTGGCACGTGACACCCCCCGTGCACAGGAAAAGGCCTGCACATTGTCATGAAGCTTTTCAAAAGGCTTTATCGCAAGCCACGTGGCATCGGTTGAGCCGTTTTCCACCACAATGACTTCATACCTGTCTTCGGGGTAATCCAAGCGGGCAATCTTCTCAAGTGTCCTCCCTATGTACCCTTCTTCATTGTGGGCGGGGATAATAAAGGAAAACCGGGTTTGACGAAGGTGCCTGTTGACCTCATTGTGGATAATTTCCAGGGACTGTCTTGTCTTCCAGGGCGGTTTGAAGGGGTTTGTGTTCTGCACGTTTCCTATCATCGCAGGAAGGTGAACCTGCTCCTGTTTTCTGCTCGTAACATACCAGCCGTGCCCCCCGAGAAAATCCGCCAGATATTCCTGCTCGGTCTGGTGCGGGGTGGCAATGAGAATGCCCGGTTTTTCGAGCTCCGCAAGGTCCATGACCGTGGTGTATCCGGAACGGGAAACGATCAGGCGTGCCTGGTTAAACAAAGTCGTGCGCAAAGTGCCGGTGACCGACGGGTAAATGGTAATATTGTCTTGCGGGAGGCGGGTCAAGTTCCGTGTGCTGGTATCACCCAGGACAAAGACCTTGACGCCCGGCAGTTTCCTAGCCTGCTCGATCAGCTTGCCGGTAAAAGTCTCTCGATGTTCCTGGAGATAGCCGCTGATGATAAAAAGGAAATCTATTTCTTCCGTTCCTTTTTCACGGGTATAGGAAGAAAGGATTCCGACCCATTGGTGGGGCAGTTGTTGTGTGACCCTGTTATGCGACAACGTGCCTGAGAGGCTTTCACTCTCTTTGGGAAAGTCCGGGATGAGCACTTTGTCGAATCTGCCGAGAAAAAAACGGTTTCCCCGATCGACAAGAACGCGGAACAGTCCCAGCCCTCTGGGCATGACAAAAGAAATCTGGTGAGAAATGATGAATGAAGGTATAGAAGGGGAACGGATTCCGTATCGGCCGTCGGAAATAATGCAGTCAAAACGGTTTTCCCGGTTTCTTATGAAGCGCTGTTCCTGGAAAATCAGCCGGCAGGTAGTGAAGATATCCGCAACAAGATAGAAAAAAAAGGAAGGACCCGATCCCCGTTCAAGACTTGGATAGTCTTTCAATGCAATGAACTCGATATCCCGGTCCTGCAACTCTTCCCGCAGGAACCGGAGGGCATTCCCATGAGAAAGGACTGAGACCTGCCAATCCATGAGAACATAGGATTTGATGATCGGCAGGGTCCTGGTCGCATGACCGAGCCCCAGTGAGCTGACGGCAAACAGGATATGACGAGACATGAAAAGCCCCTATCCCCCTTTTTTCATATATTGAACAGAAGCATGATCATTATTGTACATGAAGAATTCATGAAGATCGAACAAAAAAGCGGAAATTGATGGTCAGATGGGAAGAAATGAAGCATTACCGGTAAGAATTGCATCATGACCGATAAAATCATACAGATGATTCTGCCCGCGATCCAGCATGCTCAAATGCTTGGCTACTGGGTTGCCTTTTTTGCCGCACTGCTTGAAACCACGATCGGGATCGGCCTGATACTCCCGGGATCAACACTGATTCTCTTTCTTGGTGCGCTCTCGGGAAGGGGATATTTCGACTTCGGGGACCTTTTATGGTTTGCGATTCTGGGTGCCGTGCTCGGGGACAATGTCAACTATTATTTGGGAAGAAAGTATGGCAGCCGGTGGATAAGAAATGGGGTCTGGTTCCTCAAACCCGAGCATCTTGAAAAGGGAAGGGTCTTTTTCAACCGGCACGGCGCTAAAAGCGTATTTTTGGGCCGTTTTATTCCCAGCCTAAAGGAAATGGTGCCTTTTTTTGCGGGTTCGGTGCGGATGAGGCGGCGGAGCTTCTTTATCTGGAACGTCCTTGGCGGGATCGGATGGGGATTTCAGTGGGTCGGAGCCGGGTATGTTTTTTCCCGATCTTTGAGCCTTGCGCAGACATGGCTTTCCCGTGCGGGGTTTTTCCTCACCGGCCTCGCAGGGGTGATCATCCTGTTTTATCTGATGAAATGGGTTGTAGCACGAAAGGGGAAGTATTTTTGGAATCTTCTTCTGTCCTTGGGGTCATCCGTAAAGCAGGCTGTTGCACAACAGCCGAAAATAATGAGGCTTACCGCCCGCCACCCGGTTTTTTTCCGCTTCACCAGGAACCGTTTTGGAACGGATTCCTTTCGCGGCCTTCCGGCAACCCTTCTGGCGGTTGCATTTGTCTACGTATTGTCCCTTTTCGGCGGCATTGTCGAAGATGTAATAACATCGGATCCGATTGTGGGAGTGGATGTTCGGTTTGCCCACCTGCTGACCTTATTCCGAAGCCCCATTTCTACAAAGGTGTTTTTCTGGATCACGCTTCTTGGCAAGTGGGAGGTGGTCACGGTCTTCGCTTTTTCGGTTATTGGATCTCTGTGGCTGCTGAAATATCGTTGGTGCATCCTGCCCCTGCTCGCCGCCATCCTGGGCAGCGAGAGTTTTACCCAACTGGGAAAACTCCTTTTTCATCGACCCCGGCCTCTGTCGGCACTGTATGTGGAACACTCATTTTCCTTCCCCAGCGGACACGCTACCATTGCTGTTGCCTTTTACGGTTTTCTGGCCTTCCTGGCCATGCGCGGGACAAAGCGGTGGGAGAAGAGCGTAAATATCTGTTTTGCGGGAATAGCAGTGGTGCTCCTGATCGGGTTCAGCCGCCTCTATCTCGGTGTCCATTACCTGAGCGACGTGTGGGCGGGCTATCTGGTAGGCGCCCTGTGGCTCATTGCCGGCATCAGTATGTGTGAGTGGCTGCGCACGAGGCGGGCCGGGCACATGTCGCCTTCTGTTTCCGGCAGGGCCCGCACCGTTTCCCTTGTCCTGGCGTTTCTATCGTTGGGATTCTATGCAGGGTTTGGCGTTCACTATACACCGCTCGTACAATCCCCAGCGCAGGCGCAGCGGATTGTGGTTCCTCGGGTCCGGGATATTTTTTCAAAAAGCAGGCTGACCTATACGGAAACGCTCGGAGGCGAGAAGCGCAGACCCATCTGTTTTATCATTGCGGCCGGAAACGATCAGCGATTTGTCCAGGCCATTGAAGCGTCCGGATGGCATCTGGCCGATGACATCACTGTAGCTTCTTTTGCGAGACTGCTGAAATCCCGGATCCTTGGCAGCTCCTATCCTGCAGCCCCGGTGACTCCCGCGTTTTGGAACACAGAGATCAATAATTATGCGTTCCGGCGGTCAGCCGGAACCCACCCGCATTCTAAAAGCCACTGTGCAAGGTTTTGGAGGACCCGCTACAACACAGAGGACGACGACCATCTGTATGTAGGCACGGTCAGTATTGCCATGGGTCTCGTGTGGGGGGTGATGGGCGAGACGCCCCAAGATACTGACGCGGAGCGGGAGCTTTTGTTCGAGGACTTGAAAAATGCCAAAAAGATAGTGACGTTCAGGAAGATACGCGTGGAAAACCCCGCGGTTATCACAAGCTTCCTTCAAAACCGTATTCGTACCGACGGGTTTGCCTATTTCGTCCGGGTACCATAGACGCCGGGAGAGGGGCAACCGGATAACCCGGGCGGAACCCTCTGTGATATCGTGGAAACAATTTTGACGGACAGCGCCTGTTTTCATCGCGGGAAATCATGATCATGGCTTCTTCATGGTTTCTTCATGATTGTGCATTACTATTAAATGAGAAAGGAAGCTTGCATGAAAATTCTCATAGTGGATGATGAGCCGGATCTGATCGAGGAACTCCGGGAGACGCTCAAACAACAGCGATACGAGACAGATACTGCCCCCGACGGTGAAGCCGCTCTCGATAAGGTGTTTGATACTGTTTATGATCTCGTTATCCTGGACATCATGCTTCCGAAAATAGACGGTCTTGCAGTCCTGAAAGAGATTCGCGATGGCGACATCAAGACACCGGTGCTCATGTTGACGGCAAAGGGAAGCGTGGAGGATAGAATTACGGGACTCGACTGCGGTGCTGATGATTATCTTCCAAAACCCTTTGCCATGGCGGAACTCATGGCCAGGGTCCGGTCCCTGCTCAGACGGGCCAGCGAGCACAAAGATACGCTGTTGACGGTCAGGGATGTCTCTCTTGATACAAAGACCCGCGAGGTTTTCAGCGGCGGCGTTCCGGTGGAATTGACACCCAAGGAATTTTCGGTCCTGGAATTTCTCTTTTATAATAAGAACCGTGCCATTTCCAGGTTCACCCTGGCCGAGCATGTCTGGGGAGATGAATTTGACCCCTTTACCATGTCCAATTTCATAGACGTGCATATAAAGAATCTCCGCCGGAAGATCGGGGATTCGGAGACGAAGAGACTCATCCGGACCATCCGTGGTGTCGGCTTCATAATCGAGGATGGACAGGAGTGAAGATCAGGTACAAGATAACGCTGTGGATCACTGCAACGGGAGTTTTTGTGAGCCTTGTATTCTCCCTCATTATTTTCATGGAGATGCGGGAACTGCCCTATAAATCCATGGATGCAGGGCTGCAGGCCATTGCCCAGATCCTTGGCCGTCTTGCAGTGACAGAGAAGATAGCGTCCGGAAACCGTTTTGCCGGCGAACTTCCTGTTGACCTGAATCAATACTGGATCAGGATCTACGACGGTCACATGAGGATCATATACCAGAACGAGATGCCACGTCATGTTGTTCTTCCCGTGCATAACAGGACCGGGACTTATACGGTCACGAACGTGCTGGCAGAAAAAAGCAATGATCTGGAAGGGGAAGGCAAAGAGGCAGCCTTTCGGGTAAGAACCGTGCACCTCGGGAAACCAGGTTCGGGATATATTATCCAGATTGCCAGGCCCGTCGGTGAACTGCAAGATGAAGTTGTTGATCTCGTTCAGAATATTGCCCTAGGATTACTGGTGACCACGTTGCTGCTCATTTTCCTGAGCTACGGGGTGGCGGGCAGGATCCTCAGGCCCATCGAGGTGATCAACCGCCTCTCCCGGGATATCAGCGATAAAACCCTGGACCGGCGGATTCCCCTCGGAAAAAGCCGGGATGAACTCTATGCGCTTTCCAGTTCCCTCAACCGCATGTTTGATCGCCTGCAATATTCATTTGACAAGCAGAAGCAGTTTATTGCCGATGCCTCCCACGAACTCAAGAGTCCCATCACGCTCTTGATGTTGTTTATGGAAGGCGCTCTTCAGCGGAAAGATCTCCCTGATTCCTTCCAGCAACGCCTGATCCGTCAAACGAATATCCTGCGCCGGATGAGCCGCCTTGTGAAAAACCTGCTCGATCTGTCCGCCCTGGAGCTCAAGAGAACCATAGGATTTGAGGAAATCAGTCTGCCCGGCCTGTTGAAATCAGTCTTGGAAGATTATGCAGATGTCTTTGCCGCAAAAAGGATCAACCTCACTCTGAATATTCCTGAAGACCTGGAGGTCAGGGGAGACAGAGAAGAACTTCAGCGGGTATTCATCAATCTTGTGGATAATGCTATAAAATATAGCCGCACAGGTGGTGAAATCAGAATACGTGCCGCAAGAGTAGGTCATGATATACGGGTCTCGCTCTATAATACGGGCAGAGGGATTTCAAAGGCGGACCTTGAAAGAGTGTTTGATCAGTTTTACCGGGTGGAAAAGTCACGGTCGCTGCAATACGGAGGCTCGGGCCTCGGTCTGACCATTGTCAAACGCATAGTTGAGCTCCATAGCGGTACGACAGAAATGGAAAGCGAGCCGGGCGCCTGGACTCAGATCACTATCACCTTGCCGGTGTCGGCAGAATCCTACAAAAAACAATAATCCCCAAAAAAAATCATTTTTTCCCTTCCCTTCACTATTTCTTCATAAACGCTCTTTAAAGTTGAAAGCGGAAACGGAGAGGTCATGGAAAATATTTGAACCGATCCGTCAATTATATAGCCCGGGTTTCTTGCCTTTCCAGGTTTCGCAGGTCAAGGGATTGGTGAGAAACCCGGGGAGCCTTTTTCTCAGTGAAAAAGGCGTTTCAAAAGATATTCCATGAAGGAGGACTTGGTATGAAAAAGAAATGGATTGGTACATGGGCGCTGGCGGTTCTGATAGGAACCGGATTCCTGGGATTCACTTCCGCGAGGGCGGATGAGAATGGGGTTCGGTTCGGGACGATTGAGGTGCGAAGACACACGGAAGCCGAATTCCCGGGACTGGCGAAGATTGATTTCGCGCAGGCCGTTAGAGCCGCTCTGGAAAAGGTAAAGGGAAGTGTTTTGAAGGCGGAGCTGGAAGATGAAAATGGCTTTCTGGTCTATGGGGTTGAGGTGATCACTCCTGAAAAGGCAATCACCGATGTCAAGGTGGATGCGGGTTCCGGGAAAGTGCTGGCAATGGACAGAGATCAGGTAGACCACGAAAAAGGCGCACGCCAAGAGGAAAGGGAAAACCGGGAGAGAGAAGACGAAGACTAAATCGTCTTTTATTGCAGCCGGGGACGG